>VTLG01017329.1_pt1 | contig 22514 bp, 48 predicted proteins | sample 4694571 | NCBI WGS metagenome assembly VTLG01 (sample SAMN12604809, study PRJNA352737) | marine metagenome | biome: ENVO:00000447; feature: ENVO:00000209|ENVO:00000569|ENVO:01000036; material: ENVO:00002151; isolation source: viral sequences binned using virsorter ...
AGTATATTCTATAAATCTTGTGGCACTAGCCTTTGCTTTCTTATTACATTTTGGACACTTCATTTTCTAATTCAATTCTATGTTGAGAGACTAGTGATGGTCTGCTTTGATGATCCCAAAGCACTTGGTAATGTGGAATTTTAGCTCCACAACTGTTTTGTTTGAGAGTAACTTCTTTAATAACTCCTTTTCTAATCTTTGCTGATACATACTTACCATTGATCATTACATGGCGATTTGAAGTTTTGAGTACTTGTCTGATTCTTACACGATCATTTACTTTGTACTTTGGTTGTGAAGGTACTGTCATAATAAATAGAGGGGAGGACTTACAAGGTCATATACTTAATAATAGCCATGAAGGGTTAAACACGAAACCCAGGAATCACTATTACTCTTCGATGAGAACCTGATATCCAAGTGAAACATCGTCTTACCTACCGCATGACCCGTGCAGTAGCGACAATCCACTAAGGCAGTATATAGAAATGGACTCAAATCTTTACCCACCCTATGCCTCCCATTTAAAAGGGCATATCAGAGTTGTCTAAAGAATCTAACTCACCATATTTTTTCTTCTTTTTATTAGCAATTTCTGAAAAATTTCTAAATAAATAATCTCCTTCTGATTCTCTAGCACTATCCCAAGATCCTACTTGATCAATGCTAGTTAGAAGACTAACCATCTTTACCATTCCTCCTGTAGATCTAGTTTGTTCTTTTAAATTTTCCTGATCTCTTGCATCTAATCTATCTTGTTCTAAACAACTCATTACTTTTGAAAAAATAAATGCACGATCGTTTGGAGATATAGATTGAGTTAATACTGGTTTAGCTTGTCTAACATAATCTCTAGCTTGTTGAATGCTTACACTATATTTAGAAGCAAGTTTTTTACTGATGTCCATAGCTCTTTTTCCTTTAGCTAACTGATCAGCAGCGTAGTTTACACGCTCTTCCATTTGTTCATTGTTTGATCTGGTGTTTGTCATGATACCTCTTGTATTTGTGGTGTAGGAATGGGGCAGAAACCATCATCACATTTTTCAAAAATGTCTTTTGGTTTTGCTTTTTCGTATTGAATTTTGGCTTCTTCAGTAGAGATAATCTCACATCTAATAATCTTTGCTTCATCCCCATGTTTTGGAAATAAAGTAGATAAAGCTGTTCGAGCTCCATAAGAAGCACCATCGAGATCTTTATAGACCCCGACTATCTCCTGTACGTTATCTCCAGAATTTGAAAATACTATGTAAGAAAATTCTTTTTTAGTCATTGTTCTGTGACGGATTTGTTGTAAGGAAAATCAGGAGTGAAAGTCCAATGAGTATGTTTCATAGCTACAAATTGTACAGCTTCAGAATAGTGGATGGTAGACCAACCAACATCTTTTCTCCATACCATAATTTTCATCCACGGATCTGCATCTGAAAGTGTAGGTAAAGAGTCTTCATTTAATGTAAAAACATTTTCTGGAAGAGTTGGACTTTTTGGTTTTAGTTTCATGGTGTTTGTGGTGGTATGTGAGCTTTAGCAAAATCAAGATGCTCATCAATATATTTATTTATACTGATGAAGTGTTCTGCTATATGCAATCTGTGAAGTAAAGCTTCATGAAAATCATCATCATTTTCATAATCTCTTGGAGTAAGAGCGGTCGCATTGATTAGTTTCTTTGCGTCCGACAAGCATTTCCTGGCCTGCCATAGATTGGCAGAATAATCCTTAACATCGTTAGGGGCAGTTGCATTGAAGTTTGGTGGTGGGTTCATAATAACCTCTTTGGTGGTGGAGGAAAGGATGTCGTACTCTTTAATGAGTCGATTACATTCTTCTTCAGTAAAGTTGAAGACCTGAGTTAGATGAAGAACAGCATCTTCATATGTCCATTTAATTAAATTACTGAACACATGACTAATAATTTTGTCTGCATCCTTCTCAGGCATCTTCTCAGATAATAATTTTCTAAGAAGTTTCTCGTCTTCTTTGTCTGTCTGAGTCTGAATGTAGCTCATCAATTTCCTCTGATGTGTATTCATACTCATTAAATAGGAATGCGTCAGATTTGCAAGCCCATTGTTGTGGAGTGTTAATAGATTTCTTGGTTTCCTGATTCATTTTGTTTCCTCCTGATCTTCAACGATCTCAAATTTTGGTTTGTATTTTTCTAAAAATCTTTTGTCTTCTATTAGAACATGAATTAAAGCTCTAGCCATAACTCTTCTGTCTACATCTTTATCGTGTTGCATATCAGTAAAGATATTTAAAAGCACAAAATCTCCTTTAATAATCTTTTCAATTTCATCACGAAATCTGACAGCTACAGATTGTCTCATTAATGTTCTGGCGTCATCTAAATCTCCTCTTTCAGAGCAAGTTAATGCTTCATCAAGTAGAACATAAGCTAGTTTCTCTCTTTGATTTTGGTTCATTAGTCTTTACCCTCACTTAAACTGTCAAGATCAAAAATTCGATCTACAAATTCCTCTATCTCTTTCACAGCTACCTGTTTATTTATTTCAGATACTATTATTTGTGAAGGAAATTCAGAAGAGCGTGGAACACAAGCGAATGCTTTATTTAAATGCTCCTCCAGATATTCATAATCTGACTCTGTTTTGCAAAGTCCTTGATTTAGAAAAAATTCAAATTCAGCAGATAAATCAGTAATTCTTTCTAAAATTTTTCTTGTTTTATCAGACATTTACTCAACCTCCTGTACATCTATAACTACAAATTTTCTAAATCCTTCTTTGGCATTATTAAATTTATTTGTCCAATTTGCTGCTGTAGTTTTAGCTTTTGCATAATTATTTGTATAACAAAAACCTAATCCAGTATCTTCTCTTGTACAGGCAACTGCATACTTGTGATTTTTATTAGATAAGAAGCTATGATATTTACCATTTGGAAGAGTGTAATACAATCTTCTTTTATTTAATGATAGTTCTTTCTTTTGTTTAGCTTGCTCATTTTCTTTACAGAATTTTTTTACAGCCTGTTCTCTTGTTAAACCTTCTTCCATATATTGAGAAATAATTTTCTCTATACTTTCAAAGAATTTGTAAGTACTTTCAAGTTTAGCTATTTTACGGCTGTTCTTTTCATTAGTTTTGGCTACTTTCTTTTGCCATCTTTCTTCTTGTGAAGTCATTTTGTAGCCTCCTCTAATTTTGTTTCTAATTCTTTAATTTGAGCTTTTAAATCTTCAATTACTATTTCGGAATCTTGATCAGGAAATTGTGAGCTATAGACTCTGTAAGATTTTGTACCTAAAATTTCACAGATTTCTTCATAAGTGTCTTGATTCTCTGCAGAAAATTCGTCAAAACTAACTCCTAGTTCATCAACTAAATCTATTAGTTTTTGTTTTTTGTTGTTTTTCATTTGAGTGTAAAAAATAAAGTGAATAATAGAAAGGGATTTGGAAAATTCCAAACCCCCTGGAATAACTAGCCTTTGAAACTAACAGTAAATGTTTCTTTAGTAAGCTCGGCTTTATTGTGCCTTACTTCTTTTGCTTCCTCATCTTTTAAGTCAGCCATTTGTGATTCGAGTTTCAATCTCTTAGCTGTAAGTTTGTCAGAGTATTTGTAAACTCTTCTCTTACTTAGATAAACGTGAACTCTATCGTTCTCGCTGTGTCTGATCTTAGGATTCTCTTCATTGTCATCTAAGGCAGCCTTGAGGTCATTTGTAAATGATCTGCGAAGGTCATCATATTCAGACTTTTTATCTTTGATAGCTAGAGATAACTCAAGCATTTGCATTAACCTATTATCTTGGTCAGCAACAGGATCAAACTTCTTAACTTGTGGAGCATCTCCAGTAACTACAGGCTTGCCTTTTGCAATACCTGATAGTGTTCTGACAACTTGCTTTGCACTTGCGTTGTTTGATGTTGTTTGACTTTGTGTCATGGGTTTTAGTAGTAGTAATGGTGTACATTTAGATGAGTTTTAGGACTTCCAAGGTCACTTATTTAATTACCAGTTAAAGATAATGTTCTTTTAGATTCTCCTGTTTGTTTATGCAATCCTACAGCTTCTGCTTTGGATCGTCCGTCTGCATATCCTACACCAGAAGTTGCTCTACGTCTACTAGATTTTCTTCTTGGATATTTTTCATTCATATAAATTAATGCAGCTTTTTGTTCTTTAGAGTTTCTATTCAGAACAACTAATGCAGGTTCATTCATTTCTGGTCGGCCATTTCTTTTCTGTTCATTTTTCATCGCTAATAATCTGTTAGCAATTTTCATAGAAAATCCTTTTTTCCAGTTAGTTTTATAAGTACTACTTGCAGTACCATAACCACCAGATTTCTTAGCTTCATCAGATAATTTATTCATAGTTTCTATCAGATATTCCAGATACAATTCAATCTGAATTTGATTACCTTTAGATGCAATAATTTTCACTACTCTTTTACTGCAAAAATAATCATCTGGATTTGCATGAGTAATAATTGTCTGACCATTAAAGTACTTAACTACCCCATGAATTAAATTTTGTTCTGGAATGTTTGCTTTTTGGTAAGATTTACCAAATTTAAATTCAACCACTTCATCTTTCTCAGGATCATAATCCTTACAATCTGCAGAAGTAATATTATATTTAAGACATAATTTTTCTACGAATGCGGCTGCGTTTGTAGATTCCCCTACGTTAGTAGATTTTTGAAGACGCAATAGCTTTGCGATCTTAGATTTGACTTCATTGATGTTCATAATTCAACTCCTTTGGTTTTTAAATAATTAAGCATGGCGGTGGCGGAAAAAGATTCTACTTTGTCTTTAGAATTTTTTGCGATAATTAATTGATAAATTAAATTTTTATCATTTTTTGCATCCTCGATAAAGGTAGGATGCATACGATCGAAGAAAGAGTTAAGGATGGCTGTACCATCTTCTGTATTTCCTCGACCAAAACATTCGAAAGCTTCTTTTACAAGTGCTTCGAGAAATTTAATGTTTGGCTCTGTCATAAGCAAAAGTGGGTAATAGTTTTATACCAAAGACTTGCTTTCGGCTCGTCTGAGGCGATTCTGAGAGGGCAATTTTAGGAACTTTTTAAAAATTTTCCCAAATTCCAGGAGGAGACTAGGTTTTCTCCCAATCTTCCTTATCAATAGTAAGAAAGACTTTAACTAAGTAACCGACCCTACCCTCATCCATTTGGACTTGGGATACTGGTTCATCAACAAACACACCATCAATAGGACATTGATTGATCCAGTTATCAAAGAGGACTTTTTGGGAGTAATTCAATTAAACCTCCTTAATACTTTCGATAACCCACTCTCCTGTATATTCAGTATCTACTGGAAATGAATTTATGTTTGCACGAGCAAGTTCTCTTGCTTTGTCTTCAGTTTCTGCTTCAACTAAAACTGTGAAGTAATTAACCTCCGAACATTCGACTCTAAATTGATTCATGAGTTCCTCCTAACAACACCTTTTACTATTCCCATATACTGATAGTTATCTAGATCATCATGCTCCTTGTCTAAAACCCATATGCAATCGTAGTACAATTCCATATCAGTCATTTGATCATAAATAGAAGGGATACCATCATCTCCCATATATTTGAGAATCTCACATCTATGTAAGATTTTTTCTCTGATCTCATCTTTAAAAAGACCAATCTGTCCCCCTTCCCAGATACCTTTAGTTTCAAATTTAGTTTTGTAATCCATTGAATAACCTCCTAAGTTTTTGAATAAATAGTTTGAATTTGTTTTTTCTAATCCTTGGAGTAATCATTTTGTTTCTCCAGAATTTAAATATTTTTTAAATAAATCTATAACTGTAGGTAATTCTTTTAAATCTATAGAAGACACAAAAGGATTCTTATCAGTTTGATTTAGAAATTTAATATCAGATAGACATTTAATAACTAATTTCATTTGTTCTTTAGTTAGTTCCATTAGATTCTCTCCCTCATTACAGGAATAGTTTCTACTTCAACCTTCTCACCCATACAGGCAATAGATCCTGCTTCATTACCCTCATCATCTGACATAGGGCAAATTGCTGTTCCATCATCAAGTATTAAAAGGATAGGTTGATACGTCCAATAACTTGATTCAGCTTCTTCTGGAGTCATGTAGCGGACAGCCACAATCTTTTTTCCACATAGTTGTTTTTCAATTTTTTTCTGCCACCTATAAGTTTGTTCGGCAGCATCTCTGATTTCTTTTGTTGATTTTGTCATTAGTTTTGTTCCTGTAGTTGTACTAAGTTTTTAATTTTCTGGAGTGCATCGTGATAAGATTTACCCTCATATCTATATTCATTTCCATAAAGAGTTTTAAATACTTCATCTATGAAAGCGTGTTGACCCCAGATTACTTCTCCAGAATCTTTTTTAATAAATTCCCCTGCTCCTACTTTCATTGTTTTACCTCCTGAGATAATCTAGTTTTTAAAAGGTTTAGTACTGGTTTAAGATCGACATCAACAAATACATCTCCATCTTTGTAATCAGGACAAGTTTGTTCATACCATTTATCCCCATGTAAAAGGGTTAATACTTCTTCAGTAAATTCGAAGAAAGTTAAATCATTAGCTTGGACATTCATTGTTTTACCTCTGATAATTTTTGTTCAATATTTTGAAAAATCTTCTGATCTTTTTCAAACATTTCATCTACATGAATTGCATAATAAATGTCAGGAAATTTTTCGTAAAGCCATATAGCTTCTTCTTTAGTTAGGTTCATTTTCATCCTCCTTTACTTTTGCTAAGATTACGCAAATTTGATCATAAGTTTTTTGTCCTGATGAAGAAAATCTATCGTAATCCCATCCCATGTCATCGATTAATTTCAATAACTTGTGACCATCCTCATCTCCTCTGTAGAAAGATTGTTTGTTTGTTGATTCTATGTACATGATTAAACCTCGTCTGTGTTGAATCCAATTACATTAGCTTCCATCAGCATCCATAATCTGCTGTAATTTTTAAGCCAATCTCTTTGAGTTTTAAGCAATGGATAATTGCTATGCATTAAATCATCTACTGATAAATATCCTTTGAAAGGAGAACTTTCAGGATGTTTTGGCATATCATTTTGAATACACCAATTGAAATAAATTTCCTGTAAAAAGTCGTGCATAATTTTAAATAAAGTAAGTGTACAAAGATCAGTTTTATGACTAAATGATCAGGTCAAATAATTAGTCGCTTACATTATCTTCATAAAAGAAATCATCTTCATCTACATAAATACATTCCCTACAGGCATAGCCTTCTCTAACTCCTATGGGTTTACCATCATCATCTAATAGATCAGCGTCTGCAGGGATTCTGTCAACGAATAACATATCAGGATGACCATAAGCGGTACTCCTTCCACAATGGACACAGGTGTCTCCTATATCTATGTGTTTCCATGTTGATGTAGTCATTAACCTCCCTCCGTAAATCTATGTATAGCCATATCTTCCCATTCTTTTGGAGAAAGATTAGGAAAATCTTCTTGAACTTCTTCATAAATAGTTTCAAGAATTTCTTCATTAATTAAATCTTCCATTAGACTAAACCTCCCCATTGTTGGCTCATGGCATCTGCAATACCTTGGAACGTGGTTGATCTGATCTTCCATCTATCTTTTGATGGAGCTAACCAATGAAGTCTCTGTACTTCCTTAACAGGTAATCCTGAGACATCAATGAATTTAGTTCCTTTTAGTTTAGGTAATCCCTTTAACCAAAAACCTGTTTTCTTTTGTTCTGCGTGTCCAAATTCATAAGGTTGAACATACTGTGTAGCCTTACCTAATTTTGATCTACTAGATAATGCTCCTACAGGATTTTCAATACATATCTTTGGACAATCTGCATCCCATATTTGTTCAACAAATTTGATAGCAGCAGGCTGTCTACCATCAGCTACTTTCTCAGCCCATCTAGATGCTCCACTAACTGATAAATGAGTACATGGAGGATGGGCAATAATTAAATCCCATCCATCATTAATTATTTCAAGAACATCTCCTTGAATGTGTTTATCACTTGGTTGATCTGTAGGTAGTAGATCACATGACCATGCGTCATGCCCTTTAGAAGCAAATGCTTCTCTAACAATGCCCGAATATTCACAGGCAACTAATACTTTCATTGTTTTAGTCATCTAATTGTCCTCCTCAATGATGTAATCCATAGATTTTTGAGCTTGATAGATCATGCCTAATTCCCACTCAGTATCCTTTTTTAAATCAGAATATAATTCTGGGATACCTTGCCATTGATTAGTATCATCTTTTCTTTCTTCCATTAATCTTTCTCTTTCAGCTAAAAGAGAATTAATGTATTCTGCAACTTCTTTATTCATCATTAGAATCATCCTCCAAATTTTTTAATACTTCTAATGCTTCTTCATAATCAATAAAAGAACCATCAACAATACCATGATCATCAACAATCCAATAACCACTTGAGCGTTCTATGATTTCTTTATTCATCGTTCTCATTCCCCCAACATAAATAGCAAGAACCAAAATCGTATAACTGACCTTCCATAGATACGGAGTAAGAAGACTTGTTAGTCTCTTTATCCATAAATTCTTTTAGATCGTTTATTGATTCTTCAGTATTAGTTTTTTCATCGCCATAGTAGGCACAAATCTTGTCGTATGTCTCCTCATTAAATAAGGGTGCATACCAACCATTCCACCTTTGGTGGGGGTTGTACCATCCCTCAAAGGATGGGGGCATGTCATCAACTTGGTTCGGACATGGTAAATAAAATAATCCTTTTTCGAAAGGCATTTTGAGTAGTCTCCTATGAATAGAAAAGTGTGTGTGAAAAGGGTGGTAACCTTTGAAAGTAAGCCTACCCCAGATTGATGTATTTGTCAATGGTTTGGGCTGAAAAGTTACCTTAAGTTTTAAAAAATTTTGAGCCAGCCGGGAAATTCCCGGCAGGGGCATCCATCAGAATAATTTGTAAATTTCTGATTTAAAAATTTTATTTTGGGAGGTTGGTTTTAGCTTTGCCTATCCCCACCTCTCTCGGTTAGTTCCGTATGTAGGTCATGTAATGGAGTCCGACCACGTTGCTTAATTTTGTGGAAGGTAACCTCATAATCTTTTGCCTTTGCAAGATGCCCTATAAGGTCATCAATTAGGTCAATGTTCTCCGCCCCTGCGGTCACATGGAATCTAATTTTTTGCGGTTTAGTGTTTTGATAATCAGTCATTTTTAATAGTCTCCACTAGATAGACATTCGCACCCATACCCATTGTGAAAGGATTCAATAAGATCTATAACTTCTTGACTAACTTGTGAGGCGAATGCGTATGAAGTAGCCTTTTGATATGCTTCAAGACTCTCCAAAGTTGGGTAGTCTTCTTCATAAATAAAACAATCGTAGTTAATCATGTATCTATCACCATTGGGAGTCTTGTATTCAATTTCTACAAAACAAGTAGGGATAGATGCTTTAATGCATTTTTTACCGTAGTAAGTAGCATTAAGATCTAAATCTTTAACGTGAGTTTTTAAAGTGCCATCTTCATTTTTTAAATCTTTGAGAAATTCCAAACTTAAAAAAGTAGGGACATTTTTAATGTAAGAATGACAATTTAAAACATAAAAATTTTCATCAAAAGTCATTTTGATTTGACCTATAAAAGTGTACAAATTGAAAGAACTTGAATTAAGCCTTTCATATAACCCACATTAAGGAGGGCTATAAGCAAGGATTAAATTTAAATAAATTTATCTTTTATAATTCTGTTACCCTCCTCTATTTTTATGTGACACCTCTCCTGCTGCTCTATCTCTTCAAGCTCTTCTTCTGAGATAGTATAAGGACTATGTTGTACTGTAAAATCAACTCTTCGCTGAACTTCTTCATTTATCCAATCTTCCATATCTTCAAAAAATTCAAAATATTTTATAGTTGGATTTGGATCTACCCACGCTAAACCTGTATTAAGGTAATAAGTAACTTTAAGATTTTCCATAATAAATTAGAAATAAAGGACAATTGAAAGGTAGTTATAAGCCTTTCATATAACCCTAATAAATAGGGCTATAAGCAAGGTTTAAAACAATTACTTAGTTTTAATTTCAATCATAGTGAAAGGGACGTGGTAACAAGTATGCCCAATTTTTACTAAGGCTCTACTCTTATTAATTTTTTCAACTATCCCCTCGTCCTTTTTAGATTTTTGGACTATATAAACCTCGTCCCCTATGGATAAGGAATTTTTAATCTTAGTCAAAATAATTTCAGAAATTGAATTCTTAACCTTGTTTAAATCTGATACAGGCAAAGACCAAAGTTGATCAGAAATATTTGAATAATTAGACATGATTTTTTAAAAAATAAAGTGTACAAATTGAAAGGATAAGCCTTTCATATAACCCTAATAAATAGGGCTATAAGCAAGGATTAAAATACCTTATTGTGAGGTTTTAAGTATTTAGATAGAATTTTTATTTTTAAATTTTGTTTTAAATAATCTTTTTTAAGACTATTCAATCTATAAAAACATTCGTCTAACTCTCCAAATGTGAGGTCTTGACCTCTAGTAATTTGATTTAATTTTTTTTCAATAAAATCAAAATAAATTTCTTTATTAATCATTTTTTTAAATTTGAATTGTTTTTACTGTTGTTAAACTGATCTATAAGAATCTCAGTCTTAGCGTTTTGTTTCGCTATTTCTTTATCAGCAAATTTGATAAGTCTGTGAAGCATTTTTAAATCTTTATCCATAATAGATAGAAAATAAAGTGTACAAATTGAAAGGATAAGCCTTTCATATAACCCTAATAAATAGGGCTATAAGCAAGGATTAAAATTTGCATTCTTTTTTCATAAATTTGATTTGATCTTTAATTAATTTCATTAGATTTAAAATTGATTTATCAATATCAATATCTCCACTAGGTAAAAAAACATTATCAACTATTGGAAGTATTCCCGTAAGGTTACATAAATCGGTGTAATTAGTCTCTAAATCTTCTAAGAGCTTATAAGATTTTGAATGATAGGGATCATTTAAAAAGGGCATAATTTTTTAAAAAATAAAGTGTACAAATTGAAAGGTAGTTATAAGCCTTTCATATAACCCTAATAAATAGGGCTATAAGCAAGGATTAATTTTTAGACTTTAGTATTTTCCAATATTGCTCATAAGAGTAAATTTGACCATTAATTTCAACGTCATAAGGATAAAATCCAAAATGTTTAAAATGATCGTCAACATATTCTTTAATAAGATTTTTTAATTCCATTTTTATTAAACCTCTAAAGCTACATGTTTGGCGGTTGATCCATGTGCATTAATGACAACATCCTTTTTTGATCCACTACATAATGAACATATTGAACACTCAGTTTTTTTACCCATCTCGATAGAGGCAGGGCAATTTATAAATAATTTTTTATCTATTTTTGTATCCTTATGTTTGACGTAAAAACATTTAAATCCAAGTCCACTTGCTAATAAATAATCTTGAAAACTATCGCAACTTGCTTGAACTATTCCCTTATATTGTTGAGCAAAATTTGACTTCCATTGATGCGTATAACCCGTATGGTTCTTACATACTTTTAGTAATGGTTCCCAAACTGACAAAGGTATTACTGTAGGATCCCCAGCACTTCCAAGTCTTAAAGACCTACCTTTAATTAGTTCTAAATCAGACTTTTTAAAGTAGTCATATCTATTATTTTTGTATGACTTCCAAACTTGTAACGGAGCCTGAAACCACTTGACATAACAAGAGTTTTGACGATTTCCCATATGTGGACAAGAGCCGCATACTGATTTATTTAATCCGTTTTTATGTGAAGTGTTTGGTGCATGATCTTTTAATAAAATCCAAGTCTGTAGCATATCCCCAGTCTTTTTATTAGATGTTTTGTTATCTAATCCTGTAATGATAACTACGATATCTTTATTATCTATATTTGATTTACCTTCAAATAAGATACGCCCGTTTGAATTAAATTTGTTTTTCATTTAATTAAACCTATTGAATGAATTGTTTTATGAAAATAGAGAATAAAAATTACTCTATAGATATATATTAGCAAACTTATGTAAGTTTTGATTAACTTATTAATTTAATGATAAAAATACCTTAAAAAGTTTTATACAGGTTTTTCCACATTTTTAGCTACTTATCTTATGGGCATCCTTTAACCCTAAAGAGCAAATTTTTCTACGATATGGAGCAAAAAAGGGTAAAAAAGTACAATATTTTGTACAATTTGTCAACATTTTCCCGGAATCTTTACAAAACCCAGGATTTCTTAACATTCAGTTGTAATTCCGTGTTGCAAAATGAAATATTTCTGTGTCCAACGAACTGTCTCTAAGACAGTACTGCAGAATCTGTAACATTTGACCTATTTTCGTTACATTTTCTAGGGCGGTCTTAATATTTCCTTAATATTCTCAATAAACAATTAGTTTTGCTACAAATTTCTGTAATATTTCCGGGATTTCTGTCAAATTTTTTAACAATCTGTAACAATTCCGCCTTATATGACCATATATTTCTTTTTTTTGTTCACACAGAGTAACAATTGCAGGCTTCGCCTGATGTCTCAAATTTTTTTTTCCCCAAAATGACCCTTTTTAAGGCTTTTTAGGGGGTCGAGTATATAGAACTTAAAATTATCTTTATATATCCACAAAGAGTTATAAAATGCCTGCTTCGCCCAGAGATTTCTTGTTATATTCCCGTATGACTGGCAAGCCAATGCCTGAGAACGCTATGGAGCGTATGAGAATGGCTCCAGAAGTGTATCAATTCACAAAAGATTTTGCACGAAAACCAAATTTATTAGAAAAAACAGGAAATTTAGCTAGAAGTATTGGACGTGGAGCTGTAATGGCTATTGGAGCACCAATGGTTGCTGAATCTTTAGCTGCAGAAGCAGATAGAAAGGAAATGACTGATGTTACAGGGGATGTGCAGCCTGAAATGGAGGTAGTAAATCAACCTGTTTCTGAAGCAATGCAGATTGAACAGGAAAAAACAAAAAGAAAGGAGATAGAGATAGAAGGCAGAAAAGAGTTACAAAGAATGGCTGGCAGTGGGGTACAGAAAGTTGATTTAAATCAAAATCAGAAGTCTGGTGAACCTAAGCCAATAGGAAAAACTCCTGATGGACAATTACTGTACGATGCTGGAGATTTAGTTGGAACACAGGAAAGCACTACATCTGATAATTACGAGCAAGATGTTGTTCCTCAGCAAACAACAGATGAAATGGGACAAAGAAGTGCTACACAGCAAGCAGAAATAGAGACAAATCAGACTATTGCTGACAATACATCTCAAAGTCAGGATTTTACTCCTCAGAAAAGTGATTTAGAGATGAATGCTGAAATAGGTGCTCGTGCAAATATTCAGGAAGAAGTAGATAAATTTGTTGAAACACAAAAACCTGTAGGAATTGATCCAATTTTATTAGCTGCTATGCAGGGTAGAGGTCAACAAGAAGAATTTGTTGGTACTTCATTCCCAATAGCTTCACCATTAAGTGATAATCCACAAACACCTCCAGGACAGACAAATACCGCTGTATCACAGCCTTTTGCTGAAACAATAGAACCAGTTGTAAATCCAAATCCAAATATGACTCAGCAGTTGGACACTATTATGAATACACTTCGTAAAGGTCGTGCAGATTTAAGTGAAAGTCAAAGAATAGAATTAGCAAGAAAACTGACAGAGGGAAGTCCTAATGAGGTAGTGGGAGATATGGTAAATCGAATTAATCAGATAAATGAATCCAGCGATAAACTTGTTGATGTAATGAGAGGTTTAGCTGGGAAACCTACCAAAGAACAAGAGATAGAAGCAAATCAAGCAAGATCTAGGGTAGAACAAAAAACAGCAGCTAAGCAAAGAGCATCTGGAATGACAACAAAATTGACCGACCAGTATTATCCAAAAGATGTTGCAAGAAGTGATATTCAGGTTGGTGGTTTGGTTGATAGAAAGACAGGTTTAGGTAGATCAGTTGGTATATCTTATACACCTTTAAATGGTGATACTAAAGTTGGATTTAACATTATGAAAGATCCAACAAATCCTACTGACTACGAAAATACACAGGTATTTGATTTTGTAGCCTCTCCAAAGACTATAGAGTCAATAGGATCTAAGAAAGAAGGTGAGTTAGGAGCTTTGTCATATGGAAAGCTATTTAATATTGCTAAACAAAGAAAAGAAGGATTTAGCGGTATGTAAATCAAACCTTTGCTAGATTTAAAGTATTAACAAAAAAACTATGACTAAATTTTTACTTCCAATTGCAATTAATGTAATTAACAAAGCAGTTGACAAAATTCCAGAAGACCTTGATGATCTACTAAAAAAGTTTGTGGTAACACTACTTAAGAAAGCAGCAGCAAAGACTGGTAACAAAGTGGATGATTTATTAGTGGCACAATTAGAGAAAGCTCTATTTGAATCCTAATGGTTCAGATTACAAATTTAAATAGAAGATTTACTAATTCGAGAGGTCAAGATGTAGCATCTGGAAAGAATGTTGCTAACTTTACCACTGGACCTAATTTTAGTGGCGGAATACAAGATGCATGGAGAGGAACTTTAGATGAGAATCCTTTACAAAGTGACTTTTATCAAAGCTCTTACACTTTTCCTCAAGAAGCTCCACAAAGAGCACAACAATTAGATGAACTTAGGTTTCAAGATTTTGGAAATTTTGGAGAAGGAAATAATCAATTTTCTGATAAATTTTTATCTTATTACACTAGAAAATTAGGAGGAATGGACAGTGCTGAAGATAAGATGTTAGTAGAAAATCCAGTCAAGCCTGAACTTTTAGATCAGTTCTCTGCAAGACCACTAGGGTTAACAACTAATGAAGAGAGCATAGGAGCACAGCCTGCAGCAAGTGGAAATGCTATAGTAGATTCAAATGTAGCTGGTAAGTTTCCCAGTAAGGATGTGAACGTCTGATGTCGGTAAAAAAAGCTTTTTTAAGAACAGCAGGAACAGCATTAAAGAGTTATCTTGATGATGCTTTGCGTATAGGTGGAAATGTAGGACAAGAGGCAGCAACCGCTGCTTTGAGAGCAGGTAAAGCTAAATTTGCTCCAGATTTAGTTGGTAAGGTAGGTGCAGAAGTTCCTTTGTTACTGAGAGAAGGTTCTAGAGCTACGATTCCTACAGCTGGTAAAAGGTTAGGTCAAGCAGGAGTGTTGGGATTAGGTTTAGCAGCATCTGGGATGATAGATCAGCAGTCTGATTATAGTCAGCCAATGTCAAACTCTGTAGGAAATAAAGAATATGATCAATTTTTAATGAAATCAGCTTTACAGGAACAACAGTTCCGACATAGTCTTGCCCTAGAACAAGCAAGAGCAGAAGCTAGAACGCCAGGTGCTCAGTATGGTGGATCTTTATTAGATTATGCTAGAGCAGAAAAAACTTTTGTAGAAGCAGGTGAGGAAACAAACAGAGAAGCACTTGGTGTAGCTAGAAGCATATATGGAACAGGTCTTCGTGCTTACTAATTTTATAATTATGGAAAGGATTTAAAAAAATGTCAAACGAATTTTTCACATTTAGAGATAATATGTTACTCAACGATAAAGGAGAAGAAGTTGATATTGCATCAGAAGTTTATGGTTCAAATGATAAAAAAGATAAAGCTGATAATTTTAGAAGTCGTTTTGTAAGTAATATGTCAGATTATTTTAAAGACAATCCTAATGCTTTTGATTTTACAAATAAAGGTGGGAAAAGTGTTAGCGATAAAGTAGCTGAATTTTCTAGTCAATTCGAGAGTGGTTTTAGTCCTGTTGCAGAAGGGTTTGGAATATATCAACCTCCTACAAATCCAATGTCCGTAATACCAGGCCAGCAGGGAAGTCCCGGATTATTATCTCAAATTGCAGGACCAGTAGCAGGAGCCGCAGCAAAAGCATTATTTGCTTGCGATATGAGATTAAAGCATGATGTTAATTATTTGACAGATATGAATTTGGTAAAAGATGATCTAGCAGATGTAGCTTACTTTGTAAAAGAACTACAAGACAGTTAGAGCAAAGAATAGTTAATTTAGAATATTGCTAACAAGTATTTTCTAGAACAGTAAGATGGTCGCACAAGCAGCAATACCATTAGCAGGTAGATTAATGCCTTATTTGGCAAAGATAGGAGCGGTAAAATTACCTACATTACTTAGAGGAGCTGGTATATTAGCTGGAGCTACACCAGGTCTAATGAGAGGAGATTTAGGCTCTGCAGTAGTTGGAGGAGGACTTGGGGCTTTAGGAACTGCTGGATTAGGAGGAGTGACAACAGGTCTAGGTGGCAGAGTAGGAATGCAGGCAGCAAGAATGGCAGGTGGTAAAGGTTTTGGAGCTACGGCTGCTGGAATTTTAGGTAGAGCTGCTGTTCCACTTGGAATAGGAACTCTTGCAGGAGGATCAACAGCTAATTTTTTAGGAGGAGGAGTTGGTAATGTTGGTAGAGGTGCATTAAGTTTAGGTGGATATGGAATAACAGGAGGAGAAGGAATGGGAGTTGGTGGTACTCCATTACCTCCAGGAATGGGACCTTACGGTAATATTTCTCCTATGGGAGATCCTTTAAGTGTACTAAGTCCTTTAGGTTTAGATGCAGGTAGAAGATTAAGATCAGTAAAAGATGCTGAGACACTAAGAGATGCTACAAATATTCTTCTTCCAACAGTCAGGAAGTTCTCTGAACAGGCTAAGAGAGATGACTTTGCTAGAGATATGGCTAGTGCTGGTATTAAACAAAATATTCTTACCAATGCAGCTCTTACTGAGAATATGCAAAGAGCTGGACTTAACATGGGAATGAATGCTGCAAATCAAGCTGGTGCAGCTTTAACTGCTAGATACAATTACTAATTATGTCAAAGCATACCCTATCTGGTATTGATTTTACAAACGGTGCAAGGGTAAATCAAATTTTTGATTTTCCATCATTGGAAGGTAATCCTTTATATGGTGATGTATTTAAAACCTCTAATAACAAAGAGAAAAAAAACACTGAGAAGGTTGATACTTTTGTTGAAAAAGTAGAATCACAAAATCCCTATGAAAAATTAACTGATGCATATGGTGGGATAGATAAATTACCATCAAATTTTCAACCAATTAAAAAAGTTAGTACACCTTTTAATTTAATTAACGTATTAGGTGGAAGTCCAAGTAAAAAAGTAGTAGAAACTCAATTTGACGTTAAAGGGTTAAAACCTAACGAAGAAATTCGAATGATTCCTGGAACAGAAAAAGATCCGAAATATTTTAAAATTGATAAAAATGCACCTGGAATTTTTACTTTAGGGAGAACTTTTGCAGGTATGATTGATGCCCTTTCTGGTCAAACACTCGATTTAGATAAATTAGGTAAGGAGTTTAGAGTATCACCCCTAAAATATGTTAGAGATAATCGTATAGATTTAAAAGATCCTTCAATTTATAAATTAAGTAAAATTGAAGAAAAACTTATAAATCAAGAATTAGATACTCAGGGTATTGATACTGTAGAAGAAGATGCAACATCAGGAGTTGATAAAGCTACAGATAAATCAATAGAGCAACAAAGAAAACAATCAAAATTTGATAGACAAGAAAGGTTAAAAGATACACTTCAAACAACTGCTACAAATTTTGCAACTATACCTTTTTACACAAGATTATTAGAGGATGCTGCTAAAAGAAGATTAGAACTAGATAAAGCAATGTTAGGTGCTAGGGAGATGATGCCATCTAATATCCAAAATATAATGTTATCAAAACAAGCACAACAGAGTATGGCATCTTCTGCTTTTGCAGAGGAAGCTAAAGCATTAGCTGCACAGCAGGATGCTGCTACAAAATTTGCAGGTCTTGGAATGCAGCGTCGATTTGGCTAATCTAAAATAAAAGAGTTCTGAGAGGTAAACCATCATGATGGGAGGAGGATCCCCACCACCACCACAAATAATATATCCACCAGCTGCTCCACCACCAGCACCTACAACACAGGTAGGTTCTCAATCTTTAGCTACTCAAGGTGCTTTAAATGAAGTAAGTGGAAAACAGCAGAGGTTAAATATGGAGTTAGGTGCTCAATTAGATAGAACTAATGCTGAATTTTTTACTGGTCAGGATATAAGACGAGGTCAAGCTGCCTCTGCAGAAGATAGATTAACACTTGCTAAAACAGGTGAGGTCAATAAAGAATTGCAAAGAGTTGCAGGTCAAGAGCAACGTGCAGCAACTGCAGAAACTGGCTTACAGTACAGAAGAGGATTAGAGACTGCAGGTGAACAGGACAGAGCATTAACAAGAGAAACAGGTAAGGAACAAAGAACAACAGACTTGCAAAGAGAGATGTTCCGTCGCTATAAAGAGAATAGAGATTACGAACAGGCTCAGACCCAATACAGAACATGAAGAAATGGATTCAGACTTTATCTAACAAAGATCGTGAATCCTTTCTTGAATTTTGTAAAAAAGCATCAAGTTCAATACAGATATATTTATTTGCCCGATTTCTAGGGTTTCAAGGGACGGTTGTGGAATGTAATGAGTGGTCTATAAAAGAATTTAAAAAACGTAATTTTAACGAAGTTTTAGAATCTGAAATAGATAATATGAGAATTGATATAAGTAAATTACGTGATGCTATAGATATGGGAATTGTTAAACAAGATATGGGTGCAGCACGAATTGCGATGTTACAAAAAGAATTACGTGGAGCTATAAAACAAATAGAAGATAAAAAGATTTTACAGGACAAACAAGGTTTAATTCTTGCTGGTGCAGATAGAGCATTGCGTGAGATGTTATCTATCTTTAGAGATGATCCTATTGAAGGACCTTTACAGGAAGCATCAATGGGTGTATGGACAAAAATTCTTCAGGAAGAATCTTAAGCAAAAGTACGCTAAGCTACATTTATGGCAGGTACAAGTATTTACAGTGTCTACAGACGCACAGCCAGAGCAGCTGCAAAACAACAAGTAGTTAAAAAAACTTCTAATGTTGATGTAGAAAGGGCTCGAAAAAATTTTGGCTATTTTTGTGATGTTGTAGGGGGAAAACCTCCTGCGAAACACCACCTTGAGTGGCATAAGTTCTTATGTACAGGAGATGATAGTGAATGTCTTAAGGGTATTGCTGGTCCTAATGTTGACATATTGGCTCCTAGAGGATCCGCTAAATCTACCGTATTAGGTTTATATACAGCATGGGCTATTGGCATACATGCTTTAAATAAAATGCCTTTAAAAATTTTATACATTTCTTATACAGTTGATGTTGCAAGACCAAAGAGTGCAGCAATCAAAAGAATTATTGATGAAAGTAAAATTTATAAAGAAATTTTTCCTACAGTAAAAATTGCTAAAGGAATTAATTCAAATGAATATTGGAGTATAGATTGGAAGTTTGCAGGAATAAAATCTACTGGTGAAGAAGAATTTAGTGTTTGTTGTGCAGGATTAAAAGGTGCTGTTACTTCTAAAAGATCACATCTCTGCATAATTGATGACGCTATCAAAAGTGCTGATGACATTAAAAATAAAGATATTCGACAAGCAATGGAAGATAACTGGAATGCAGTTATTGTTCCTACTATGTTTGAAGGTGCTAGAGCTATCTGTTTAGGAACTAGATTTAGACATGATGATATTCATAGTAGAATTTTTCTTCCTGCTAATGGTTGGAAGCAAATAGTTCAATCGGCAATAACTGTAGATAAAGAAGGAGAAGAAATGTCGTATTGGCCTGATATGTGGTCTTTAGATTATCTAAGTCAAAGAAGAAGAATAGCTCCAGTAGCCTTTAGTTTTCAATATCAGAATCAAGTTGTACAAACTAGTGAATTATCTTTGTCTCCAGACTTAATTGTCAAAGGTACTATTTCCACAAATTTTGATTCATTAGGAGTGGGAGTTGATTTATCTGCTGGAGTTCGAGAAAGAAATGATTACACAGTTTTTGTTATGGGTGGTCGAGTAAAAGATAAAATCCATATTGTGGATTGTAAACGAGTTAGGGTGATGGGAAATTTAGAAAAATTAGATCTTTTGATGGAAATGATGGAGGAATGGGGAGTAATTCATAAAGATAAAAATAATTATTTTCCTACAGGAACTTCATTACATATATGGTCTGAAGCAGTTGCATATCAAGCTTCTTTGGAGGCAGACTTCAAAAGAATATGTCAAACAGAACAAGGTTTGTATAATTTAATTTGGCATCCAGTAAAAGGATTCCGTGGAGATAAAGTTGCAAGATTTCGTGGAATTATGGGACTTTTTGAACAAAGAAAAATTATTTTTAATAAGTATCGTAAGTTTGGAGCACTAACAGATGAGATAGTAAATTTTGGAGTTAGCTCACATGATGATTGCGTAGATGCTCTAGTTTGGCTATGTAATGGGTTAATGACTCGTGGAAAACTTGAGTTAGAGTATTGAGGATTTAAACTAGAAGTATTAACAATGCCAGAACCAACATTTTACAAACTTGAACTAGAGCAAGATGCTTATGGTTCAGCTGTGATTTCGTTACCTGATGAGCTATGTCACGACATGGCACTTCAACCAAATGAAAGATTTGATGTTGAAGTTGAAGGAGATGTAATTACTTTAAAGCGTTTACATGCTGGTTATGTCATTGACCAATAACAAAGGGATCTAATTAATGGAGAGTAATAGTAAAGCTGTTCTAGATGAAATGATTAAATCCGTCATTAATCGTGATGGTAAAGGAACAGCAGACACAATGCTGATTAGTTCTCACTTATCCCAAATGAAAATGTTTGGTATAAGGCAGGGAGTTGAATTTTATCCACAACAAGATAATTTTGGAACACAAAGATTTGATTTTATTCAGCAAGTTATAAAATTTAATCAATTAGATGCAAGACTAGATGCAATATGGGATAGATTTTTAGCCTATGGAAAAGGTTTATTTTATATAAGACCTACTAAAAAATCTTACAGAATTTATTGGTTTAATAAAGATTCTTATAGAACATATTATTCACCTGAAGGAGAACTAGAAGAAGTAATTATTATTTATCCATATAAGGTTAGATCCTCGAAAGGTTTTGCTGGAGTTGGTTTAAATACTGATAAAAGATATATGAGATTAAAAATTACTGCTACAGAAATAGAAGAATATCATGCAGAACAAGAAATAACTTTTGATCAAGAAAATACAAATTTTGCGACTTTTGATAAAAAAATTGTAGAAAATACTATGGAGTTTATTCCATGTGTTGAAGTATTTAATAATCCTGATGCATTTGGTACAGATGGTTCAGGTGAATTTGATTTTATTGCTAATCAGATTTCTGCTCATGATGAAATGGTTAAAAATATAAGAGCAAACTTATCATTTTTTGGTAATCCAACTCTTTTATCATCTAGACCAAAACAAGATATTGTAGAAAGTGATTCTGAAACTGCACAAAGACCAAGTATATCCAGTCAATCAGGTTTTGCTTCAAATGTCGATTTATTTAGTTCAACATATAAACAAGATCCGATAACAAGACAGCAGCCAGGTTATGCAGGAAGGCCAGGTAGTGGAATGAGAGTTCCAAGAGTTATTGCTAATTTAGAACCATCTGACAGAGTAGGTTTTATAACTCCAAATGCTGTTAGTTCTGATCAGGCTAGATTCTCCGAACAATTAAGAAGTGAGATTAGATTAGCTCTTGGTGGTATAGATGATTTAAGTATTACTAATGTAACAGCCACAGAAATTAAATCTGCTTATGGACGTGTAAGTGCTACTGCTAAGAAAAAATGTTTACAGATTTATCAGTATGGAATTTGTAAAGTTTTTGAATTAATTATTTTCCAAGAAGAACAAATTTTTAGAAAATCATTAGCGTTTTCTTCAGGAATAAAATATCCTGAATTACCAGAAAATACTGAAGATCCTAAAGCTTTAGAAAAGTATGAAAAACAAAAAATTAAATATGAACAAAAGCTTCAACAAGCTATTGATACTGCAGTAGAAACAAGAGAGATTCCTGATGGTGTATTAGGACTAGCACCTGATGGAGATAGAACAGTTCTTTGGAGATGGATGGGTCCTGTGTATGAAGATACAGCACAGGATAAACTCAATCAATCTATCTTTACTAGAAACCTTCAAGAATTGGGGGTTGATAGTATAGAAGCACTGAAGTACTTATTTCCTTCGAAAACTGACGACGAAATTGCAGCGATGCTTTCTGGTTTTCCGTTTAGAATGGTAGGTGAAGTACAAAGGGCATATTCCGCATTTATTGACTTAATAAATCAGGAAATGCGAACCCCACATCCTCAGCAGCCTAACTTACCGATGGCAGCTGATCCACGTTTGGATTTAACTCCATTCTTATATCGAACATTAGAAAGTTTACAAAAAGAGGTAACTTATGCAGGACGCTACCGCTCAGCAGACCCAATCAGCACCCCAGACATCCCCGACCCAGCAGAGCAGCTACGTGGCTCCTCAAACAGCCCAAGCTCCTTCCGTGGC
>VTLG01000983.1_pt1 | contig 22508 bp, 20 predicted proteins | sample 4694571 | NCBI WGS metagenome assembly VTLG01 (sample SAMN12604809, study PRJNA352737) | marine metagenome | biome: ENVO:00000447; feature: ENVO:00000209|ENVO:00000569|ENVO:01000036; material: ENVO:00002151; isolation source: viral sequences binned using virsorter ...
ATGTTCCCGGAGAACCAATCCTGGGTTCGGGTGATCCCCCAGTAGCAGAGAAGACAATTGTCTGCGACGATCTACTCATCAGTTCTGCATTCGTGTATGACCTAGATGAGACACTTGCTCATTATTCACTACGCTCTGAGATCTCCAAGAAGATTGGACACGCTCTAGCTGAAGCATATGACAAGAAGGTCTTCCGTACAATTGCACAATCTGCTAGACAAGCACATCCTATTACTGCAGCACCAGGTCCAGAACCAGGTGGTTCAATCATTAAGATTGGTTCAGGTAATCAGTATGATGCACAGAGATTGGTTGATGCATTCTTTGAAGCAGCTTCAATCTTGGATGAAAAGAATCTTCCTAAGACCGGACGTACAGCTGTACTAAGTCCTCGTCAATACTATGCTTTGGTATCACAAGTTGATTCAAACATCCTTAACCGTGATTATGGCAACAGCCAAGGTAATCTAAACTCTGGTGAAGGTCTGTATGAAATCGCTGGTATCTCAATTCAGCGTTCTAACAACCTACCTTTCCAAGCTGGTACTATTGCCCAGACTACAGGAGAAAATTCTGATGCTGGTGTAGGACAACCTGGTTATGATGGAGCCTTCGCTGATCATGCTGGTCTGATTTATCAGAAGGATGCGGCTGGTGTTGTTGAAGCAATCGGTCCTCAAGTACAAACAACCGGAGCAGACATTAAGACAATGTATCAAGGCGACTTGATCGTTGGACGTCTAGCAATGGGTGCTGGTACTCTTAACCCTGCTGCTGCAATTGAAATCCAAACAGCTTGATAGGGGGTAATTAGATGCCTATCGCGCAAACTAATAATGGTGTGTCAAGTCGACTCACCAGTGAAACATTTTTCCCTCAACCTCCAGTTGAATGGGGACGTGCAGGTGCTGCAGTTGCTACACTTACTGTAGGCACTGCTACCGGTGACAATGGAACTGGTGGTGGTACTAATGGTACTGTTGATAATAAAGCAACAACAACCGATGGAGGTGGTGAGAACCTAAAAGTGGATCTTACTATTGCTGGCAATGTATGCACAGCTATTGCTGTTGATGCCGCCGCTGCAGCTGATGGTGATGGTTATCGTATTGGCGATAAAATTACCATTGCATCATCTGATTCAGGTACATCAACAGATGTAGTTGGATACGTTGCAACCCTTGAATACGAAAACTGAGGTAAAAACAAATGGCTAATACTGCTACAGGACGTGTGTCTAATACAGACGCAACTGTCCAAGAACCAGGTGGATACTCCGGTTCCACAGCTGGTGTCTCAGGTGGAGATACTGCACACCGTAAGTCTGTTTCTCAGACTGAAGGTGGTAGTTATTCTGCCTCTGATGTTTATTCAGAAACTTTTAACTTCCCCACTGCTTATAGTGGTGTGGAATGCGACTCTCCTGTTAAGGACCGTTCGTAACATGAAGGGGGCTTCGGTCCCCTTTTTTTTTATTTACAATAATTAATTATGGCAATCCCTACCACTAACGCTGCTACAGAATTACCAGCCGTTAATCAAATACTGGCGTCAGTTGGTCAAGCGCCTGTAACTACACTCGATCAAACCAACCCGGACGTTGCGATTGCATACGACACATTGTTACAAGTGTCACGGGAAGTTCAATCGGAAGGTTGGACGTTTAACCAAGAATTTGAATATGTAATAACTGTTGATAGTAATAAAGAATATTTAATACCAAACAATGTTTTACAAATAGATTTTTCTCCATCTTACGTTGGTAATAAAGATGTTGTAAGACGTAGTGGGAAATTATATGATAGATATAATCATACTTTTGAAATAGGTGATTCAGTTGGAGATACTTTTAAAACAGATGTCCTCTGGTTTTTTGACTGGGTTGATTTACCAAGACCAGTTCAAGATTATATAACGTGTAAATCTGCTACTATTGTAGCTCAACGTATAGTTGGTGATCCTAATTTAGTTGCTACATTACAACAAAGAGAAGTGTTATCTAGAGCAAATGCTATGGAATATGAATGTAATCAAGGAGATTATACCTTCTTCGGACAACCACGTGGATCAAAATATTACACCAGTTATCAACCGTATAAAGCCCTGTACCGCTAATGGCAAGTGTTACCCAACGAGTACCTAATTATTTAGGTGGAGTATCGAAACAACCTGATGATAAAAAATTTCCAGGTCAAGTTAAAGAAGCATTAAATTCATATCCAGATGTAACAGCTGGTTTACAAAAGAGACCAGGTTTTAAATTCCTAACTACTTTAAAAGATGGTGGTGCTGATGAGAAAGGTACAGACGGTACAGCTTTCTCTGGTACTACATTAGATAATGCTAAGTGGTTTTATATACATCGGGATAATGATGAGAAATATATAGGATGTATTGTCGGCAATGCTTCAGCATCAAGTGCTAAAATACATGTATGGAATGCTGCTACTAATAATAAAGCTGAGGTTACTTATACAGGTAGTTCACAAAACTATTTGAACTCAGTTACAAAAACAGATTATGATGTTTTAACAGTACAGGATACTAGTGTTGTTACTAATAAAACTATTACTGTTACAACACAATCTGATCCCACCTTTAATGATAAGAGACAAGCAACTGTAAGACTACATGGCATAGATTACAGTTCACCTTATTCAGTTACTATAACACCAGATGGAGGTAGTCCTCAAACCTTCACTCATAATACAATTAATGCAGAGAATTCAAGTTGGGTTCATAGTGATACTGATACAAAATTAAATGCAGATACAATATTAAGTGCTCTTAAAACACTTATAGATGCTGCAAGTATATCTAATTTAACTGTAACTAAACTAAACGGATCTTTAGAATTAACAAATACTACGACCGCTTTTACAGTTACTGCAACAGGTGGTGCACGTGGTAGTATGCTTACATGTTACCAAGACTCTGTTAATAATGTAACTGATTTACCTGCAGAATCAGTACATGATAGAAAAGTAAAAATCATTAATACATCTAATGCTAATGATACTTACTATGCTAAGTTTGTAACTAATGCTGGTAGTGGTAATGGACCTGGTTATTGGGAAGAGACGCTAGGATATGGTATGTCTCCAGGTTTAACTGCGTCTACTATGCCTCATGAGTTAGTTAATACTGCTACAGATGTATTTGTTTTTAGACCTATTACCTGGACTGCTAGGTTAGTAGGTGATGATACAACTAACTCACACCCTACATTTAAAGATAATAAAATTCAACAAGCATTCTTCTATAATAACCGTTTAGGTTTCTTAACAGAAGATAATGTTTCATTAAGTCAGACGGGTGAGTTTTATAATTTCTACCATATTACTGCTCAAACTCTTAGTGCTGCAGATCCTATAGATTTAAGTTGTTCTAGTATTAGACCAGCTGTATTACATGGGGTAATACCTGTTGCATCTGGTTTACTATTATTCAGTGAACGTCAGCAATTTATTATGTTTGCTGCTGATGGAAACTTAACTCCTCAAACAGCATTAATACGTGGTCTTTCTAACTATGAGATGGACACAAAAATAGACCCTGTTGATGTTGGTACTACTGTTAATTTTGTCAGTAAAACTCCAGCATATACTAGAGTCTTTAGTTTAACTCCTAGAGGACAAGGACAGATACCAGCAGTTACAGATACTGGGAAATTAGTATCTGAATATATACCACAGTCTGTGGATAGTATGATAGCTAGTTCACAGAACTCTTTAATTGCTTTATATGGTGGTAGTTCTGATTATATCTATTTCTATCGTACCCATTCTGATGGAGAACAAGAATTAATGACAGCTTGGTTTAACTGGAAGTTACCTGGTAATGTGTTAGATCTTGTTATTGATTCAGATGTTATGTATACTGTAATTAAACAATCAAGTTCTTATGCTTTATTAAGTGCTAATTTAAGTGCTTCAACTTCAGGAGAAGTTATTGTAACTAGTAGTGGTATTAGTATAAATCCTTATTTGGATTATTATGCTACAGCTGATTCTGTTACTTATGATTCTGCAACTCGTATATCAAAATGCTACTTACCTTATACAGATATAAGTTCATTAGAACCTTTAATTCTTATTGGTGGTAATGCAGCATCTAACTTTAGTACTATTGTAGAATCTGGTATGGCAATTGAACCAGATGGTAGAGGAAGTGATGGTACTGGACCTTATTTTTCTATAACTGGTAAAGATTTAAGTGGACAAGCAAGTGATGTAATTGTCGGATACCGTTTTAATTATGATATTGAATTACCTAAAACTTATTTTCAATTAGATCGAGGTGTTGCAGATTATACAGCTACCTTAACTGTATCACGTATGAAGTTCTCTGTAGGTCGATCTAGTGCAGTAGGTTTTAAATTAACTTCTCAAGGTTATAAAGGTAGTACTCAAACTTTTGTCGGTGATGGTTCAACAACAGCATTTTCTCCTGACTTTAAAGTTCAAGATAAATCAAATATTAAAGTTAAGAAAAATGGAGAAGTATTAGCAAGTAGTGCATATACTTTAACAGATCATGCTACTTTAACAGATCACATTACCGTTACATTTAGTCCAGCACCTCTTGCTGCTCAAACAGCCGCAGAGAATGTTGGTGGTGCAGTGCCTGATGAAGATGCTAATACAGCTACAGATGCTGATCAGATAGAAATTTATATAGATCCTTGGTATGATATACAACCGGTACAAGATAATAATTATTATCTAGCAGATGATGTACCAATGACAGAACAAAATGTATTTACTGTACCTTTACATCAACGTACAGATAATTTCGCATTAAGGGTTTTTAGTGACTCACCTTTCCCAGTATCACTAACATCTATGATGTGGGAAGGTACATATTCGCCACGTTATTATAGGCGAACATAATAACTACCTTATTCAATGAACAAATTAGGAGACACATATGGGACTTTTTGGTGGAGGCAGTAACGTTGCTGATAAGCAATATGACTTATATAAAGAACAGATTGAACAAACTTATTTATATAATTTACAAACCTGGGCTTATCAGTTAGGACTTGCACGCGATAATTATGCCTATCAGTGGGAATCTCTAGATTTTGCTAGATATAATGATGCAGTTAAAATTGCACATGCTAATCAACAATCTGCAAATAACTGGATAGATCAAGAAGCAATGCGGATTTTCAATTATGAGAATCAAGTAGATGCTTACAATGCTAGTATTTTATCCTTAGATCAACAGTTAGATTTAAACCACTGGGCTAATGAATTAGCTTTAAATGATGCGAATCGAGCATATCAAGAGGATATGATTAAAATAGGTTTTCAAAATGAAGACCTAATGATGAAATATCATCAACAAGGAAAGCAGACAGAATTAAAACAAAAGGGGTTTACAAAGAAAGTTCTACAAGCTGAGAATTTATCTGACTTACAAAAACAAGAAGTCGGTTTAGATGTCAAACAAACTATAGCAAAATCCGAATTAGATAAAGCAGGATTAAGACAGGGACTTGCTGCTACAAAAGCCGAGGCCGCTCTGAAAGCTCAGGGCGCAAGGTTAGAGAACCTGGTAGAACAAGGTAAAGTTCGATCGCAAGGTCAAGTAGGTCGAACAGCAGAGAAGAATTTACAAGCAGTTCTCTTTGATCATGGCACTTTACAAAGCGCATTAGTTGATAGTGTAACACAAGCTGAGTCTAAATATATGTTAGATAGATCAGCAGTAGCACAAGTGCTTCAAGACAAAGAAGCAATGTCTAATTATACTTATAGTCAGATATCTCATCAACTGTTGAATACAGTATCTGATGTACGTACACAATCAGATCAAACTGATTTAACATTCGGTCAATTAAAAGATACAACTGACTTTGGACGTAGACAACTACAGATGGAGCTTATTAGTACAGGTGAACAACACGAAGCTAATAAACAAAAACTTAAGTTACAGAAGTTTCAAGCTGATATTAATGCAGAATCTAGAGTACAAAGTCAACCTAAGTTACCTCCTGAAGCTAGCAAACCGCTTTATCTGCCAACTCCGGTATATCAGAACCCAATGTTCCCTAAGCCCTCTCCTGTACCCTTGAAAGGTATTAACACTGCACCTCAAGGTACACAACCAAATCAACTATTAACTATTGGTGCAGGTGCACTAGCTGGTCTAAGTATTGGTTCGTCAGTTGGCACAGCGGCCACACAAGCAGGCGCTACATGGGGAGCAAATGCTGGTCCATGGGGTATGGCTATTGGAGCAATATTAGGTGCAATCTTCGGTTGATCTTTATTAAAATTTATTATGTCTACAATTTATCGTGGCCACGGCCAGTCTGGTGGATTTGGAGATTATCATGTAACAGTAGAAGACCCTTCTGAAAAAATACGTCAGGAGGGTCAACGTTGGTTAACAGCATGGCGATCCAGATCAGATTATCAAAATAGAAATGCACAAGCTTGGTTAAAACAGTTAGATGCTAAGGCAGATGCTGAGCAAGCTAATAGAGATAGTAATAGAGATCTTCATAAAAGTTTTGCTAAAAGTTTCTTTGAAGCTGAACAGAAAAACATCGATATAGGTATTGAGAATACTAATCGTCAATTAAAACAAACTCTCAATAATGCTAAACAATTAGCTCCTTTCTCTCCTAAAATTTTAGAAGCAGCAGGACAGTTATTACAGAAAAGAGCTGCTTCACAATCACAGATTGGAGAAAGATTAGGATTTGAATTTGGTATTACTTCACAACAACAATCTGAACTACAAGCTTTACAAGGATCGATACGAGATTATGAAGGCAAGAATGTTGCCGTAATCAATGATCTGCTAAGTAAAGGAGCTACTTGGCAGCAAATAGGTCAGATAAAAAACCTAAGTGGCTACGGTCGTTTAGGTTTAAGGAAAGCAGAAGTTATAAATAAAAGTGAACAATACGGTGCTTTCTTAGTAGAAAAGTTTACACAACCTGTTGAATTACCTGGTATTGAAGGTCCAGTTTCTCTTGCTTCTGCTCATAAAGATAGGAACTTCCCTTTACAAGAACGGATAATTCAAGAGCATAGGTCTACTTTTCTTAAAGACTTAAGTCATTTAAATCCAGAATTTGTTTTAGATCTAGCACGTGAAAAAATGATGCGTGCTGAAGGTAGGTTAGTATCTGCAACAGTAAAAGCACGTTCTGGAGATATACAACAACAAGTAGAAGATGAAGACTTACGATCATTATTAGTTGATTTTAAAGAACATGGACCTGAAGGTTACTTCTCCCAAATAGAATTAAAAGGGGGTTTACATACTCAAGGCGGTAAGTACATGAAAGGTGCTGTCGCTCAACAACATAATAATCTTCTCAGGTTAATTGAAGAAGGTCATCTAAATGCTGTTGATATAGAAGAATTAGGAGATCATGTAGTTAAATATAATGATAGCGATTCAGGACAAAAGTATAAATACCGTAATCCTATTAAATTCCAAGAACTTAACGATGCATTAGTTGAACAGCAAAAGAAAAAAGCAGAGGAATTAGGAGCACAAGTTAGGTTAGATGACAATAGAATGAAAATGCGTGCCTTAGAAGCTGAGCAATATATTGTCGCTAATTATGAATCTATCACTCCTCAAGAGTTATATGCTGCTTATAATCAAGCTGCTAAAACACGTAATCCGTATTTAATGAAAGCAATTAATCGTAGACTTGATTTAACACAAGAAGGTGTTAATGATACGATCAACGAACCTATGCTTTATAAAATGTTAAATAAAGGATTACTGTCTAGAACAGCAGTAATTGATGCAGGATTGTCTCCTGAGAAAACCAATGAGTGGTTAAAGAAAGCTGATGAGAATGATGCTATTAAACCTACAAATGCTGAAACTGCTGTAATTAAATCTACAATAAAAGGAGCAGTTGAAGGAGAATTAAAAAGGTATGGGTTTGAATCGAAACAAGTAGCTACAGCAGCACTAGCTGTTGAAGGTGAGTATGATACAGCTATTAACCGTTTTTACGATGGTATGGTGAAGTTTAATGGAAACCGTACCTCTGCTTTGAATTATGCTTTACAAGAATTTCAAAGAGATGTAGAGAATGGATCTTTAGAGGTAGGTGAAGTACAATTAAAAAACGGTGTATCAGTCAGACAACCATTTTTTAAGAAGTATCAATTAGTACCTGGAGATTTAGCACCTTATCCATTAAGTCAATATACAATTGAAAGTGTTAGAAAGAATCCTAACCTATCTAAAACTGAAGCTATCTTATCTCCTGCTGTAGTCGAAGGGTTTTTTAGAGATGCAAATAATGGTATCTTTAAAGGTTATCCTCCAACCGCTAGTCATTTCGTAACCAAATATATTGGATTAAAACCAGATGGTACACCTAGAATGACTGAGCTACAGTTTATGTTAGATCAGAATGAAGCTTTAGGTCTTAATTTAAATATACCTAAAGGTTTAGAAGAATTAACAACTGAAGCATATACTTCTATTAGACCTGAATTAAGAAGATTAATTACTGGTAGTCACGTTACTAAAGATAGCGTTAACGTTGCTATGACCTTCAGTGGTTTAAAAACACCTTATATTACAGAGAAAGAGGACCACACTTTAAATCTATTATCTTCTCCAGATAGTGAAACGTATGGTTATAATACAGTAGGATTAGAAGGCAATATTAATCACAGTAAAGCAACCCTTGGTAAAAATGTTACATCTATGACTGTTGGTGAAATTAAAGCAGCACAGTCTCAAGGTTTGATTAATACTATTGGTCGGTATCAGTTTACTCCTGAAGTTTTCTTAGAGTTTATAGATAAACTAGGGTTAACAGATGACGTTGTATTCACTCAGAGGACTCAAGATAAAATAGCTTTATTGTTATTAAAAGATCAAGGTCCCGATTCTCAATTACTTAATATTAATGAGGATATAACAGACGAGGATTTAGATACACTTAGAAGATATGGACAACCAGTCAGTACTTCTACTTCTATATACCGTCAAAATGAATATCTAAGTCCCTTAAGTTTTAGTCTTTTATATGGAGAACCCTAATGTCAGATAATTATACCCCAATAGCGTCGGATGATTACATCGCTCAATCTGAACAAGAAGAATGGGAAAAGAAAGAGAATAAACGATATAAACTTTGGAAAGAGGAAAAAGAAGCAGCCGCAGCTGCTACAGAAGCAGCACTAGCACCTCCTCCTCCTGAGAAGAAAGGTTCTCTTATAGGTGGTGTAATGGAGACCGCTGCTCAACCTGCTTTAGGAACCATTGATTTTGCAAGTGATACTATAGGTTTAATACCTTGGTTAAAACCTGTAGATACATGGTGGGATGAGAATTCACCACGTTCTAATCACCCTGCCCATAAAGTTATTAGAGACGCATCTTCTATTATTATACCTACTTTAGTTGGAGGAGGAGTCGTAGTAGGATCTGCTAGAGCTGCTACCGCGGGTATGGCTATACCTAAAGTAACTAGGATTTTAGGTACTATAGGTGCTCATGCTGGGGTAGATGCTACAGTTACTTCAATCTCCTCACACTCTAAAGAAGATCATAATTTAGCAGGTACATTAAACAACTGGTTAGGTTGGCAGATACCTTGGGCTACTAGAGATGAAGATAGTCCTGATATTACATGGAAAAAGAATGTAATGGAAGCTGCAGGTTTAAGTGTAGGTGTTGATTTATTAGCATCAACATTCTCACTAGCTAAAGCTTTAAGAACTACACCTCAAGATATCGCTGCTGCAGGTTTAGCTAAACCAATAGTTAAAGATCATCCTATTGTAGAAGCTGTAGAAACTAGACGTTCTAATAGAACAGCAGCTCAACGTGCTGAAACAGCAAAGCGTCTTGCAGCAGACCCGTTAGGTACTAAATACGATGACTTTATTAATGAACCTCCACGTGGACCTAATGCCAGAGCTGTTACAGATTTAGATGTAGATCCAATAGGTGCTAAAATTGATTATGTTCGTATTAATAACAATATAAATACAACACAAGGTAGACCTAGATCAGTAGTAGATACTGAGTTCATGGAAAAATTAGATACAGTAAGTCCTACTGAACGAGCTGTGATGCTTAGAGAGTTATTCGATCAAAAGATAGCTCCTAATGTTACAGCTACTATAGGGGACGTTAAGATTACGTCAGAAGCGATGAATAAAGCTGTGACTAATCTTTATGATAAAGTATTTAAACCTGATATGGGTCTTAAAGAAGTTGATATAGCAGTTGATAAACTAAAGAATACTTTCTTCGGACTTAATCAAACATTAGGTGAAGAGGAATGGACTATTGTAGCTAAGTCTTTCAGCGACGCATTTATGGATATTTATGATCCTAAAACGATGCGTAGTTCTGCTATGATTACACAACAAGCTGGTAATACAATTGCTGATACATCAACAGCTATAGGTCTTATCGGAGATATAGCAGATACAGGAAGACAACAAGAAATTATATTAAATAAACTTAAACTATTAACAGGTGAAGTTAGGTTAAATAAACTTATTAATAATAAGGTAGATGAATTCAAAACACTTACTAGAACTGGTAGTGCACTTGAATTAGAACAATGGATCTTAGGTCAAAGTGATACCTTCGCTAAAAAACTAAAAGCAGCTAAATCAGCTGGAGATGAAACCTTCGAATCTTTAGAAGAAATAGCTAGGAATAATCCCGAATACCTTAAACCATTAATGCTAGCATATGAAGCTACAGATGGTGAAGTAGACCAAATTCATAAACTACATAGATGGACTGAGAATAACATAGGTCTTGTAAAGAAAGCATTTTATGATGCTGAACCTGAAGTACCTAGTCTTGTTGTTCAAGGTTTAAATGGCGTACGTTATAATCATATACTTTCTGGACTCGCTCCAATCCGAGCTATGTTTGGTAATGCCACTTTATCTGCATTAAAACCTGCATCTATATTAGCAGGTGCTAAGTTAACTGGAGATACAAAGACATTCCAAAAAGCGTTATGGACATATGGCGGTTGGTCAGAAAACATGAAGCGTGCCTATAAAGTTATGGGTGATGAATGGCGTTTAGCTAAAACTAAACCTGAAGAAGCAATGATGCGTGGACGTGCTGATCTACGTCAAGCAAAGATGGATAATTTCGAAGCATTAGAAGCTATGTCTGAAGTGTGGAGAAAAGAAGGTGAGGATGGTAAAGTTGCTTTATGGAATTTTGCTAAAGGGATGAGTTGGTATAATAACAACCCCTTTGTAAGATGGGGTACTAATTCTATGTATGCTATTGATGGATTTACGAATTCATTAATGGCTAGTGGTGTTGCTAGAGCGAAAGCTTATGATCAATTATTTGCATCTACAGGTGGCGGGTTTACAAAAGATGCTTTTAATAAAGTACAACGAAAATTATATACAGAATCATTTGATCCATCAGGTTTATTAACTGATAAAGCTGCTAAACATGCAGCATCAGAGATAGCATTAAATCTAGATAGTGATTTAGTTAGTAGAATTAATCAAATACTTGAAAAAGTTCCAGCGGCAAAACCTTTGTTTATGTTCCCTAGAACAGGTATTAATTCACTGAAAATGGCTTGGACCTTTGCTCCTGGTAGCAGTTTAGTACCTGCTATGACTAAAGCAAGGAAAACATTAACTGCCAGTACTCGTGCTGAAATAGCTGAAGTATTAGCTGAACATGGTTTAGAATACAGTGATGAAGCGTTTGCCACTCTTAAATCAGAATATATAGGTCGTCAATTAATGGGAGGCGCTGTTGTAACAGGAGCCGGTATGTGGGCATTAGAAGGTAATTTAACTGGAAATGGACCACAAAACCCAGGTGAACGTAGACGACTCATGAATATGGGTTGGAAACCATTATCAATTAGGAATCCTATTACTGGACAATGGCATAGTTATAGAGGATTAGAACCATTTGATAGTTTATTAGGGATGGTAGGTGATTTAACTTACTTCTCAGATCGTATAGATCAATCAATTACTGAGCAATTCTACCAAAAACTAGCGTTTGCCGTAAGTATGAATGTAGCTAATAAAACATTCCTTAGCGGATTCGAACCATTGGTCTCAATGTTCTCTGGAGATGAGGGTGCATTCAAACGATTTATAGTTACTCAGGGAGATGTAATGATCCCATTCGCACCTACAGGAGCTAGGAGTATATTAAATAATATTGTTACCCCACAATTAAAGGATGTCAGTAATGATTGGGGTGCTTTAATGAAGAATAAATGGAAGTTCTTATATAATGGAAACGAACACCTACAAAGTCAATTAGACATTTATACTGGTGCACCTATTAATTTTGCAGATCCTTTCACTGCCTCCGTCAACGCTTTTCTACCTTTTGGAAAGTCTAATAGCGGTACTGAACCTTGGCGTCAGTGGTTAATTAGTACAGGATGGGATAGTACAAACGCTATGGAGCGTAATCCCATTACTAAAGAAATGATCACCACTAAAGATAGACATTGGATTAATAATTGGATTGCGAAAAATGGTAGATTACGTGAACAAATCATCGAATTAATGGATGATAAGTTTATGAATGAAAAACTTCAAGAATATAAAAAAGCAAGAGGTTTTAAAAATCAACATGATTTCCCAATTAAAGAATTAGTAGTCCATCAAGAATTAACTAGAATCCACCGTAGAGCTATGAGGCAAGCATGCTCTGCTCTAGAAAGATATCATGAAAACTATTCACTCATTGGACGACAAAACGCTAGAGTTAAGAATGCTTTAAGACAAGGTAATATTCAAGAAGCACAACTCGGCGTTCAAGATAAAAAAGCTATTCAAAAGCTACTTAAACAGTAAAAAGCATTATGGCTACAACTGAAAATAACCATACAGGAAACGGTTCTGAAACCGATTATTCCTTTACATTTCCATATTTAAATACTACTGATATCAAAGTAAGTGTTGATTCAGTATTGAAAACAATTACAACCGATTACACTCTACATAATGCGACAACAATCCGTTTTAATTCACCACCTGCTGATACCAAACCTATACGGATTTATAGAGACACAAATGATGATAGTTTAACTGCAACTTTCTACCCCGGTTCAGCTATAAGAGCGAATGATTTAAATAATAATTCATTACAAAATTTATATGTTACGCAAGAGAGTGCTGCAGAAGTAGCAACAGCGACCACTACTGCCAACACCGCTAAATCTACAGCAGATACAGCTAAGTCAACTGCAGACACAGCTTTAAGTAATTCACGTGAATCTGATGGCGAAGGCGGTTATAATACCGCTATTTCTGTAGCTAACACCGCTAAAACAACTGCTGAGAGCGCAACAACAACTGCTAATAGTGCAGTTACCACCGCTAATGCTGCACAAGCAGCGGTTGATGCTGCTGTTCTTTATACACCAATAGCGAATGTAGCAGCTATACCTGGAAGTCCTGAAGACCAAGATTACATTGAAGTTGGAGATACTACAGGTATAGAAAGTTTCACGCCACTAGCAGGATTACCCTCAGGATTTACTGGAGATAGTGGTCTTACTGTTAAATTAAAATATACAACATCAGGTTCTACTTGGAACTATCAATCCTATCATGCTGATGATCCAGAAGATCGTTATGTACCTGTCTATGGTAAACATAATACTACTCAAGTAGTTTATACTGTTAAAGTAGTTACTAAGACAGCTGCTCATAGATACCATGGATCTGGGTCAAGTGATGGTTTTACTTTAGGTGGGATAGAATCTCCATTCTTAACTTTAATACCAGGTAATACTTATAGGTTTGATCAAGCTGATTCATCTAACAGTGGACATACTATCGCTTTTTATGAGAAAGCAGATAAAACTAATCCATGGACAACAGATGTAACAACAAATGGTACTGCAGGTTCAGCAGGAGCTTATACTCAAATTGTAGTAGGAGATACAACACCTGCTAACCTACATTATCAATGTACATCGCATGCATACGAAGGTAATGGTATTATCACTCAAACTAATACTGTTGGAGTTGCTGCTACAGGTGGTGGTAGTGATGAAGTTCTTTATGAGAATGGACAGACAATCACTACTAACTATACCATTACTACAAATAAATCGGCCTATGCGACTGGGCCAGTCACAATTAATAACAGTATCGTCGTAACTGTTCCTGAAAACTCTCGCTGGGTAATAGCATAACATGGCATTCGGAAAATTAAAAGTTGATCAATTAGAAACTTCAACACAAACACTAAATATAGATGATATACCTGGATCTGCATCACCAACATTCACAGGTACGGTAACAATCCCTACCGCTACAGCTGATGATAATACTACAAAAGCAGCATCTACTGCTTATGTTCAAACAGAATTAGGAGATTATGCTACCAAAGCATCTCCTACTTTCACTGGCACTGTAACTGTACCAACAGCAAGTGCTGATGATAACACTACTGCAGCTGCTTCTACTGCTTATGTGCAGACAGAATTAGGTGATTATTTAACAACAACAGCAGGTGCACCAAAAGCAAGTCCTGCATTAACAGGTACACCTACAGCACCTACAGCAGCAAGCTCTACTAATACAACCCAAATAGCAACAACAGCTTTTGTACAAGATGCTATACCAGATAATGTTACAACCTGGGCAATAGGTACAGGTGCAGTTGCTACAACTAATACAGATCTTGATCTAGCTGGTACTTTTGCTCAAACTCCACGAGCATTAGGTGCCTTAGATATTGACTGTTCAACAGGAAATTACTTCACTAAAACAATAAGTGGAGATTCTACATTTACTGTTAGCAATGTACCTTCAGGTAAATCATATGTATTTACACTTGAATTAACTCATACATCAGGTGTTATTACTTGGTTTGCTAATGTAAAATGGCCTCAAGATACAGCTCCTAGTTTAAGTACAGGTAAAACCCATCTATTTATATTCTCTACAGATGATGGTGGTACAAGATGGAGAGCTGCAAGTCTAATTGATTATGTGACTTAAGTTATGGATTATAACTCACAACAGATGCTACAGGCATCAACACATCCTAAAATTAAAACTTATGTTGATGAAGTTTTTGCAATAGATACATGGCGAGGTGAAGCTTCTGATGATCATGAGGTTAAAAATGGTATAGATTTAGTTAATAATAAAGGTTTGGTATGGATAAAAAACCGTACTACTGGACATGATTTTGTACACTTTGATACTCTAACAGGTGTCAGTGGGTATCGAAAGGCGAATCAGCAACAAGAAACTTCAGAAAGCGAAGCTTTAGTAGAATTCAAAACTACTGGATATGTAGTCGGTAATAGTAATTGGACGAATCAATCTGATGATGAAATTTGGGGTTGGACGTGGCGTGCTGCACCAGGATTCTTTGATATCGTTGAATATACTGGAAATTCTAGTACTACTCAACAAATATCTCATGAATTAGGTAGTCAACCAGGTTTAGTTGTAGTTTTTCCAAAAGCAGCAGCTGCACCTTGGATGTATGCTAGGTGTGGTGTTACTAGCACTAACCATGCATCAGTAAGGAGCGGATGGTATTTAGGTACGCCTAATGAAGATGGACAATCTACACCTACTCCATTCACTGCTGCAGCATCATTAACTGCTGCACAGTTTGGACCGTCTACCGTTGAAGTAGGTGGCGGAGCGTTTGGTGATATCACCCTTAACGGTCAAGCATGTGCTTATAATACAGATGGTACAGATTATCTAATGCTTCTTTGGGCTACTGGTAATGATTCAGCAGCAGCAGTATTCGGAGAAGGTGGTAATGAAGCAATCATTAAAATGGTTGAATATACTACCGCTGATACCGATTACCGTATTTCCCTTGGATGGGAACCTCAACTCCATATGGGCGCTGTAACTGTAGCTGCAGATAGTAGAGGTAGGCCTTGGGGCCTCCAAGATTCACTTCATGGAGGTTTGAAAGGTTGGTATGCCACAGATGAGGAATATTTCACTATGACTGCCCATGATTTCCCCGAACAAGGTACTAATGGTTGCGATAATGAAGGTTTTGAATTCCCCGGTGGTAAAAGGTGGATGAGCTACTATTACGATACCTTCTGGGGTATGTGTGTCAGACGACCGGATAATAAAGTAGGATTTAGTGTTGCACAGATATTAGCAAGAGATGCAAATATACCAGAACCTGATGCTGTTGATGCTGAACATATATTTAGTCGTAGTGGGATAACAGGTACATCTTCATCTGGTGAGAGAAAGATGTTGAATGCTAAGATGAAAGGTGGGTTTGATTATATCTTCTTTAAATGTCTAAACCTTACTGATCGAAACTTCTGGCATGGATTTAGAGCTTTAGGTTGGAAACGTTATATAGATGATAATTCAGAAACTGGTTCTGCTATTAAAACTGGTGAAAGTAGTGTTATACTACAAACTGGATACCGAGATGAAAATGGATATGAGGTTGGAACTGAGAATTCAATAAACGGAGGCGCTGGAAAAACACACTCTGTTATTGCTTGGAAACGAGCACCTGGTTACTTTGATTGTTATACATTTAAAGGGGATGGAGTTGAAGGTACATCACGACCGCATGCTTTAGGTGTAAAGCCTGAAGTTATTATAATAAAAAATCTGCAAGATAGTAGTAATTGTAGATGGGTCTGTTGGTTTGGAGCTGGTAATGGTGCTGGAGATGATGGTGCTACAGATTTCTCAGGAAAAACTAACCAAGCTTATCATACTTGGAATGATGACCAAGCTTATGATGTGTATACTGGAAACGGACCAACTGCTACAGCATCTACTTGGAAAACTGGTGCATGGGCAGAAGCTGGTTGCGCTGCAGAGAGGTTTATCGTAATGTTCTTTGCATCTCTCTCAGGTTATTCTAAAATGGGTGATTATGATGGTACAGGTGCGGATGATAATCACATAGAATGTGGATTCCAACCTAGAACTGTTATAATTAAAAGAGATACAGGTACTAATGATGGTTGGTTAATATTCGGTAACGCAGATACCAGAACAATTACAACAGGAACTGATAAATATATTGCTTTAGGTACTACAAGTGCTGAGCAAGATGAAGGAGAAAATATAATACAACCATATACTGGTGGTACTGGAGGATTCTCAATTATGAGTGCTCAAGCTGAAGTAAATACCAGTGGTACTAAATACCTTTACATGGCCTTCAAATAAATTAAACCTATTTACTTACTATGGAATATAGAAACAAATCAACAGGTGCAGTAATTAGCTGGCCTGATTTAAAAGCTTTACACCCTGATAAATCATTTCCCATACCATTTACAACAGCAGCTGCTGAATATTTAGGTTATGATCCTGTATTAGAAGGTTCTAGACCAAATCCTTCTACTGTTTACCAATCAGTTGTAAGACAAGGTGAAGAGCAATCAGGTGGTATTTGGTTTCAAAAATATGTTATCAATACAGCTACAGGCGACGCCGCTACAGCAATAGATACTGAAGCTGCTCGTAAAGCTCGTAATTCAAGGAATACTTTATTAAAAGATAGTGATTGGACACAATCTGCAGATAAAGCAGGTCTTAGTGATTCTAAAATTACTGAGTGGGTAACCTATCGCCAAGCATTACGTGATCTACCAACCGCTTCTGGTTGGCCACATACACATACTTTACCTACACAGCCAAGCTAACTGATGGCAGAACCACCAATTCTGCCTTCCTTACTTTTGCCAGGACAAGATCTACCTGGTTTACCCATCCTACCACGTCCTGTTCTTGATACTCCAAAAGCAGATCTACCCTCTTTTGTACCAATGCTTGTACCATCTGGTGATTTAAGAGTATTAGAAGGCACTAAATCAGAAGAAGAGGAGGAGAATGAAGGTAAACCACAACCACCTGAAGTTAAAAAGGTAGATATACCTTGGACTAATTATCGAATGCCAGTACCGCAGGAAGAAATAATGGTAACAGCTGCTGCTACGGCAGCTATTTCTGTTGCTGCTACTCTTACTGCTACTAGCTTATTTAAACAATGTGTCAAGGTATTTAAACCAATACTGATGCAACTTGCAAAACGTATACAGAAGAAATTCACCAAAGATGGAAACACCGGAAAAGAAAAACCTTCTGGATAAACTGAAGGATGGTCTAGATGATAAAGAAGAACAGATGGCAATCCTAGCTACATTTGTTAGACTAGGTGTTGTTGTCTGGGCAGGCTTTATTATTACATTAAATTATGTTGAGCTACCAGTAATAAAGAAAGGTAGTAGCTCAGATATAACTTTTGTAGCCAGTATTTTTACTGGTACATTAGCAACTTTTGGAATTAACACATCGAATTCTAAAGGTAAAGGGAATACCCCTGTCAATTGTCCTATGGTACAACCTAAAAAGAAAGAAGAATGAAAACCTTATGGCTTACACTCTTTTTACTCGTATCCCCCTCGGTAGCAAGAGCGAATCAAATTACACCCGCCTTCACCCAAGGGAGTATGAATGCAACTACGAATACTACTCAGACAGTAGTCGAAACCGTCAACCAAAAAGTATATGGCGGAGAGCTGAAAAGCTGGTCAGGAACCAATGTAACCGCTACTGGAAACGATGGAATTACTGGCGCAGACACAGTCTTCACGGTAACAACACCAGGAGAAGACTTTCAACTCGAAACAGTGACAAGATTATCCGATACCAACGGTTTAGTTCTGTTAGAGAACATAGATATCAACCGAACTATAAACACTACGGCTACTACTACCTCCTTATCGGTCTTCTCGCAATAGGTTTACCTGTTAGAGCAGAAGGAGATGAAACAATTAATAATGCAGCACCTCAAAGCACTGCAACTGGTAATGTGACCAACCAAGCAGTGCAATTCCAGAACAATGGTGCGCCTACTAGGCAACAATATGGTGGTGGGGTCGTTTGTAACGGTCCTACTATGACCTTTTCACCCTTCTGGTTAGCTAGTGAGAACAAACCTTACGACCCTGAGAGCTATTCTAGGGGTTGGAACTATGGAGCACAGGTAAATTTCATGGTTCCTTTGGATTATTCTACTGTAGAACGCTGTAAAAGCATAGCCAGACGTGTTGAAGAGAAGATGCGAGTTGATTATGAACTCGTTAGGTCACTTAAATGTGCAGAATTAATGCAAAAAGGGTTTACTTTACGCCCAGGTTCACGTGTTTCACATATGTGTAACGATGTTGTACCTATAGTTTCAGTACTTAAACAACAACAAACCACTAAAAAACCATGATCACCCTTATTAAACCACTCTTAATTTCTTTCATCCAGACTACAGCTGTTAAAACTCTTATTATAGACCTATTAGCTGTATGTGCAGCAAGGACTGATAACAAACTTGATGACCAAGCTGTAGCAATCGTCCGTGAAAAACTACTTGGCAATGAATAAAGCAACTGAAGAACAGTTTAATGAACTTCATAACCTCGTCACTAAAGAATTTCTTAAAAGAGTTAAGAGTGGTGAGGCTTCTGCTCATGAATTAAAAGCAGCTTGTGATTGGCTGAAGACAAATGATATCACTGGTATTGCTTTAGAAGGCAGTCCATTAGAAAAACTGGCATCCGTTATGCCTACAATCGACCCCTCATTAGTTCAAAGGAGGCTATATGGCAAAAGGCCTGAATACGTCTGATTATTATAAATCGCATCCTAAAGCTAGGAAGAAGCGATTAGCATATCAAAAATCTTATAATAAACAATCCTTACAAATTAAAAAAAGGACTAAATTAAATGCCGAAAACAGAAAAAGGGGAACGTATGGCAATGGCGATAAGCTGGATGTCTCACATAAACAAGGCGGCGGAACCAAACTCGAATCCCAAAGCAAAAACCGAGCAAGAAACAGGGGGAAAGCATAAATGAGTTACTCAGGATTAACTAGAGAAGAGTTAAGAAAATTATCCTTAGAGTCAACCCAAGGTTGGGAAAAGTGGGCAGCTCAGAATTTAGGTATCTTAAAAGGACGGGGACCAGAAAATAAGGTACGATATAAAAATAACAAAGGTAATTGGTTAACTCCAAAGGAAATCCAACAAGCAAAAAAAGCTTTCGTTGAATTTAAGGGGGCTAATGCTTATAGGCATAATATAGGTCTTCAAACAAATAGAGCAAAAAATCTGAAGTCAGTAAAAACTAATATACAGAAGCTTTTTAATCCTTATACAGATGTTGATGGGAATGTAATATCACAAGATCTAATTAACAAAAGACCTGACATAGATGTTCCTGAATTTATGTTCAATGATCCTAAATATAAAGGTTTCTATAACTCAACTCCTAATGATCCAACTGTTCAAGGTCATTTTAAAAATCGCTTTACACAAGCAAGAGCTTTAAATTTAGCTAAGCGAGATGATATTAGATCAGGTAAAGTAAAAGGGAGTCTTACAGCTAACCAAAACGTAGGAATCCAACCTCGAACTTGGCAGGATCCAATCCTCGGATCATCAGCAGATAATTTACCAGATGTAGAGTCTGTAGAGGACAATACCCAGTTTGATGCAAATACGGCTATTAAGAATATCTTTACGGGGGATGAAGGAGTGGATTGGGATTCCGCATCGAAATTAAGCGAGCATCTTTCAAAAATCCCTGGGAGTGATATAGGATGGTCCCCAGAAACTCAGAATATGCTATGGCCATACAAACCTCTTATCCAACAGACAAATGATCTTTGGACTTCAGTGCTAGACGCTAACCCTGGTATGTATACAGGTAGTGGTAAACCTGCTGATTTTAGTTTTGAAACCCCTGGAGACTTCGTGAAAGGACTAGGTTTATCAGGTTCCGGAGATGGACAAAAGCCAATTAAAGACTTTAAAGGTTGGGATGTTATAGCAGGTAATATACTTGAAAACATCGGACCTTGGATGACTATTCTTCAAATTCTATCGAGGTAAGTTATGTTTGAAGAAATTGAAGCAGAACAATCAGACATTCTTGCTTTTGAACGAGGTTACCGAGGCACTGCTTTTGCTGATGTTGCAAAGACTAAACCTCTGTTAGGTGATAGACTTGCTAACACTCTTGTGGGTGCTATGGAAGGAGCTAGTAAAATTCCAGGTTCTAAATATGTAGGTGGTGCTTTAGATGCTTTTTCAAATCAATGGAGTCAAACCGCACCTGGTAGGATAGAAGATGCAATACTTGGTAAAGTAGAGGAATATGCTCCTAAACTTGGTATTAATTCATTAGCTGCTGGTCTATTAATAGGTGCAGTTATCCCTGGTGCTGGTGAAGCTAGATTAGCATCTAAAGTTGGTAAGGCATCTAAAGTTGCTAAAATATCTAAAGCTGCTAAAATGTCTGATAAAATCAGTGAACTGCAGCAACTTGGTAAAAAGACTTCTTCTCGGATAGATCCAGATGAAATGCTAAGAAGAGGGACATTAGAACCTGCTGGTTTTAAAATGAATAGAAAGGAAATAAAAGCAGAAATTGTAAAATTACAAGATAAAGGTATGTCCTTAGAAGATGCTAAGAAACAGCTTTTAGGTGATGGAGAAACTTTTTGGATTGATAACCAGACTGGTGAACCTATATCTATACAATACAACAGCAAAGATCCTAATAAACCACATATGGTCGGTTGGTGGAGTCGTGGAAAAAGAGGAGGCAAAAGAACACTCTTAACAGAACAGCAATCAATAGGACCAGATGAGACAGCTTTTACAAAGTATAATGCTAAAACTAATAAAGTTGAATTACTAGTAAAGAAAGGTGATGAGATTCATCATTGGAATTCTATAATAGATAAATCATCAGCTTATGTTGGTTTGAATACACAAGAAGCTAAGAAATTAACAGGATTAGTACGTGAATCTGGTTGGATGTTTGGTGATAATAAAGCTAATCTTATAAAAATGATTAGAAGTGACCATAAAAAAATACATGCCTTTATGAGAGAAAACGGTATTGAAGGTGTTAATGCACGTAAAGCAATGGAAAAATTATATGCAAGCAAGTCTGTAGAAGAACGCTTTGCAATATTACGTGGATTTATGGAGCACGTTCAAGGTGCCGTAGACGAAGAACTAGTTAGAATGGGATATCAAATGCCACCAGCTCATGCAGCTGCTCAAGAGGCTAATCGTAAACTCTTGCAAATTAAGTAGAAATGACTGACGTTATAACCGCCCTACAAGACGACTTTAAACTATTCCTCCAAGCACTATGGGAGCAACTTGACTTACCGCATCCAACACGTGCACAGTATGCAATTGCTGACTACTTACAGCATGGTCCGAAGCGTCTCCAGATCCAAGCCTTCCGTGGTGTTGGTAAATCATGGATTACTGGAGCGTTTGTTCTTTGGACTCTTTTCAAAGATCCAGAACGAAAGATAATGATCATTTCTGCCTCTAAAGAGAGAGCAGATAATATGTCCATTTTCCTACAAAAACTTATCATTGAAACTCCATGGCTCAATCACCTCAAACCGAAATCAGAAGACTCTCGTTGGAGTCGCATCAGCTTCGACGTAAACTGTTCTCCACACCAAGCTCC
>VTLG01001859.1_pt1 | contig 22508 bp, 34 predicted proteins | sample 4694571 | NCBI WGS metagenome assembly VTLG01 (sample SAMN12604809, study PRJNA352737) | marine metagenome | biome: ENVO:00000447; feature: ENVO:00000209|ENVO:00000569|ENVO:01000036; material: ENVO:00002151; isolation source: viral sequences binned using virsorter ...
ATCGTTAACAACCGCTCCATGTGCAGTATCCGTAACAGTAATAGTCGCATCGCCGTTTACAGCTGCAAAAGTAACATCTCCCGCTGCTGTAGTAGCTCTAATAGGGGTAATGTCGTTATAAGCACCACCTTTCTCAATATAGTATTTGAGGTTAGTGCCTACAGAAACAAGATTTTGAAGACTCAAAGTAGCCCAGTTATGCAGAGAACGTGCTACTCCTAGATAAGTATTAGCAGACAATCGCTCCCAACCACCTATCTTTTGAGGCAACCCCCTTCTAAACCGCACCTTTTCAGTTTCGTACCAAGAACCTTCAGCCGCATAACGGGTGTTTTCTCGGTCTACTCCTGCTTTAAACTGTACTTTTTTGTAAGGCATTACTCTGCATACTCGCCTGTTTTAATTAAATCAGTAAGCTCTAACGCCCTGCCACCTACTTGTTTAGCCCAACGTGAGTCTAGGAACTCGGTAGCAGCTACCTTATAGTCTCCACTTTCCATAGCAGCTAGAGCACGTTTAAATCCTCTCAATCTTGTTGCTCCAAGATTAAAACTAATGTCAATCATTGCATCTTTACGCACATCGTCTAGTGCATTGAACCACGAGTACTCTTCCGCTAACTCTTTGATAACACGCTCAATATCGTTCTCAAGCAAGTATTCTACTTCATCTTCTGACAGACCCATGCCACCCCGCTGGTCAATGTTTCGCCCTACCCCTACGGTAATCTTTCCTTCAGAACACTCGTAAGCATGAGTTTCTACACCTTCATGGCGCTTTAACATGGCAATTAATTTTTTCATGTTGCTCATTTCGTGCTAGACCCAGAGAACCAAAATGCTGCCATAGTCCCTAAAATACCGCTTAACTGGCCTAGCACCAGTGAGATAATAGTCTCGTCATTCTGATCGTGAGGCATAATAGTTACAGCCATTACATAAGCTCCGTACAACAGTAACGCCAGTATCCCAAACACTTTGGGTGTCCAATCGTTTTTGAAGGTTTCTCTCGCGTGTTGTCTGTCTTCCACTTCCGTTTTAAACGACTCTAGATCAATTTCCATTTCTCGGATACGGTCTTTAAAATCTTTGTCTGCTTCCTTGAGAAGCACCGCTTTCTCTGGCTCTCGCTCGATAATGTCCTCTATCTCATTAGCCGTAGCATCTGGTACACCTAGCTTTTGTGCAGCCATCTTGACAGCCATACCCGCCATTGGCCCACCCGCTGCACTGGCTATAGTAGGGGCAAGAGACTTAAGTAACCCACCTAGTTTCATATAACATCAACCATAGTTTAATCAACGCCTCAGCGTTGTTAATTACTTTCCCGTGGAGTCTTCCTCCACGATTTCGTCAATCGTATCACAAACGTCTGGGATTCGGATGCCTGTCGTAACCTCAGTGGTCACGCGGCCTACAGCTCGTATGCCTTTGTAGACACCGGAGCAGTATAGTTCCTTGTTGGCTATCATTTCCTCGGATACAGAGCATCCCACCATTAGTACACACAGCGCAGCGATTCTAAGCATTTTCAACCTCGTCAGCCATTTTGTTGAGTTCTTTAAGTTCTTCTGGATTAAGTATCTTGTCTTGAGCGTCTAAAAATATTCCTAACCGTTCTTTATACCCTTCCATAAAATGGTCAGAGATAGCATCTTTCAGGCTTCTGTCTTCTTTCCTAACTTCTTTTGAAGGGTTTATGTAATCTTGCATGGAGTTAGCAAAGTACAACATAGTCTGCGACCTAGAAGGACCGTAGCAAAGGCGCGGTATGCGTGCCACCATATCTGAACCTTGCACACAAGAAATCTGATTATCCAGTTTCATGGGACGCTTGAATCCTTTGAAAAACACGTTAGGTTTACCAAAAGTTACCAAATTGATATTAGGGTGTTTTTTCCACAGTTTAGCTGCGCTTAGTTCTGCTAACGCTCCACCAAGACTGTGCCCACATATTAAAGTACGTTTCTTCATGTCTAGGTGCTTCTTGACTTTACCCCAAACAGAAGCATGAGCTGTGGTGAACCCACCGTGGCACAACCTGCCTACGTAAGGCACTGGGACTACTAACGCATCGGTAAGCCAATCACGCCCCTGTTGCGTCCCACGAAACGCTATGATGTCTATGGATTTGCGCTTTGCTACATAAACTGTAGTAGAGGTAAGTTTGCTTTCTATCTTTATAGAATCTTTGTTCTCATCATTATAGGCTTTCATCGCCCAACTACACGCCATATTAAGTAAAACGGGGTCTAGTTTCATTACTCACCACCTAATCCAAAAATTAAAAATACCGCACCAAAAATCACTATGACTGTCCCTATTAACCACGCAAACATCACTGCTAAATCGTGTATTAAAGCATCTTCTGCTTTTTCTGCGGCGGCTTTTTGTTTTCTCTTAACTTCACGTTTCTTTTCGATCTTAGCTGCTTCAGCTTTGATCTTACCCCATCTGTGTGTCTTTCCTTGGCGCATATAATGGTCACGGATTTTTTCCATCATCTTTTCTATGCGTTCTTCTTGCTGGTCTATGGTAATAGCTTCCTCTAACGCAGAACCTACCAATAAATCATCGTTTCCAGCCTGACGAGCTTTTTGCATCTGCTCTTCAACTTTCTTTTTAGCAGTGAAAAATTGGCCTATTTCACCTGCCATGTCTTCAACTTCTTTCTTCTTAGCAATAGCGCCCTGCACAACAACAAACGCAGAGTCTAAGGCTTTTATTGCAAGTAACGCTTCACCGATCATTTGTACCACCTGCTGTCTTCATCTGCATTTATTGGCTGACAATATGCGTTAATATCGGGGGTGTCAGGTTGTTGTTTTATTTTTTCAGCAAAATATAGACATCTATTAATATCCTTAAAGCACAACGCCTGTTCACAAGAACGCGATACATCTTGCCCTCCAATACTTACTATTAGTATGAAAAGCACCATGACGCATCTTTACAACGCTTTAATACGGTCTATTTCAGTCTGTATTGCATCGGTAAAAGTTGAGCTAATACTAGAATCAGCTTCATAACGAGACTTTTCCGCTTCAAGCATACTTGCCGTTGGGTCAACCCAACCGCTTACTAGCCCCCATGAACTACCATTATAGGTATGCTTACCAATCTTATATCCGTCAGGAGCAGTAACGCCTGTGTGTAGAGTGGCGTTGCTTGCATTGAGGTCACCGATGTCAAAATCTCCGTTATCTCCGTTATTCCTAACAGTCGCGTTTGGGGTTGCTGAAAGATTAACTTCTACGTCATCATCGAACAAATAAAGGCTTACGTTGCCGTCATTCTTGGTTATGGTCTGGCTCATTACGAGTCTCCGTTTAATAATAGTGCTGTTGTTGAAATCGCTAACCCTGCTTTAACGCTAGGGCTACCTGCTGAAGTATTAAATGTACCGTCTGGCCGTACATAATAGTTAGAGCCAGCGGTTAGGCTTGATAACCCTGTCACCGTACCACCTTGAACTATTACGCTACCCGCTGCTCCTGCACCCAATGCACTGTCAGCTATTCCTACAAAGTTAGTTGCAGTTAAGTTTGTTGTACTAAAAGTGGGGCGATAGGCTTGAAAATATTGTTGGTGAGCACTGGACGCATAAGCGTTACTAAAAATACCAATGTATTCAGTGTCAGGGTCGTAGGACAATCCAAGTTCAGTCCTTGAAAGACTTGTCGTGCTAGTAGTTATCATACTACCTGCTGTTAAGGTGTTACCAGAACAAGTTATAGCCCACGCACCTAAATACGAATTAGATTGCTGTCTGAAAAAGAAATAAGTTGCCTTTGCACTGGGGTGATAAATTGTAGCTCTTGCCTGTGCCGTATTCCCCCTTGTTTTCACAGTTGATGAACCACCAGTCATTATGCCAGAAAAATCACTTGCAGCCAAAGCTGTGCCAACAGTAAACGAACCAGAACTTAATTGTATAGCCATTGCTTGATAAGCGTTTGCATCTGCGCTTCCGCTACCACCAACATAAATACCCCTTTCGGCATTTTCGTCATAAACCATGCTGCTGTATTTTTGAGCGTCAGAAGATAAGACCACTCTTGTACCAGAACTCAAAGTACCATCTGAAGCGTTTACAGTGATCTCGTGCAGATAAAACTTATTGCTTTGGTTATCGTCCGTGTAACCCGCTACAATTTTATTTTGAGACTTATCGTAATAGAGTGTGGGGTACTTTACTGTGTCGTTAAATATTTGATTTGACGTACCAACTGCGACAGAAGCACTGCCCCCTGACCCCGATGGTTTAACCGCTATCAGTCTAGGTCTGGTAGTTACGTCAACCATCATCATAACGATATATTCACTGTCTTCGTCATACACCGCTTGAACTGGGCTAGCTTTAGTGCCGTACCCGCCAATACCCAAACTTACATTAGAGCCTAGTGTAACGCTTGTCCCACCACTACCAATAGTAATTGGCATTACATAGTTCTGTTCACTTTCTTGATTAAAAAATACAACAAGATTTGAAGGAGGGTGAAAACAGGTCACCATTTGAGTTCCTGTTTGGTCATTGCTTAGAACATTTGTTGTTGATTGCAACGTAAAAGTGCTGCCCGATAAAGTAGCGCAAAGAAATTGAGGGTAGTAATTAGATGTATTTGAGCTACTCCAAAAATGAACGTCCCGATTTGTGTCATACCCTGCCGAAAGAGCGGTGTTATTACCCGGAAGCATTTCAGCACTATATTGCGCTGGTGTTCCCTTGCTTTCAGAGGTTGCTGTTTCGGATACTTCAGTAACATCCCCATCGCTTTCTATAACCACAGGTTTCTTACTAGTAATACCACTGCCGCTGTCGGTAAAGGTCAGTTGTTTGGCTGCCGCTCCTGCGGGGAGTAGATCAGATAAATTGCTCACGAGGTATACTCCAAATTTAAGACGGTGGCTGACAAGGCTTTACCCGCTTTGACGCTAGGGTCATCCGCAGAAGTACCAAATGTACCATCAATTTGAACATAGTAATCACTGCCCGGAGTTAGCGAACTTAAACCCGTAGCGGATATGCCACCTTTAAGTGTGATGTTCCCACTAGCCGAACTGCTAATAGCTTCGTCTGACACACCAATAAAATTAGTTGCTGTGAGATTTGTAGAAGTGTAAGCGGGTTGAATGACTACTCCCTTCCCATAGTTACTGTCCCCTGTGTCTGCAAAAGCTACAACTGTTTTTTCTTGGCTGCTGTCATAAGTTATCGCTACGTAGTTTGGGGTTCCAGACTCAAACGCAGCGGGACTTGTAAACGATATTGCAGTTCCACTAACCGTTCCAACTACGTATTCGCCACTAGAGGGGTTCGTATACTCTGGATAAGCTATGACATGCTTATTGGCAGCGACATTATAGCTAACTTGAGGGGGGTCAACTGTGGAGGAAGAAAACTGAACCGCAGTCCCAAAAGTAAGAGTGGTTCCGTCAACAGTGCCTACAATAGCATACCCATTGTCTGATTGAGTAACATCTTGATAGCCTATAACTACTTTGTTACTAGCAGAATCATAAGCTATACCATCATCTCTTCCCGGCCTTGCACTGTTTGATGAAAATACAACAGGAGTTGCACAATTAATACTTGTTCCAGAAACTGAAGCCGTCAGAATTTTACCATTAGGTTGACTTGTATCTCCGAAAGCTATAATTACTTGGTCAGTGTCAGGATCAAAAGTAATTGCTTGGTACTGCGCCGTTCCAGTGGTGTATTGGTCTTTAGTACCAAAAGCAATACTATTAGTCCCTCCTCCAGTAACTGTTCCTACAATCGCATCACCATAGTTTGAGCTATTTCTGTAAGCTATAACTACTTTATTGTTAGCAGAATCGAAAGTAGCAGCAAAATCATTACAAGCGTTCTCTGCTGCAAATACCGTTGCTGAACCAAAAGAGATAGACGTACCTGAGACTTGTCCTACAATAGCGGTTCCATAACTATTATTACTAAAATCTTGGTATGCTATTACAACTCTGTTGGTGTTGCTGTCAAACGTAGCGGCCATGTACCTAGCTGTGTTGGTGCTTGAAAATACTACTGGGCTTCCCCATGATATTGAAGTTCCCGAAACTGTCCCCACGACTGCATATCCATAATTTAATGGGCCTTGAAAAGCAACCACCACCTTATTGTTATCAGAGTCAAAAGTAGCAGCAGTTTCAAAAGCAACAGAGGATTGATAAGTAGCAGCACTACCAATAGCTCCTGACACAGCACTGGAAGCAACCTGAGTAACAGTCCCGTTAGTGTTTAAAATAACAGGCTTACCCGCAGCACTAACGTTACCACTTGCCGTGAAAGCTACTTGTTTACCTGCGCCCGCAGGAAAAAGATCGCTAAGATTCGTCATCCCGTATAATCCTTCATGTTTATTTGCGTAGCTGTTATCGCTTTACCAATAAGTTGACCACTTGTAGACGTTGTGATTGTCCCGTCATCTTGAACGTAATAATCAGAGCCTATCGTCAGACTTGTCTGCGCTTCATTACGACTACCCCAAGTGTTAATCGTGCCTGTCGCTGTGTCGCTTATCGCTCCGGCAGCAATACCTAAGAGGTTAGTAGAGGTGAGATTACTTGATGTGCCGCCAGTTTTACCAAGTTTTACCCAAGCTGTATTAGAGTTATTATCCGCCATCACTAGAAAATGTCCGTCAGCATCATCAGCTTTTGCAACTTGAAAATACTCATAGGCTTGGCTATCTATTTCTGTGTCAGTGCCCAAAGTAATTGCATCTCCCGAATAAGAACCAATACGACCATTGGCTTGTTTGTTCGTAGTGTCATTCCATACAAGAATCCATTTATCGGAAGTAACGGTTGAGTTAACCACTTGCGCTTGCCGAACGGCATAATCAGGGTAGGAAGTACCCGAATAAACTATTTGACTACCATAAGAAAAAGAACCGCTACTTAAGTTACCGATCTGGGTACGCCCTTGTCCACCAGAGCTGGATTCTCTACTAGCAATCATTACAAACTTAGTAGAAGTCAAATAACACAAGTCTATACAACCTTGACGCTCATAAGTGTTTGAAGCGTCTACTACGTTACCGGAAGAAGTAGCAGTTATCGTTGAACCGCTAATGGCAACATCCGTAATATATAAATACTTATTTGTATTGATTTGAAGAATTAATGCTTTGGTCGCATCGTAAGGGTTTACTTTAAATCCAAATTCACTGCCATTGCGAACGCCGCTTGAGTAAGGAATAGTGGTTGATCCCGGTGCGGTTACGGTGGTTCCTGAAACAGTAAGAACACGAAGTTTTACCCCAGAAGGATCGTTTGCCCAACCACAAAGGTAGTTTCCTGTAGTTCCTAGAGCAAAAGCTCTGGTTGGACATCCATTAAACATATTAAAATTTGCCGTTTCAAACCTGTTGGGGGTTCCAAATGAAACAACAGCATTTTTATCGCTAGTAGAAAGCGTTAAAACAACAGCCGCACTGCCGTATGCCGAAGGGGCGTTTGATCCGGGCATAAAGACCATAAGAACTTTATTAGGGGTTACAGGGTCAAACACCATAGAATGATTATAAGCGTTATCTATACCGGATACAGCGCCAGCGTTAGTTGCACCTCCGTCAGATAAAGTAGTTCCAGAGCGTGTTACAAATTTAATGCGTATACCAGCAGTACCCGAATCGTTGTAATAAGAAACCATCCATCGGTCAGTATTGTGGGGGTCAGCAGTTACTTGAATACGACCTATCGAACTAGCCCCAGATTCTACCGTTAGCTGTGTCCCTAAAGGCAGACTTCCACTTGCTGTGCTTGTAGCGACTTGAGCCGCTTTACCCGCAGCGGTAAAGATTACAGGTTTCCCTGACGTTATATTCCCATCAGCTACAAAATCTGTATTGTTTTGTCCTCCTCCTTGAGGAAGAAGATCAGATAAATTAGCCATTTATACACTCCAGCCGATAGTCCCGTCTATATAGGTCATGGTTATCTGAGCAAAGTCTTTGTCAAACGTTAAATCAGTGCCACTTGACGCTATATTGCTACCGTTTCTGGCAACTGTAAAACTACTCGAAGAGGCGGTATAACCTGCTTTAATAGTTATTGCATCTCCTGCCGAAGGGCCAGCAGGTAACGTAATCGTAATACCTCCAGTGGTTACAACTATGAAATCTCTATTAACCGCTGAATAGCCTGTACCTTTTAACAAAGGAACAACTGCACCGCTACCACCATTAGCAAACGGTAATACGCCTGATACAGCAGCCGTTAAGCTAACCCCTGAAAGTGTGCCGCCTAACGTTAAGTTTCCTGTACTAGTTACTGTACCTGTCAAAGTCAGTCCGTTAACGGTTCCAGTTCCAGCTACCGAAGTCACTCCATCGGCTGCAACATTAGCATTGGCATCTACAACAGCAGCTCCTGACCCTGCTCCATCTAGGTAAAGAACTTTAGTTTGCCCTGTAGGTATATTTACAGTAGCTCCTGACCCCTGCTTTATGGTTATGGTCTGACTGCCTGTTGTAGCATTCTCTATCCACATAACCCGCGAAACAGTGTTTGGCGCTATCGTAAGTTCCCTAGTCGTAGAAAGAGTTGCTGTAGAAGTGACTTTAAAATACAGCGCACGAGCAGGATCAGCAGAGCCATCCGCTACAGTGGTCGTTTGGTTACCATCTGAACCAAAACAATCTTGAGTGTTATACCCAAGTGAGTCAGCAATAAGTTCTAAATTAGTATTAGTACTAGTACCCCAAGTACCGTCCTCATCGCCTGTAGTAATTTCTTTAAGTCTTAAATTATTTACATAAGTAGCCATAATATATTCCTATGCTGCTTTGTTTATATCTACCCAAGTAGGTGTTTGAGAATCATCTATCGTAGTCCAACCACCTCTACTTATTGTTCCTACCGCGCCCGTACCACTTACACCTGTGGCTACTATAGAGCCACCAAATGCGATAATAACAGGCTCAACTCCACCTGTCCCCGCCACTCCAGTTATCGCAGGTAGCACTAAATCAGTAGGTGCTCCGACAGCACTTGTACCAACTACCCCTGTAACAGATACGATTCTATCGTAAGCTGGAGTAGCCGTACCGACAGCACCCGTACCACTTACACCTGTAGGTACAAATAAATCTCCTACTACAAGCGCAACCGCACCTATAGCACCCGTACCACTTACACCTGTAGGAGTTACAGAATCTACTACGCTTATTGAAGTGGTTCCTACTGCACCTGTACCGCTTACTCCCGTTGGTACTTGCACACCACTGTATGCAGTAGTTACGGTTCCTACGCTACCTGTTCCTTCAACACCTACGGCTCTAAACAACCCAGTGCGGTTTATAACAACACTACCTACCGCGCTAGTTCCCTGTACTCCAGTAGGTATTACAGACCCTCCTATGGAGAATCCTACAGTCCCTATTGCTCCTGTAGCTGATACGGAAATATTGACATTATTTCCCCACGAACCTTGGCCCCATGTACCTGCACCCCATGTAGCTCCAAGACTTACAACTTTATCAGCCATTCAAGACCTCTAAGCAATACGTATAATCGCAGTAGCAGCCGCAGCAGCAGGGAACTGAATTTGAAAGTCCCCTGAACTTACTGTTTGATCTCCACCAAAAGATAATACTGCACACGCTGAATTACTATTGCTAGTGTTGTAGATCATCGCTCCACACGTTGTAAAAGAAGCACTTGACCAAGTAGTGTCGGAAAAATCACAAATAGCCGTAGTACTGTCTGCTACCGGAGTCACGTTAGTAAGAGTATTACCACCTGCACTGTAGCCTGAACCACTTGCCTCATCACTGTTCCCAGTAATATTAGTGTAATTAGTGCTTGCAGCTCCGTAAGTTCCTGAACCTGCTGCCTGAGATTTTAACAACGCTATTTTAAGCGTGTCAGCCCCGTTCTGAAGATCGTGAAGCCCCTTAAGTAATTCTACTTTAAAACTTGTGGGCATCGCTGTTGCTATCGTTATTGCCATGTTATATCTCCAATAGTTTTACAAGTTCCGAATGCCCAGCATCGCGGAATTGGTTTGCCAAAGTTGTGCGGTCTGACCGAATAGCCTGTTTCATATACTCAATCAGCACCCCACGGATTTGATTTTTAAACGCTTCTGCCTGTTCCACAATCAAGGGATGACTATTGCCACCCACATAAATTATTTTATCTAACGCCTGTTCAGCTAACTCTTCGGGAGTAAAGCCACGCTTTGATATTGTAGTAACCTTTACGTTACCTAGTTCTACAACGCTTTCAGAACTTATCATCAAGCTGTCTCCACTTTAACTTGCCCACCTCGGTACGTGTCCTCACGTAACTTACCATCACCCAGATTTTTAAGTAACGCTAACGACTGTGCATACATGTTATCGTAAAGAGCCACCATATCTGGTTCTCCTTTTTGGAATCTAATTGCTTCTACTAAAGTGCCGTTTAACAATGCTGAATCAAACTCTGTGCCTAGCCATGTAGTATTAGCGGTTACTATGGATTCTGGATAATAAGCAAAGTGTATTTCTGCATCAAAATTAGCGTTAGGAGTTGGTCCTACTATAAAACTAGTTTCATCAAAAATAGCGTAATGCACAGGCACTCCTGTTGTAGCAGGATTAGGGTAGGCTTCGCGCATAAAGTTTACATCTTTATCCAACAAAAAAATGTAATCACTACCGCTTATTATGGCTAAAGAGTAAGCATACAAAAAACCAGAAGGAACTGTTAAATACTTATTATTACTAGTTAACGAACCTGTTTGATTCTTCCGTAACGCAGGTAAAGAAACAGTAGTATATATTTTTTGCTCTGCTTGTTTAGTAAACATAGCAAGCTGGTCATCTGTGAACGTTTGCTCACAAATGTCATTAACATTGGCTTTAAGTTCTGTATAGTTCACTACGCCATCGGACCTCTTGCTTTAGTACCCTTAGTAGCCGCACCATTACCACGAGTTTCTATACCGCTTGTCTTCATGTTAATAGGTTGATTAACCTGTGTGCCGGGGTTATAAACTGTAGGCTCGTTTGGAAGCTCTATAATTTTAGGTGCTTTTTTACTTTCTCTTTTCATTCTAAATACCTCTTACGGTGTGTTAGCTTGACCACCCATTCCAGTATGAGCAGAGCAATAATAATATAAAGTAGGTGCTGGATCGGGCACTGTTATTTGTGTGTAAGCCCCTGCATTTCCGGGGACTCCTACTTTAGTCACTCCTGTTGTATATTCTGATCCTCCACCCCATGTTCCATTGGGCGTGGTTGAAAGCCGTAAAGGATGCGTTTCGTTTGTACCCGCTGATTGGTCGAACTTATAAGTTAGTCCTTCTGTTAGTTCTATTGTAGGACTCACCACGCCTCCTAAATAAAATTTATTACCCGTCCCATACGAGTTTGTACCTGTTGCAACTGTTACTATAAAAGTATTAGCCACTACCCCTGATATGGTTACAACGCCAACTTTACCAAACCCGACAACTATAGAGGGGTCAATTGGTTCTATATGTGCTCTGCTCGCAGCTAACTCTGCAAAGTCAGGTCTAGGGTTTCTTAGAGCTTGCGGATCATCTACCGGAAACTCCCCTAATTTGTTTTGCGGTTGGTCAGGATTCCAACACTCAGGGCACGCTTTTACTTGTGTCGTTACGCCTCTAACAACTAAACTTCTCAACTCCCCTAATCTGTACTGAAAACCACACACATCACAAATAGCTAATGCGTTATGACCCGCTGCAAACCTTTGTCCCATTGTTTAATTTGTCCCAAATAAACGTGGTATTAAACTAATGGTAGCTTTTTCTCTGTCTTCCCCTGCGGCTAACTCAAATGCTTCTTCGTAAGCTGCTTTTAGTATAGGAAGACGTGTAACCAATTCTGGGTCTTTCATTGCTACGTAATAAGCTAACCCCGCTACTAAACAAGGTAGAAACCTAAAATTAACATCCGCAGTTTGTATACCTGCCCCTGCGTCTTGTATACGCCGCATCCTGTAATACTTTAATACGTACGTAGGAGAATCAGCAGTGCCTTGGTCGGGAACAGGCCACACCGTAGCTGTAGGATTATCCCGCGCTCTATCTATATAGATTTGTATGGGACGACCCTGACTTAGTTTGTTAGGAATAGTTGCATACGTAGCCACACTAATACGCGATAAAGTAAGATCAGATTGTGTACTAACATTACCACTGTTAGTTCTAATAACTTGCTCTAACAAATCTATTGTATCAGCAGGTAAATCGTAAGTAGCTGTACCGCTTACTAAGTTTATAGTTCCAGAATCTATAGTCCACATGTTGATCCCACGATTTTGCCATTCAATGGTAAGCAAATTCATAGATCGCCTTGCAGTGCGTAGGTCGTAGCCAGAACGCATTTCACGCCCAGCTCGTTCCCACGCTTCTTCAGCGATTTCAGTGAAATCCATGTTAAACGCAGTAGTGCCGGAAGTAGCCATAATTTACTTCTTCTTTTTAGTCTTCTTGGTCTTTCTTTTAACTGGGCCTTTCTTTTTAGCGCCCGCTTTACCCCCACCTTTCATACCCATGACTTTCTTAGCAGCCATACCACCACCGCGCATTTTCTTAGTGGTCATACCACCACCGCGCATACGTCTAACTGGTCCTGCTTTCTTTGCTCCGGGCATTTTGTAGCCTCCTGTAAAATTTAGTACGTAGTTTGTACATTGCTTCTGTATCATATTCTTGGAAACTTCTATCGTAGTACCCAAGAGGTCTTAACTTTTCGGCAGCTTCCTCTAACTTAGATAATCGCTGCACAAATAACAAAGCATATTCAGTATCTGTTTCTGGTTCAAACGCTTCACTATCTAATAATTCTTGCTCTCCATCATCAGGATGAAAGCCCATTACCCACATATCTCTATCTCTAAAAACATTGTCTGCAATGGCTTTGTTTACGTTATCTACAAACTGATGAAACTCGTCATTGTCTCTTATAAATTCTGTATCAACTATAATTGTTAAGTCCTTTAAATCACTCCAATTATGAAGTGCCATGTATAACTGCTTGTAATCTTCTTTCTCAAACTTAAAAACTATTTTTACTTTATGCTCTTGCCATGCTGCTTTTGCATAGGGGCAAGCTGGTAAATCGTTAAACTCTGGATTACTTGGTTCTAGTACCTGTTCAGACCAATCTTTTATTTCCTTGATTATTCCTGTTCGCTCGTCCCAAGTAATCATTTCTTTTTCTTAGCAGGTTTCTTCCGTCTAGCCGCTTGAACTCTTCTTGGTTTACCTGCTGGTTGTCCTAACCTTTTTTTCTGTGCAACTCTTTTTCTTTTCTCTGAAGTAGTCATTTCAGAAGAAGTCTTAGGTGTTTTACTTGACACCCTTTTTGTCGGTCTACAGTAAGGAGTACCCCTTTTCTCTCCTTTCTGCCGTCCACAAGCCTTGCCCGTTCGCACATCTTTCCAATCTTCCTTGAACCAACGTTTTAACGCAGCTCCTTTTTTGGTTTTACGAACAGCCACTAAGACTTATTTCCCCAGTTTTTAGCGCCTACTTTACGACACTTGGCAATAGCTCCAGATGCGTAAGCAGATGGAAATACTTTATACCGAGCCTTTACCTTGTGGTAACAAGCGTCTTTAGTAGAACCACCTTTTTTAAAAGTAATAGGCTTTATCCTACCCATCCCTCTTGATTTCATCATAACGACTAACCCATTGTAACCATTTTAGCAGGGCGTACTCCGCGTGAAGCAATGCCGCACCCGCGTACTTTTCCACCGTTTTTCATTCCGATTCTCATATCACGCAAGGTTTGTGCTTCTTCATCTCTGACACGTTTCAGCTCTTGTTTTTTGTCCCTTCTTTCTTTTGCGTCTCTTGGACGACGTTCTTTAACACGTTCCGTTTGTTCTACTTCTTCTTCAATTGCTTTCATCCGTTTACTAGTCACTGTCTTACCCCTTGAAAAGGTTTTACCTTTATCAGCTTTTTCGTATTCACGTCCTACACTTTGTGGGACACCCACTTCTTTTGCAAAATCAGGATTATTTGCTACCGCTTTCATAAACCTGTGTTGCTTTTTGGATTTACTAGGCATTAACGATTTTTAAAGTACATAGTGATTTCAAAACCTAGGCGAACATTTTCATACGTTGGTTTAGTCCACATAATAACCTCCTATCATTTTTAACACTTCCACCGTTTTCTGGCTTGGCGCAGCCTAGAATTAGGGTTCTTAGCTGCTTTTGGAAACTTTTTCATCTGACCAGCAGAACGCGCACAGAATGACTTACGCCGCTTTGCATCTTTACTGCCTTTCTTCACTTTACCAGTAACAGCTGTCTTGAGTTTAGAGCCGGGATTGTCCCTACGGTACTTAGCCACACCCTTCTTGGTCATACCTGCGCCAGATTTAGTAGGACGCTTATGACCACCTTTAATGGTGTGGCCTTTCATAGTTCCCTTTTTACCCGCTTGTTTAGCCACAAAACACCGTTACATTAGTAATGTTGCTTAAAGTGAGTATTGTAAAGTCACTACTACTGTTACTGCGCTGAGTAAGAATACCCTCGTCAGGTATAGTTACACTGTCAGCAAACGAAGAAGAGGACGCAGGAGTATCAACTTGTAAAAGAAGAGTTCCACTGACGCTGTTAAGATTAAACTTTAACGACCCCGCAGAACCTGCACCTACGTAATAAACACTCTTAATCCTAGTGCGACCGAACGCTAACGAACCTGTAGTCCCGATGCTTACGTTACCCGCAGAAGCACCACTAGCTACTACACTAGTTACCACCGTATAGAAATTAGAAGAAGAAGCAGTGCCAGCACTAGCTCCTGTTACTACTTCAGTAGTAGCCTCACCAGTAAGACTACCCACTTTAATTCCTGTTATGGTAAATGTAATACCAGTATCGTTACCCGCAGAAGTAAACAACAGTTTATAACCAGTACCACTAGGACTAACATCATTAGTAAGTAACGTGACAGCTCCAGCACCACTAATACCTGCCGCTGCTTTTAACAACGTGGCACTAGTGGAGGGAGTTATGGCGAAAATATCACCTTTGGACATAACTTACTCCTTAATTTCACCCCGCAATACAGCGGCTTTATACTCAGCAGTGCCGGGTACAAGGCCACCTTTTGCAGCTTTTTTAGGGGCCGCTTTCTTTTTAGCGGGTGCTTTTTTCTTAGCCGTAGCCATAATTACCCCCTATTAACGAGTTCTAGCGCCCATTAAATAATCAATAGTAGTTACACGAGTACCTGATGCACTACCAGATAGGCTCATGGCTGCTATAGCCAAGTTTTCATCATCAGGAATATTTGTACCGTGAGTGGCTACAAGGTTGTCGTTGATAAAAAACTCAACTTTGCCAGTTCCAGAACAAGCGATACCTAATTTGATGTAAGTATCGTCAACCATATCAACGCCTGAATCAGTGGAAGTTTCAGTGCCATCCTTTTCTGTCTTACACAGAATAGAAGCGTCTCCATCGTCTACTTGAAACACGATGCGGTCTGTTGCAGTCAGCATGTTTTCTGGGTTAGTAGCAAAATTAACGGTAAAACCAACACAAATGTCAGATTGGTCTACATCGTTATTTTTAATACGCGTCTGAAAAAACATATTTTTATTTGCTGCAACAGCAAAAATTTCATTACCTTGTACAGAACCACCGTCATTCTCAGTAGTACCTGCGGAAGTAATTGCAAGCTCTCCACCTACAGTGTCGGCTACGATAGCTACAGTTGCACCGGAGTCTTTTATAGCAGTCCAACCAGTGTCTAGCTCATAGACGAAATCGTCTTCTAGGCAAAAGTAATCAGGGTTAATTGACATTGGCATTTCACGGAGGTCTTTGTAACCAGCCGCATAGCCGCTGTACAACACGGGGGTATTGTGATGAGTAGCCATATATTTCTCCTGTCGTGGCTAAAGTCTGCCGCCTCCCCAATGGAGCGCAGTCAGGATGGATTTATAGTATACCAAAGAAAAAGGGGCAACAAGTGCCCCTCTCTCAACTAGCTTTAACTAGCTCCGGGCGAACCGAAGATACCTAGTGGGTCAGATACGCCAAAGCTATAACGCTCACGAGCTTTATATCGACTGTTACCAGTATCGAAATCAGCATCCATTGAGGTTTGCATTGGTGTACGCACGAAGTGCTTAAGACCATTTGGAACGTCAGTCAACAAGAACCAAGCATTGGTATCAGTCAGATAATGGTTAACTGTGTAACCTTCTGGGATTGAACCGTTATGCCGTAGGGCGTTGATGTCGTTGTCAGCCGTGTTCACACGTAGCTCAGTATCTAGCAAACGAGTCGCTACAAACTGAAGGTCCGAGGGAACTACCAACTTACGAGGCTTGGCTGCTATTAACAGACCACGCTCATCAGTCCAACCAGCAATCTGAATGACCGCAGCTTCCAAAGAAGTCTCGTTCAAATCAGCGCCAGTCGCTGGCTCGTTAGAGTTAGTACCACCAGACACCAGAGGGTGTGCAGTAGAACAAAGCTCTACACCGTCGCCATAAGTAAAGTTGCTATCAAACGCATTGTTTAATATTGCAGCTCCCTTAACTTGCTTGGTGTAAGCCATTGCGCGTGCTAGTGCTTTAGTATATCTAGCAGACAAGGAATCATACAGGTTGTCCTCAATAGCTTCTTCAGTTACTGAGAATCCCATAGAAATTGTCTCGTGGTTATACCGAGCAGTGTACGCTTCTTGGGCATTATCATAAGCAATCGCAGCGCCTTCGTTTTTAACTGGGGCAGCTCCGAAGCCTGACAACTTAGTTTCTTCTTCAAAGGAACGGTCAGAACTCTCTGTTTCAAAGATTTCTGCGGCTTCCTCACCATATTTTGCATACTCAAGACCAAACAGGGCGTTCAGGCCCGGAAGAAGCTCTTTGAGTAATTGCGCTCTTGAAATAGCCATATCTCAATAACTCCTTATATTCCAGTCTTGTTAGTGTATGAATGCGAATCTGGATTGAATTTAACCAACAAATCCGTATACGCATCACCAATGGTAGACCCCGGTGCGTCAACAAAATCAACGATTCTGAAAGCAAAACCAGAGGTTACAGCAGTTGTAGCCGATACAGCACTAGTAGAATTACCAGTAGTGGTATCTCCAGTGTTGGTAGACTGAACTGCCGCCAAATGGACATTTTGACCCAAATCCGCCTGAGTGACAGCGCCATCGGCCTGTACTTGGAAGACCACATCAGGATCATCAACAATATATGCCATAGCGTCAGACGCTACAGTGCCCGTGGGCCAATTTTGTTTAAAAGTGATGTTCCCAGTGCTTGGATCAGTATAGGTACAACCGACAAATACACCGATAGTACCTGCTGGAAATGGAGTTGAGTTATCTCCATTTGTCGTCACGATTTCAATAGTACCGCCAGCTACAATGGCTACAATAGACCCATTGAAGATATTAGTACCATAACCGGACGCTATCTTTATCTGACGGGTGGAACCAGCGTAAGGCTGTCCTCCTATCAGATTTACGGCTTTTAAACCGTAAGGGGTAGCGGATGATGCCATGATAGACTCCTAATTATCCTTTACCAAAAGTAACCGTCGATTTCCTATCGTTAAATATAGGCATACGAGGATCACTTTCACGCATTAAGTTATTGTCAACTGAACGCATTTGGGCAGCGGTTTGCTGCTTGTAATAATCATTACGTTCCTTGACAAGCTCTTCGGGAGCTTTACAAAGCATTAAACCACCTACGACAACATTATCTTTAAACCGATCATCTATAATAGAATCAGTAAAGATTTCTGGGTGGTCTTGAGCTTTTACTGGCTCCCAACCTTCTCGTAGCTTTGCGGAAACATTGGTGGCATCAGGAGTGCCACGAGTGCTTATACGTATCCAGCGATACTCATAACCGTCCTGCTTTTCAGGTCTAGGCAATACTTCTGGCCTTTCCCAAGAACGCTTTCTGGTTTTTGTAACTCTGGTATCTAACTCTCGATCTACTCTACTAGTATCACCCATTTTGTTTCCTCGCTAAATCAGCAACCTCTTTGGCGTATTGTTCCAGTGGAACCCCAAGTCTTTTCGCAACAGCTATTTGCGATTGCTTTAATCGAACCTTTTTAGGTCCAGTGCTCCGCGTAGCGGGTGCAACCACATTGCTTGATTTTTTCTTGGGAGCCTCCTCTGGCTCGTCGTCTATCCCGTCATCAAATTGATCGGGGAATACTTGTCGCATACGAGAATTAATCTTCTCGTAGTATTCTTCCGATTGAGGACTTACGCCCTCTTTCGTCAATTTCGTATGCAAACCTAGTGCAAGCGCAGTCATTTCGTCGTCAGAACCAAACCAAGGATTTTTACTTCTCCATGCTTCAGCCTTCTCGTCTCGTGGTGCAGCTTGCGGTTTAGTCGCAAGTTCTTGTGATTGAACATTATTTTGTGCTGGTTGTAAAGCTCCTTCTTGAGTAGCAGCACGGGGTTTTAGTCCGTTAACCTTATCCATGCGGATTTGTGCTTGGTTTAAATCCTGTTGAGCTTTTAATATGTTATTAGAATCACCTGTGTCATACGCTTCCTTGTATTGTCTTTGAGCAAAAGCAAGCTCGGACTCGACTTGTTTCTTGGCAGACTCAATCAAAGCATTATGGCTTTCATCTCCCTTTGCCTTAAGTTTTTGATTTTCCTCAACAAGTTTTTGAGCATACGCTATTGCTTCTTCTCTTTCACGGGTAGCTTGTTCTTTAGCCCTTCGCTCATCATGGTAGCCTTTGCTAAAGTGTTGTATGCGTTTCTTAACTTTTTCTGAATAGTTTTCTAATTCTTCATTAGTTACTTCTTCAGGAGGTTCAGAAGGCGTACGCCCTCTGTCAGCAGGGGGTGTATCATCCTCTACTTCTATTTCAACCTCACTCTTTTCGGCTGCTTCCTTTTTATCGGGCTTCCCTATAGTTTCACGCCCTACCGCATCCTCTACCTCTATATTGGTATCTATTACTTCTTCTTCCTTTATTTCTACTTCCTGTAGTTTTTCATCCTTATCTGGGTCAGGAAACTCATACTCCACTTGTTGCATTGGCATAATTTACTCCTCACGCACGAGTCAGTTTACTCGGATCATCAATTACGGCTTCAATCGAATCATCATTCATAATGCGATACTCGACATCACCCACTCTAATTCTTGTACCTGTATTAGCCCGAAAGACCACATAATCTCCTTCCTTGCACCACGGGCCATTAGGGAAACGCTCTTTATCCTTATAGGCTTCATCCCCCATATCGCAGACAACACCTGTCATCTGGAGAATGTTTTCTTCCCTTATGGTTTGAGTAGCTTTTGCAATACCACCATCAAACTTGTCGTCTACATTCGCAAGAGCCACCATCACACGATACCCAACAGGTTTCGGTATGTGCTTGTCTAGCACCACTTCCTTTTGTCGTTCAAGCTCCTGTTCTTCTATCTTCTTCTTTCGCTTGGCCTCAATAGCCGTCATTTCAACTGCTGGTTCAGTCATCATCGTCTTCCATATAGTTACGCGAGAGGTCTTGTATTTCTCTGCGTGCGGCGGCTAGACCCCGGATTACCCCGCACGATTCTTTGTACTCGGAGTAGTCTTGCGCACTACCGCCGTTCATCCATTCTTCTTGCTGTTTTTGCAAGTCCGTTAACTTTTCCTCAAGCACCTGAAAGACTGTTTTAGCCATTATCTATCCTCTCGGTCATCGCGTAGAGCTTCATCCCTATCCCTTTCCGACTCAGCTCTAGTCCGTCGTTCCTCTCCTACAGTCTTAGCCATGTCAATAATGACCTTGGCTTCTTCCAAGTCCTTCTTAGCTTCGCTTTGCTCGTTCTGCGAGGCTATGCGGTTTGCTTCCAATGTAGCAGTAGTGGCTGCTTTCTCTTTGTCGAGGTTCAACCTTTCCTGCTCAAGCGCACCATCCATAGCGTCTTTAGCCGCTTTGCGCTGTAGTTCACCTTGTTTAATCTGTAGCTCCGCTTGCTTCATCTGGAACACAGGGTCTTGTGCCTGTTGCTGTGCAGCCGCTTGTGCCGCGTTAGCCTGTTTCTCTTGCGTAAGCTGTTGTCCTGCTTTGGCCAGTAGTCCTGCGAGGCGTTTCTCCAGTGCTTGTGGCAGTTCCTCATCAGGCGCAGGTAACGGCGCACCCAACTCAGCTTCCATCTGCTCTCTATAAAGAAAGGCCATGTGCTCCCCTATATGTGCTTTAAGAGCAGCTACAATCTGTTGTCCTGCTGGAGTTTGGCCTAGATACGCGGCTATCTGAGGATCGGCAAGGAACGCTTCGTGTACAGCAATATGCGCTCTATGGTCTTGATAAATAAACGCTTTTATCGGTTTACCCACCAACACATTCATATTCTCACTTACTGGGTCAATAGGATTAATATCGTCTTTAGTAGGCACTAGCTTGTCTGCATTCTTTATGCCCAGCACCTCGATCATCTGCCTGTGTAACTGAGGCAGGTCATATATCTGTGGGGCTGTCTGTGACATTTGCAGCACAGCCTGATACTGCACCACCCGTTGCGCCATCGTACTGCTGTTAGGGTCACTAACAGGGATGACTTCAACCATCGCGTAGTCTTCACGTCTTGCACGGGGTTCACCACGATCTGGTACATATACATAAGTTTCAGGGGCGTGCTCAGAAATAATTGCACGGAGCAGTTTGAACTCCTGCTTCATTGCATAATGCACCCGCGCCTGTACCGCAGCCATTGGCTTTAAGGTACGTTCCAATAAAGCTAGTGTAGTTCCAACCGGAGCGTTAGCACTCATATCCGATATGTTCATATCAGAGATAGCGCCAAGTCGCCTACCTTCTTCCGTGATCTGCTTAAGTAGCGCAAGCAATGTTTGACTTGGCTCCTTATAAGGAAGAGTCATTATGTTTTCTTTTATGCTGCCACTTGGCACGTCTACGTCTTTAAACTCCCCCGGCCCTATGGGTCCATCATCACCCAACACACGAAGGCCACGGGTTTTTAAACCACCCGGTAAGTTACTTAGCGTACCAGCGTCAACTAATTGACGGATAAGAGAAGTACCTGCTTTAGCATATCCACCAATAATGTGAATTAAACCAAGGCCATAGAAGCCAAATCCCGGTACGTAAGCGTAATGGACAAAATGTTGACGCTTGAGTGTCAAAGGATCGTCAGGGTTCCAGTTGCGTCTTACCGCCAATACTTCACCCGTGCCACGCTCTACAGTAATAACGTAGGGTTTAGCTATCTGTAACTCTTCATCGTCTTGATCTATATCATCAATAACCATATCAACGTGAAACTCGCAGATGGTATAGCGGTCATCGGCGTTTAGTGTGTAGCCACCTTGCTCTGCTTTAGCTTCTTCAATATCGGTATGGAACGTTTCAGGGTCACCCAAGTCTATCTGCCGATAGAAACCCAGTGCCTGTAACTTGATGAGTTCATTCTTGGTCTTACGCATTACGTGTGTAACACGCTCTGCTGTCTCCAGATTAGAAGCGCCATACGGCACAACTACATCTTCCGCAGGTATGAACATGGCTACCTGCCGACCAAGGTTGGGATCGTAATACACTTTCTTAAAGGCTGATCCTGCAAGACCGAGACTATAGAGTAGTCTTTCGTGTTCGGGTCGGTACTCGACCATGACCTCGGTGAGTTCGTAGTTCATGTCGGTACGAACACGTAGAGCAGCGTCTTCCTTCTCCTGACTAATTTCACCTAGAATCTTAGTCTTGACAGGACCAGCGGCGGGAAACGTTTCGCTCATCGCTTCAGCTTGGAAACGAATAGCGGCTTCAGCTAGTACGTTACTGTACACCCCACAGGCATCTTCCCACGGGTCTGTACGTTCTTCGTACTTAAATCCAATAACATCCAGTCCCTTAACAAAGGTATCAGCCCAGTCCTTACGGCTTGACTTATCAGATTCAAAATCTTCAATTAATTCAGAGGCTATAGTAGTTAGAAGCTGGTCATCCATATAGTCGGCAAGGTTGGCATCAAACGGCGCTCCCGCAGTTTCTTCCATACCTTCTTCAGGAACGAGCGTAAACTCAACACTCCCATCATCCATCGTCACCATGTCAGGATTAACAATCCCAATCTCTAAAGTTTCTTCTTCTACACTTATGCCTTCTGGTGTTGCATATAACCCTTTCTCAATAGCCATTAGTAGTACCCGCCTCTACGTTGCTTAAAGTATTGCACTTCTTCTGCTTCATCCGAAGGCAACCTTATGAATCCACCTTTCCTGTATCGCATCATTGCTAATGATACAGAGTCCACATAGTCATCATGCTCTCCTGATGGGAAGGAGGCAACCTCGTCTATTACTTCTTCTGCCCAGTTTGTATTCGGTGCCCATACCAAACCTGAAGCAAACAAGTCTGACACCGCGTTCAATCTTGTTATTTTGTCGTTACCTCGCGTCGGAGTAAACTCCTGCACGGGTATTCCCATCGCCCGAAGCTCGTAAATTAGCGGCGCTCCTGACGCTTTTTTCTCTACAAGTAGCG
>VTLG01004403.1_pt1 | contig 22506 bp, 22 predicted proteins | sample 4694571 | NCBI WGS metagenome assembly VTLG01 (sample SAMN12604809, study PRJNA352737) | marine metagenome | biome: ENVO:00000447; feature: ENVO:00000209|ENVO:00000569|ENVO:01000036; material: ENVO:00002151; isolation source: viral sequences binned using virsorter ...
AAGGTAATGTCCAAGCCGGTAGGTTGATTCTTGAGCATTATGGAAAGCTTGAGAATAAACTGAAGATAGAAATAGATTCTCCATGGGAAAAGTTTATGAAAGCTCAGAATACTGAGTTTGTTGATGTTACTGAGGTAGAATCAGAGGAAATTGGTAGTATTGCTCCGGAATTAGAAGAAGTTTATGATAATTTACCAGAAAGAAATGAATCTAATAATTCTCCTAGGAAAAGAGAGAAAGAAGAAAAGGGTAGAGTAGTTAATATTTTAAAACATGAGAAAGAAAGATTAAAGAAGCAACAATATCAAAAGGATGCTTATCAGCTAAGAAAACGAGCTAAAGCGGTTGGTTTAGACTTATTACCTAATGGTCGACAGCCTAAAGGAGCACGAAAGGAATGGTTACGAAAGCTTGAAGAGCTTGAAAAAGAAAAAGAAATCAACAATACTTGATAGATTAATAAAATACATTGAAAAAACGTATGGCAAAATTGAATAAATTAACTCAAAATATATATACCCCTTTAGGGGGTATATATTTAGGTAATTAATTTGGATACTTTTGATTATAAAAAAAAATTTTTTGATTTTTGTGATTACAAACCGCATGAAGGTCAATTAAAATTACATTATCCTAAGAAAAAAGATGCTAGATTTACTGTTGCTATCTGCGGTAGACGTTGGGGTAAGTCTGTTTCGGCATCTCAAGAGGCGGCGATTGTTGTTACACAGCCAAAGAAGAGAGTTTGGGTGGTTGCACCGACATATGACGGTAGTGAGAAGGTTTTTAGAGAGGTTTGGCACAAATTAGTTGTCGAAAAGCAGATGCCAACGACTAGAGCATCGTTTAAACAGCAATATATCGAGTTTGAGTGGGGTTCTACCATTGAAGGTAAGTCTGCTGACAAGCCAGACAGCCTTGTTGGAGAAGGTTTGGACTATCTAATCATCGATGAGTGTGCTAAAATCAAAGAAAAGGTCTGGAATATGTATTTACGACCTACTTTGTCTGACAGAAAGGGAAAAGCTCTGTTTATTACGACTCCTCAAGGTTATAACTGGATTTATGACTTGTATTTACGAGGATTTAAGGATAAAATGTGGGAATCTATCAATTCTCCCTCTTGGGAGAACCAATATGCCTACCCAGATGGAGAAAAAGACGAAGATTTACTAGAAGCTCGTAGAAATATGCCGGTTGAGGTGTTTGAACAAGAATATGGAGCTAAATTCTGTGCATTAGCCGGTAGAGTCTACCCATTTGACCGTGATAAAGACGTTGGAGAGTTTCCATACGACCCAGCTCTCCCAACTTACTGCTCAATTGACTTTGGATACCGAATGCCTAGTGTTTTGTGGTTCCAAACCAGTATTGTAGATGGAAAAGACCACATTTACGTCATTGATGAGATAAATCATCAAAGAAATATTAAAACTGACAAGTTAGCTCAAATGGTTAAGGCTAAAAACTATCGTGTAGATAAGTATTTCGGCGACCCAGCGGGTAAAAATGTCCAGAGTAGTACTGGGTTAGGAGATATGGAAATCTTCCGAAAATACGGTATTAGAGTCCATTCTGTGCGAGATAAGATAAGTCGTAAACTAGAAACTGGTATCACATTAGTTAGAAGTTTTGTAGAAAATGCTGAAGGCGAGAGATTTTTACATTTAGACCGCAGATGTATAGCTCTTGCAGAAGATTTAGAAAATTATAGATTTCCAGAGCATGTTGAGGGTAAACAATTAAAAAATGAACCGATTAAAGACGGATTGCACGACCATGGATGTGATGCTTTAAGGTATTTTTTCTTAAACCGCTTTCCAATTAGACAAAATAGTATTAACTTTGTAAGCAGATAAAAGGACATTTTATGAGTTTAGCTAAGACTTTAATTAAACAAGCACTACAAGAATACAAACTTAATGCATCTAAAGCCAGACGTAGAGAAATAATGAAATATCTCGACTATTATGGTGGAGGAAACACAGACCAGTACATTGACCGATATTTTAATATTGATGCTTTTAGAGAAGTTCCTATGTACTCTGCTAATATTACAAGAAAGTTTATTGATAAAATGTCTAGAGTTTACACACTAGGAGCTGAGAGACAAGTTTCAGAAGTTTACGATACACTCACAAAACATAAAGATTCTAGATTAAAGCACGTTGAGAGAATGACTAATCTGGTCGGGTCACTCGCTACGCTCGTGACATATGATGAGGTTCGTCAGATGTTCAACTACAAGCCTATCTATTATTTCGATTTGTTTTTTGAAGAAATGGATGCGATGAAACCAGAAGCTGTTTTATATCCATTGCTAACTTCTTATGATGATGTTAGTGACGTAAACGAATTAGATTTTATGTATTACGATAAAGAGGTTGTTGCACAATACGATAGCGATGGTAATATTGTCTCTGAACAAGAAAATCCTTATGGTGTATTACCATTTCTATTTACACATAAACAAACTCAACTAGATAATTTTTTCGTAGAAGGTGCTTGTGATATAATAAATTGTAATGAACATGTAAACATTACAATGACAGAAATGCAACTTGGATTACGTTTCCAAATGTTTGGACAGCCATTTGCTACTGGAGTATATGAAGATACAGCAATCACAAGAGGTGGGTCTGATACAATAATCAATTTACCAGAGGGTGCTAATTTTGGAATTGCATCACCGGCTGGAGATTTAGAGAAAGTTATAGAAGTATTAAAATTTCAAATATCATTAGTTGCTCAGAATAATCATATGCAAGTTTATTTTGAGGAGAATGCTGATAGACCATCATCTGGTCTTGCATTAATAGTCAAAGACTATGAGAGAATGGAACAGCATAAAGATGATATTGAATCATACCGAGAATATGAGCATGAGCTTTACATGATAGAAAGAGCGATAGCCGAAGCAAATGGGATTTCACTTCCAGAAGATTTCAAGGTTAAGTTCTTACAAGCTGAATATCCTAAGTCTGTTCAAGAGCAAATCTTGAGAGACAATTTTGATTTAGAAAAAGGAATCATATCAACTGAAGATATTATTATGAGGGAAGATAAAGATATGACCGAAGGTGAAGCGGCAAGTCGAATCGCTAAAAATCAAGTAGGAGTTCAGAATGTCAGTCAAGTCGAGAGCCAAGAATAATCTAAAATTCAATAACCAAAATCTCTCTGAGTTTTCTGAGGACATTCAGAAAGCCATTGAAAACTTTTTTATAGAAGTTGAGGATTTATTTTTTCAAATTCGTTCTGAGATTGAAGGAGCTGTTGAGAAAGGATTTGATAATCAACAGAATTATATCAATGGAAACAAGTGGAGTTTTCTAGAAAGACCTAAATCTGAATACAGAAAACAAAGAAATAAAGAAGGTGCTAAAATTTTAGAAGGAGACAAGACTCATAAGAATCACAAAGATTTGAGAAACAAATCAATATCTGCAATGGATAAAGGTTCATCTGACATTAAATTAGATAATCTTACACTAGGTCTTCATAAAGGACCAGACATGAGATTGATTCCAAAGTATGGTAAATTGCATTTATCTGGAAATACTAGAAAAGGAACTGTCTATAAGTTTTTACCAAGTAAAGCAGAAATTGAAGATTATTATAAGACGGGTCGTTCTACTACTTTGGGGAAAAACAGAGCATTATCAGTTCCTAATCTTAACAAAGAAATTGATAGATTGGAAAAAGAGCTTGAAAAAGAGATTGATAAGATTGATTGTAATTTTAAAGAATTAAATCTATAAGGAGAAAATATGACTGATAAACAATATCAAAAAGCTATGAGCTTACTTGCTACTGTTGCCGAAGAGATATATCAAGCATCAGAAAAATTAGCTAAGATAGAAAAAGAGATTCAAGTTGAAAAAAATGTAGACGATATTTATATTTTCTCTAGCATCTATGAAGAGATGTGTGATGAAATGGAGGTCTCAGAAATAACTCTTATGGGTATTTCTTAATTATTGACTTATATGCATAATGTTTCTTATTTTTGCTACATAAAATAAAAGGGAGAAATCCAATGGAAGTTCAGAAGGACTCAAGTAGTACTACAGAAACTGTAGAACAAGGTCAGATAGACCAGCAGAATGTTTCAGCAGAAACAACTGATTTTAAATCTTTATACGAATCGGAAGTCGCTAATTCTAAAAAACTAAGAAAAAGAGCACAAGACTCAGAAGCTCTGGTGTCTCAGTTTAATAAGGAAAAAGAAGATGCTAAGATGAAGACTATGGAAGAGCAGAAGCAATTCGAGTCTCTGTCAGAAGAGCTAAAGACACAAGTAGAAACTCTCGCACCTTTTAAAGAAAGATGGGAAGCCTATGAGGCAAGTAAGAGAGAATCATTGATGTCTCAAGTTCCAGAAGAAGATAAAGAGCAATTTAGTAAGCTCAATTTAGAGCAATTGGAATTTATGGTAAACAAATTACATCAAGCTAAACCATCCAACCCTAATCCAGCTCCCGGAGCTGTTAGGTCTTTAAAAGATGATAATCTTCCTAAAGGTAACCCTTTTGAGGCGGAGCAAAAACTTGTTAAAGAAAATTGGGCAGATGTTTTAGCTCGTTATAATAAAAAATAATTATAAGGAGGTCCTTAAATGGCTACCACAAGTAATATCCCAGCAGACGACCAGTATCTAAAATCGGAATTAGATGTATTTATTCCCGAGATATGGTCAGATGCAATCAAAGCTTCATTCGACCAGAAGTTGGTTCTTGGAGCATTAGCAAACGACTTATCATCACTTGTTGCAGGAGGTGGAGATAAGATTCACATTCCTACATATGCAGATGTAGCAGATGCGGGTCGAAAGACTCAAGGTTCAGCAGTTGACTATCAAACTAACACAGAAGTTGAACAAACTTTTGAAGTTAGTGAACATTTCTACACATCAGCTATGGTAGATGATATGGCAAAAGTTCAATCTTCATATGAGTTACTAAGCAAGTATGCAGATTCAATGGGTTATAAGTTAGCTCTAAGAATAGAGTCACATCTTCAGAATATATGTCAAACTAATTTAAATGTTATTGATTTAGATACTGGAACTGATGGAAAGATAGAAGCATCTGATTTTTCAACAATATACAAAGTTCTACTTGCTAATAATGTAATTCCAGAGGAATGCACACTTGTTCTTGGAAATACAATGTATTCAAATCTATTTCAAGTAGATAACTTTATACAGTCATCAGCAGTTAGTAATGTAAATCTTCCAGCTGGAGCTGTTGGAACATTTATGGGTATGAATGTTGTTCATTGTCCACAGATTACAGGACTGCAAACACCAGATACTAATACATCATTGAATGCGGCAAATGATTGCTCTGATGATGCTATCGGTGGATACGTTATTCATAAAGATGCTCTTCATATCGCTTATAGCAAAAGACCTACAGCTGTAGCAGAATATGATATGGATTACATCGCTCATAAAATGGTTTCAGATATGATTTATGGAGTTCATCTGTTAAACTCAGCTACTAGAAGAACTTGTTTCTCACTAGTATCTCAAGGTGATGCTGACTTATCATAATCATAACTGATTAACATTGAGTGACTTGATTAAATAGAACGGGGAGGCGATGTCCTCCCCTTTCTTTACCTAGGAGAAGCGATGAAAGGTTTAATAGATAGTATAAAGAAACACGAGGGATACAGAGAAAAGGTCTACAAAGACCATTTAGGTTTTGATACAATAGGTTATGGATTTGCTATAAAGGATTTAGAATTATCCGAAGAAATCTGCAACCTAATTTTATTAGAAAAAGTACAAGGAATAATTAAAACGTTAACTGAAAAATACGATTGGTTTGATGGTGCAGAAGATGGTGTTAAGGAAGTGGTAGTTGAGATGTGTTATCAGTTAGGTATATCTGGATTTTCTAAATTTAAGAAAACAATTGGCTATTTAGCCAACAAAGACTATAGCAATGCATCCAATGAAATGCTAGATTCTAAGTGGGCAAAAGAACAAACTCCATCAAGAGCAATGTCATTAAGCAATAAGGTATTAGAATATGGTGAGTAATCAGTACAATGAAATACTTGCTCATCTTAAATACATAAAAGAAAAGGTGGATAACAATGAAATCAAGCTTGACAAAATTAATGGAAGGGTTCGCAAAACAGAAAATGATTTGGCTTATACTAAAGGTATCGGTGGTATCTTCAGCATTATATTTTCTGCATTACTGGCTCTGTTCATAAAAGGAGACTAATTTGAAAAAAGGTATCGTTAATAGAGCTATCGTGACTCCAGATAAACATTTCCCTCTGCACGACCAACCAGCTATAAACGTTCTAAAGAAAACTATTGAGATTGTAAAACCAAGTATATATGTAGACCTAGGAGATGTTGGGGAATGGAATAATTTTTCAGCTTGGAAATACAAAAGAAAAAAGAAACCGCCTTTAGAAATGATGATACCAGAATTAGAAGAAGATGTTAAAGGAGTTAATGATGGAATGGACCAGATTGACGAGTCTTTAGATAAAGTCAATTGTACTGAGAAATACATCACAGAGGGAAATCACGATAACTGGCTCAATATGTTTGTAGACGAGCATCCTTATGTTCCTCAATATAGATTTGAAAATGCTGTAAGCTTAAAAGATAGAGGTTATACTTATTATCCATTTGGTATGCATCTGAAGATAGGTAAGCTATACTTTTATCATGGGCATCAATATGGTGGTCAGTATCACACAGCAAATCATTTAAGGAAATTAGGATGCAATGTAATGTATGGACATTGGCATGACCTACAACAAATGAGTGCTACACATATGGATGGTCCTAAATCTGCTTGGTCTATTGGATGTCTAAAAGATATGGGTCCGGGTAGCAATGAATGGTTAGCTAATAGAAGAATTAACTGGGCACATGCATTTGCTATTGTAGACTTCTTCAAGAATGGTTACTTTACTGTGCATATAATTCAAATAATAGATGGCGAAACTTGTCTATGGGGGGAGATTATAAAAGGATGATTACTGGTATTACTATATTTTGTGCTTTAATTATTTTTTCTATATATTTTGCATCAATGTATAAATGGTATAGAGAAGAAGAAAAAAAGAGAAATAAATAGTGGAAATATTTGAACTCATAGAGAAATTTGGTCTTCCAGTTATGATGGTAGTAGCTCTTGGTTTTTATGTCCAGAAACAAAATAAATGGATACAAGAAACTTTGATGCAAGAGATGGAAGAGTCTCAGAATAGAATGGAAAGTATTATGATAAAGTTAATAGACCAACAAAAGGCTCTACAAACTGACACTTTCCCCGAGCTACATAAAGAATTAGCAAGACTACAAGGTAGTTTTAATACACTACAAAACATAATGACAAAACTAAGGAGATAACATGAAGGATGTAATAGCTAAAATAGTAGAAGAAGAAATTGAAAAAAGATTGTTTAGCGAAGATGCTAAAGAAAAATTTGTAAAAAAAGTAAATGATAATGTCAATATTCCTATTCTAAATGAAAAGACTGAACAAAAAATATTTGAAGCAATATGGGAAGCGGTAGAAGATGTTGCAAGAGCAACTATTCTTAAAAAGTAATGCCCTATAGTAAAAAAACATATGATAATCTATCAAGAATTAGAGGGAAAAAGTCTAAAAGAGATAAAATTATAGATGCTCAATTAGATTCTTTAGCTGAAAGCTCTGTTATTGCTGATGGATATGGAGACATTAAGAATCTTAAAGTAGATGATGAGCCTTTAAATATTCAAATCAACAATGGAAAAGTTCTATATTCTCCCTCTAATAATACTGACGGAATACCTCAAGAAAATAATGAGTTAGTAAATAAATTATATGTTGATGATGCTGTAGCATCTGCTGGAGGGGGTGCATCTGCATTAAATGATTTATCTGATGTAACATATTCTAGTGGAGATTTAACTATAAGTAGTTTAGACAAAATAGTTACAAGTGGTTCATTAGAAATAGATTCTGGTTCAAATATTGAACTTAATGCTGATGGTGGATTTGTAAACATGAAAGATGGTTCTGATAATATGGCTACAGTTACTAAACCAGATAGCAATTCCGGAGAATTACAAATATATCCTAATAATTTTGGTGATATTTCTAAAATTACAACAACTACTCATGGAGCTACAACTATAAGTACATCTGATGTAGATGGCACATCGGGACATTTAACTTTAGATGTTAATGGAGACATTACTTTAGATTCAGATACTGGTAATTTTATAGCAAAAAAAGGTGGAACAGAATTTAGTTCAGCAAATAGTGCTTATGCTGGAATGATACTTGGGTATACTTGTTTAAGAGGAGATGGCACAAATATAAGTTCTTTTGAAATACAAAATGCTTTAACGGTAGAAGATGCTACACATAAAGTTAGTTTTAAAACACCTCCAAGCGAGAATGTAGAAATAGAAGCAATATTTTTAGTAAATGCAAGTAGTACGGATACAAGGATAGCTGTTGGATTGAGCGATAGTTCTACATATAATTCAGTAGGTCAAATACATGAATATGACGGAAATGCAGTTTGGTTTACTGACGATGAAATAGATGATAGTTTAATAACCGTAAAGTTTGTATTGACATCTACCGAACTTGCATCTATAGGTTCTGATAATACCTTTTGGATTGGTATATCAACTGATGGATTTACAAAAACTGCTTATTTAAGCTATGGGTTAAGGAGTAACTTTGGAATTGGAGAACATCCATTTATAATAAAAGCGACAGCATTGCCAGAAACAATATATGATGGCACATAAAGGAGATTAAATGAGTTTAACTGATAAAAAAATAGAAGAAAAATATGGAGATTTGATAGCTGTAGATAATTCTAATTCTGGAATTGCTGGAGGGACACAAAGAACACTTGAGGATGGACTAGGCAATGAATCTTGTTTGCAAATTGGAACAACTTCAAGTACAATAAATTTAGGAGCATCTGGCTCTTTTGTAGTAAAAGATAATAGTGGAAATGCAAAACTTACAATTAATAATACAAGCACTACTTTAGCGACAGCTCCAATTAACACAAATCAATTAATATTTAATATTGATGCATCTGGCTCTGTTACTTCTGAAACACATTATATGATGGTTAGTGGAGATGCAAGTACAACAGAAAGTTTAGTTAGTCTTGGAACTTCAACAGACCCTTCTACTACAGTATCAACTGTTGGGACAATGATAAATAATATGCATTATCTACATAGTGCTATAAACATAGATAGTGCACATTTTTTTGCTAGTACTGGTTCAAATACTAATTGTACTATAAATTTTCATTTAATGTCATATGCATTTAATTTTGCTAATAGTGATACAGCTACAAATGGAGACTTATCTGATGGTGTAGTTGTAGTAGACCACTCTCCGTCTATAAGATTTACACAGAGCGATAGGATAAACTCTGTAGCTGGTACAGTTCAATCAGCTTCAGTAGCGGCTGGTAGAGTTCTAGTTGCATCTATAGAAAATGCTACAAATACAGATTCCATTTCTGGAAAAGTTGTAGTAAATTATCATTACATTTAAGGAGAAAATTATGCCTAATAAGACAAATACTTTAACAATTCACTCTAAAGACGGTAAACAAAAACATGAATTTACTTCTCCTAGCTGTTATTATGATGATATTTACGAAGAAGATTTTACAGTTACCCCTAGTGATACATTGCAAGTATTAGCAAATTTTGATACAACAGCTCCAGATAGCACTACAACCCATAACGGATATAAATCATTAGTGGTTCAAAATACTGGTAAAACTGGAGTTGAACTACAAATTACTCACAATAGCTTTGCACATTCTGCTACAGATGCTGGTGCGGCTTATACTAATATGATTCTTGGAAAAGACGAATTTTTACACTTACATACAAATTTTGTTAATTATGATACAAGTGTTACAAGTGCGGCTAATGCAGTTACTCAAAATGACCTTATAAATCAAAATGGATTTTCAAGTTCTGGAGAAACAGTAGCAGAAGATTTAGATGCTAGTGAAACGGGAATTACAACATCTAGCAATGGTGCTCTTAGATTTAGAGTGGGCGATTATATATTAGTTGATGTATTAGACCCAGATAGTGCAAATAATGGAGAGGCTATGAGAGTTGAAGACGTTGTTGATGCAAATACACTAAAAGTAGAAAGAGGAGTATTGGGAACTACTGCTCAAGCCCATGCTACTGGAGTCACTATATATTGGATAACAGCAAACTTATTTGCTCCTTGGAATAGACCTATAGCAATTAGTCAAGGTACTACTTATGCAACTGTTAATTCTAATCCAGATACTATAACAGATAGTGGAAATGGATTGTTAACTGATGGTCACTTGCACATGATGGCAACTAATTTTCAACAACAAGGTGCATCAGCAGAAACGGGATTCATCGTAGATTCTACAGATGGAACATTGACTCTTGCATTGCAAAATTCTTTATCAGCTCAAAGTGCTGGAACAGAAACAATGATAAGTTCAGCTTTTATAACTACAACTAGAGGTGGAGGTTATCATTCTAAAAATTTATTTGGAGTTTATTCTGGAAGAGTAAATTCTACGGGTGCTGAAGGAATTGTTCCCGGTTCTGTTAGAATAAAATTTGCAATACCTCCTTATTGTCAATTGGCAAATTCTGAATCTCGAACTCCCGGTCTTACTGTGGGAACTCAATATAGATTTGACCTAAACATTGATGGTGTACTTGATACAATAGAATTTACTCCAGCTTTTGATACTTGGGATGATTTTATTTCAAAAGTACAAACTGCTATTGAGGATAAAGTCACCGGAGCTGGTAGTTACTTTAATGGATGTGATGTACTTAGAGGTAATGTATATGGATTTAATGATGGTGAAATTGAAGAAGATAATTATGGTGGACCTTATCCCATTGTATTAAGAGGTAGAACACGAATAGTAACAGCTGGTTCAACAACAGCTCCATCTGTTAGTAAAGTAACAGTTTCAGCCGCAACTAGTGGTAGTGGAACACAATTACTTGGTGTTAATGAAAATTTTGGAGACTATGGTACTTTTAACACTAATTCTAAATTTCCATCTGACACACGAATAAATGATTCGGGAGTAACAGAAGAAGTGACAAAATATTCATTGTATGATAGTGGTGGAGGTCAATTGCTACCCGAAGATGACAATCCTTTTCCTAATGCACAAGGACTTATTTATTATGATAGAGGAGAGGTAATTCTTACTGGATGTCCCGGCATGGCAGAAATGATTCTTGATGTAAGCTCTTCGTCTGCTCTTTCTGGGAAACAATCTACAGTAGCAACTAGAGCGAATTCAGTAACATCAATATCTGCTCGTTCTGTTAATTCTACAGCTGATGGAAAAGTAAAAGTAGTTATATTAAAGTAAGGAGTTATAATGGCAAGTAGCAAAACATATTGTACTGTAAATGATATGAAAGACATATTCCCTAATATTGATGAGTATGATAATAAGACTCCTCTTATTGGTTGGGAAACAGAATCGTTTACCAATTCATCCGGTGATACGACATATACATATTATGTTTCTTATGATTCTGGTCAAATGACTCAATTATTTATTGATGGCAAATCACAACAATCTGGGAATCAAGTATTGTCCACTAGTGCAAGAACTGCAATAGATGTGGGTGGAGGTGTAACTGCAACTGCTAATACAATAGTAGTAGATAGTAGTACGGGATTATCGGTAGGCTCATATATAAAAATAGGCTCAGAGATTTTAGCTATTCAAAATATTCTAGGTACAGCTATAACGGTATTGAGAGGAAGGTTAGGAACATCGGCAAGTTCTATAGCAGATAATGCTAAGGTTTTCTCACATTTTAATCCAGACGGAGATGGTGACAATTTATATGATAGTGATAATGATTTTGTCATATTAAAGTATGCAACAGACCCAATTAATCATAATACAGAAACTGGAGCTGATTGGTCAGAATTGAGAACTAGAGTTATGGCTAATGCATCAAGATATTTTGATAGCAGAGTAGATGCTAATTTACCTAGAGAGCAATGGAAAGATAGAGAAGGTAATTTTGATTATTTAGTTGTTAGAACTACCGCACTAATAGCATGTGCATTTTTAATAAAAGCTAACAGTCCGCAGTCAGAAGATTTAGCAAGTTTAGTAGATGAGTATGAATTTAATATAGCTCAAATAAATGAAGGTAAAGCAAAACTTGCACATCAAAATACTTCAGATTCTTCCAAAGGTGTAATTAGAACAGTTACTGGTCCAGCAGATACAAATCCTCTTAGGATTGTAGATACAAGAGGAAACTATTACGGAACATACGAACTATATAAAGTTTACATTGATACTGGTGATGGTGGAGCTATCGGTACTGCTAAGTATTCTGTTAAGTCAAAAAATTCTGATGGTCTCAAGCAAGACCTTTCTGTAGATAGTGAAGTTATTAATGGAGATTGGCAAACTTTAGGTGGAGGATTGCAAATAAGATTTGCGGGTGCAGATGATTCTGCTGTAGCTACTGCAACTGATGAATGGGAAATAGAGTGTCATGGAGCATTTGAAGAAACTGAAAACTCTACTCATGGGAATACTAAGATGACAAGAACTGATAAATTATATAGACCCTTCAATAATTACTTTAGGAAGAATATAGATATTTAATGATTACCTTTACTGACACTTACTATACAAGAGTATTAAAGACATTAAAGGATGTTATACATAATGAGTTTGCAGAAAATAAAGCTTATGTATATATAAATGATGAGTTTAAAGAGTTTAAGGGTGCATCTATAAGATTATTCTTGAATGATTCTACATTAGTAGAAAGGCTAAACAATGGAGATGTGTACGAGGTTTCTATAGAAATATCTTACTATCTTAATTATCCAGAATCTAATACTAGTAATGATAAAGAAGATGTTATAGAAAAGTTATTAGTAGGAACAGATAGATTACAGCAATTATTATTTACTAATAGGAATTATACTTCTGGAAGCGATAGACATTTTTTTAATGGAACTATAGACAATATTGTCGTAAATTCCAAAACGAGTGACGAAACAAATATAGATAATTTGCAAGTATCTAGACTCAATTTTACTTGTCAAGTTGCTATGAACTTAACTTAATAAGGAGAAAGGTAATGATAAATTTACTTAATAATATAGAAGGGTGGGTGCATAATGGATATGCTGGTAACCACCTACAAATGGCAGATACAAATGCTACTACTCTTAACTCTACCGTTTTTGGTGGTAAAGAGTTTGAAGTCTACATAGGTGCTGATTTTAAAGATGGTGCTGATACTGATGTTGGAACTTTTAATGAAAGTACTGATGGTGCTTCTATGCAGAGACTAGATGTTGAAGGTGTTACAATACCTACATTTTCACCTAATCAAGAATTTGAAATGAGAACTGGTTCTGGTAGAACCGCTCAGTTTTCACAAATTTTTTCTTCAAGTAAAAGAGTTATAACTGAAGTTTCTCTTTCTGGAAGAGTAACAGCTCTTGATTTACCAATTTTTATGGAAAATGTATTAGCAACACCCGCTACAACAAATGATAACTTATTTGAAATAGGACATGATTATGCTCCAACTCCATTTAAGCATCAAGACCAAACTGGAGCAACAGTATATAACAAGTCTTTATCAATATTTTTTAAAGCTCCAAATGCGGCTGACTGTGTAGCTTTAAAAGGATGTGTAGTAACATCTTTAAGTATTAGTGGAGATATGGGGACTGCATCTGGAAGATTTAATTATGATGTAACTCTACAAACTCAATATGCTCCAACTTTTGGAACTGATAGTATGAGCGGTGCAACTGCGATTAGTTCTACTAATTACTATTTATCTAGTATGGCAACAAGAGATATGAATATTATGGACTATAATTCGGGTGGTGATAGTTATACAAGCATTCAGCCATTATTTAATAATTTAACATTAACTATAGAGTCCCCAACACAATTCTTAGGAGCTCAAGGAACTAATGCAGAGCCAGAAGTATTTGCAAGAGCTGTTCCAGAATTAAACGTTACTGTAGCGGGTTCAGTTAAATATGATACTGAAACTGCAAAGCTAATTGAAGCTTTCCATGATGCTGGTGGAGATGGAGCTACTCCTTCTCATGTTCAATTAGTTATGAATAATAGAACTATAACAAGTGACCTTGAAACATTAGGCTCAATTGCTATACCAGCAAATAATAAGCAAGAGTTTGGATTTATAGTTCCTCAAGCAAAACTTACAAGTGCTGAAGTTACAAGTGACGATGTTGCATCTGTTAACTTTGAGATGAAAGTATTGTCTCCGGGTTCTAACAAATTTATTCACATTGCAACTGGTCCTACAGCATAATAATAAGGAGATAAATTATGAAATGGTATAGAAAGCCAAACAGTAGAATAGAATCATATGATGGAGCTGACGTTCCATCTGGATGGGTAGAATGCAATGCGGATGGAAGTCCGATTGAAAAGAAAGCATCTGCTCCAAAAGTAAAAAAAGTATCTAAACCTTCTGTAGATGAGGAGTCTACAGAGGGCGAAGAGTAAATAGTTTTAAGTAAATAAAGGAAACAAAATGAGCAAAGAGAAAAAGACTCTAAGGTCTGATGAAGTAGCATTATCATCGGGAAGAGTCGTTAAATTAAATGAAATGTCCATAGATGATATGGATTATTGTCAAGACTTAACTGTTGTTAGGTTTGAAAATGGAGAAGCTACTGGTGTGTCAAATATGGCAAAAGCTAGAACAGCATGGCTTCGCAGAGGAATAAAAGGTGGTGATTTTAGCTCATTCAAAATGAATGGGGATATTGTAGCGGACTCTGTTATTAAGCAATTGAATGATGATGAAAAGAATGAACTATCAATTGCAATTCAAGACTTCCAAAGATTGGGGGAATAGAGTCCCTCACACTAGCAATAAGTCTGTTCCTAAATAAGTGTGGGGGTTGCAAGTATCATAGTTTACCATATACTGCCCAAGTTCCAGTAAAAATTGATGGCAAATATAGCCAGAAGGAATTTAAAAATAAAAAAGATGTATGGGATGTAGTGGATATGATTATTAAAGAGGAAAAAACTAGAAGTAAAAGTCAGTCACTCGATGTTGATTCCTATTATTCTATATCCAAACAATTACCTTTCTTCGCATGTCCGTCATTTTTTTATACTAAAGACTCTTCTTTGGTTGTATCTAAATATTTTTATTGTAAAGAATTTGGAATACCTCCACACCCGGGAACTTTCTCTGAACAGCCGAACAAATGGATAGAACATTCTTTCTTTATTGGTAACTGCATCAATAAAGTAGAAACAATGCAACTAGAAAAAGCAAAGGGAAGTAAGTAATGGCTGGACCTATAGATAAAATAAATAAGCTCGATAAAGGATTAAAGAATGTAGATACTAGTTCTGCTAAAGCCAAAAAGAGTGTAGATAAGTTTGGAAAAGCTTTAAATAAAATAGGTACAGACGAGAGAACTTTAAAGACTAATCAAGAAGCATTAGTAAAACAAGTAAAAGAACTTGCAGATTTATATGGTAAAGACTTTAAATCTCAAGCTCAAAAAGCCAATCAAGAGATAAACAAGCAATCAGCTATCAATCAAAAGATAGTAGATTCTAATAAAAAATTAATTTCATCCATAACAAGCTTAATAACTCTTCAAAAAGAAAGAAGTCGTGAAGAGACACAAGCTATTAATATGGTTTTAAAGCAGAAGAAAAAAGAAGAGGCTGAGAGAAAAAGAGAAATAGCTAGTCAAAAACGTTTAGCGGCTCAAAGAAAGAAAGCTTTAGAGCCTTTAATATTAGCCAGAAGAAGAGCAGAGAGAGCTGGTATTGCATTTACCAAAGGTACTAAAGTTCAAATAGAGTATAATAGAGCTTTAAAAAATGGCGGTATTATACAAAAAGAATACGTTAGAGAATTAAATAGATTAACTGCGGCTGAAGAAAGAGCTAGAGCTCAAAAGAGTAGCTTAACTGAAGGACAAAAAAGATTAAATAGTAGCTTGGGTCTTGGTATTAGAAATACTCGTAACGGTGGACAAGCATTTTCAGTATTTCGTTCTAAGTTATTATTAGCCTCATTTGGAGTAGGATTATTATCTAAGGCTACTGTGGACCAAGTAAAAGCTTTTGGTAGGCAAGAAGGTGCTCTTAGAAGGGTTAATTCTACTATTATAAGTACTGGTAGGCTTACAAAGATAAGTGGACAAGAAATTCAGTCTTATGCCGGAGAACTACAAAAGCTTACTGGAGTATCAGATGAAGTAATAATGGAATCTAGTGCTCTTCTTTTAACTTTTACAAATGTAGAAGAAAACTTTAAAAGAGCTCAAAGAGTTATATTAGATGTATCTACTGCATTAGGTCAAGACTTAAAATCTTCTACTATACAAGTTGGTAAAGCATTACAAGACCCAATAAAAGGATTATCAGCATTATCTAGAGTTGGAATACAATTTACTGAAGTTCAAAAAAGACAGATAATAGGATTTGAACAAGTTGGAGAAACTGCAAAAGCTCAAGAAGTAATACTTAAAGAATTAGAAGTTCAGTTTGGAATGCTTTCTGCAATGATGAGAGATACAGCAGAAGGTCAGCTATTGGCATTAGATTCTGCTATAGGAGATTTACAAGAAAAAATTGGTGAAGCTTTAGCTCCAACTTTAATAGAGGCTACAAAAGCTTTAACTAAATTTGTTGAAGGAATTAGTGCAGATTCTATAAGCAAAGTAATTGGATTTGCAACAGCTATAATTACAGTAATTGCTCAATTTAAAATTATAAATGTAATATTCGGTAAAGTTATTCCATTAGTTAAAGGATTGACATTTAGCTTTAAGGCATTGACAGCAGTTATGGGTGGACCAGCTCTAATAGCTGTAAAGGCTATAGCTCTTGGTGTAGGAGCTTTAGGATTTAATATGGCTAGGAATGCTACAGAAGTTAAAAAGACTAATCATACATTAGTTGAATTGAAAAAACATTCGGATAATGCTCGTAGTGCTTTGCAGATAATGTTAGCTGATGTTGGATTAGAAAAAACAAAAGAAACAATTTCTGAAATGGAAGCTGATGTTAAGTTATTATCATCAACTATAGGGATTAGAGCGATAGCTGCTTTTGGGAAATTAAAAAATACTAATGAAAAAATGATGAGTAGTGTTAAAGCTATAAATACGATGTTTCAAGAAGGTAACGTAAAAGCACATGGCTATGGCACAGAGCTATTGAAATTAGTTGGTATACAATTTGGAAGCATTACTAAAAAAGATTTAGAAAAATTAGAGAAAACTGGACTATTAGATTTAGTAAATCAAATAAAACAACTCAAAAAAGAACAAAAAGATGTAGAAAAATTTTCAAGAGAGCTTGAACAAATTTTAGCTAATCCAGATTTTAAGGGTAAAACTGCAAAAGAGTTTGAACTTTTCTTTAATGCACAAGATAAGCTCAAGAAAGTAATGACTAAAAGTGAACAAACTATTCAAAGAACTGGAAATGAAATTGATACATATTCTGATAAAAATGTTGATTTAATGGTAGCTACAGAGAGATTAAATATAGCAACACAAATGCAAATTCAAAATCTAGGAAAAATAGATGAGGATACACAAGAGCTTATAAATCAAATTGCTGAAAAAACTGTTGCTATGAAAAAAGAGCAATTAGTATTAAAAAATCAAGCTCAAATTGAAGCACAAACAACAAAAGCAATTGTAAATACAACTCAAGCGATAGATGCTAGTAGTCAAGCTACTTTAGGAGAAACACTTAGAGTTGAAAGAGCTAATGCGATTAGAAGTAAATTTATAGGTAAGTTAGGAATAGAAGAAAAGCAGTTATTAGAGTTAATAGAAGCAATGGAAGATTTAGCTGTAGCACAAGCTTTACTATCGCTAGATAAAGAAATAAAACAATTAGATGGAAGAGCTAAAGTTTTAAGAGATAATATAAAAGCGAGTGATGCATTTCTTCAGATTGAACAAAGAATAAATGATGAAAAAAGAAAAGGTTTATTAGATGAACAAGAATTAAAAGATTTAAGAGAGTCTTTAGTAAAAAGTACTAATGCAAATCAATTAAGAGGATTTAAATTGCAATCTCAAGCTTTACATTCACAACTCGTATTAACTAGACGAGGAATAAAATTAGGTGGAGAAGAAGCACAATTATCTCAAATGAGAATTGATATGTCATCTCAACTTATAGATGGTAATAAAGAGTTAGAATTGGCTATAGAAGATATAATACAAAAGCAAAAGCAATTAAATGCTGAGATTAGAGTACAAAGATTAGAAGAAGAAATAATGCAACAAAATAGGCAGAGCGGTCAAACATTTGCTGGTATTACTATAGGAGCTACAGTTAGTGATACAAGTCTCGATGTTTTAGATGAACTATTAGCAATAAATAGTGAATTAGTTGGTATTGATGAAGACACACTTAAATTAAGTCTTCAAAAAATTGAGAATCAAAAGCAATTAATAGAATTAGAAAAAACAGCGAATATTATATCAGAACAAAATATTAGAATACTTGCTGATGGTACTGTGTTGACTGGAGAAAAAGCAATTAAACAAAGAGAAGTTTTAGATGCTTTAGGTCAAGAAGCTACATTTTTAAATAAGATAAAACAACAGCTTAATATACTCGGATTATCTGAAATTAAAAGAAATGATTTAGTTATTCAAAGAAGAGCCTCCTTAGAAGAAGAGCAAAAACATTTAATGAAACTTAAAAGTGTTCTTAGTCCAGATAGTACTGATTCTGCAATAGATGTCAGACTTAAAGAGCTTGAAGCTCTATTGTCAGAAGGTAGCATTGAAGCTTCTATAGATGCAATATCTAAAGGATTAACTTCAATGTCAAATATTGATTTAAGTATATTGGAAAGCTCTATATCTCCATTTCTTGATACTTTATCAAAGATAAACAATGCCACTATTTCTCTTATTGGTACTAGGTCTCAAGCAAGTATTGATGCATCCAATGCGGCTTTAGATGCAGAGATAGAAGCAGAAAAAGCAAAAGAATCTTTTAAAAGGTCATCAGCTAGAAGACAACAAAGAATTTTAGATGCTCTTGAATCTGCTCAACAAGCTAAGAGAAAAAAGAATTTTGATGACCAAAAGAAACTAGACTTAGCTAATGCTAAGACTTCTGGATATGCGGCTATATTAAGTGCATTGGCTACAAAACCTTGGTACTTAGGATTGATAAATGCTGGTATTGCTGGTGTAATGATGGATGAAAATATACAGCAAATAAAGGCTACAGAGTTTGCACTTGGTGGATTTATTAATGGTCCAAGTCATTCTATGGGAGGAGTTCCAATAGAAGCAGAAGGTGGAGAATACATAATAAGAAAAAGTGCTGTTCAGCAATATGGAAAAGAGTTTTTTGATTCTATTAATAGAGGTCAATCAACTGTTTCTGGAGTCCCAATGTATCAAAATGGAGGAATGGTTCCGAGAAATGTAACTTCTGCTCCCGCTCAAAATACAGTAATAAATGTTCAGTTTAGTGGAAATGTTTTAAGTGAAGAATTTATAGTCTCAGAAGCTATTCCTATTATAAAAGATTCTATTAGGCAGTCAAGATTTATGATGAGAACAGAAGATAGCAATGAATATATAGAAGTGGTAGATTAATAGAAATGATAACTTTAAATCAAGCTGAAAAGGAAACATTAAGTAGATTAAAAGACACTAAAAACCCTACTTACTTAATTTATATACAGTCTAATCAAAGAGATTTAGATGCTCCATTTGTAAAACCATTAATGTTTTCAAATCAAACATTTTTATTAGGCGTAGGTAATGAATATTTTTCATCAGACACTACTTATTTTTCTAAAGTTCCAATAAAAATAGGTAATTTAAAAGATTTAATTAATTATGAAACTAAAGCAATATCTCCAAATACATTACAAGTTACAATCGATAATGTCTATTATCCAGAAGGATTAAATGACAACGTTCGTTTTACACAAGAGGATATAAATAAATTATCTGGCTCTTCTAAAAAATACTTATCTGATTATATATTTAGAAATGAAAATGATTTGAATTTATTGGAAGATTTTGATGATGATAATCCACTTCCAGAATATAGAACTCCAGAGTCTTTAATAGGTCATACAATAGAAATATTTGTATCTAGCGGTGATAATGTAAATGCTACAGCAGAAACACCTATTGCTTTATTTAAAGGATATATAGACAAAGCTATTGTATCTGATATAGATATAAAGATAAATTGTAAAGATGCATCATATAAACTTTATGATGCAAATTTCCCTATAGAAGGAGAAAGTCTTGATGTAGATAGTGGTAAATATATATTTCAAAACAACTATTTAGATTCAAACGATTCTATCCCAGAAAAATATAGAAACAATCCACTACCAGCTACATATGGAATTGTAGATGCCGCACCAACATCAATAATTAGCTTAAAAAGATTTGATGAGTTTCTTTCTATAGCATACAACAATTATGATAGTGCTTATTATTCTGATATTGATATAGTTTCAGATAATAGGAGTCATTTCTATCTTGACAGTACGTTTGATATGGGTAGTTCTTATTTGCATGATAGAGGTTATTTACAAATTTCTGGAACTGGAATGTATGCTTGTGTAAAGCAATATAATACTGAGATATTAGATGAACCCCTTGGAGGAGTTTTGGAAAGCACTACGGGAGGAGTATTTGGAGAAGCTCTAGCTCCAGCTGAAGGAAGAGAACAGTATACTAAAAAAAATGGATATGAAAATAAAAATAATTATTTTTCAATAATATCAAACAATCCAATAATAGCTTTAGATTTTTTAGAAGTTTCTTTTTTTAATTATCCAAGCACAGTAACTCCATTTGCGAGGAGTAAAGAAACATCTGAAGAAGCAGAAACCTCAGTAATGCAACCTACACATGATGAATTTATTATTGAAATTGGAAATCAATTATATTTAGAAGGAAATGATGTAACTGAAATAGATATGTCTCCATTGTATGATGGAAATGCTTTTAGTAAAATAGAATATGCGACTATAGATATTGATGGTGGTGCTGGTTATATCGACCAGTATTCTCCAAGTAATATTGGAGCTAATACTAAACAAACTATTTCTGGATTTAAAGTTAAATTTAAGCCTACTGGTATTGGCACAAATTATCATTTAGGATTTCCTTTATACAAAATAGGTCTTAATAGGCATATAGAATTACATAATGACGGAAATGGTGAAAATTGGTGGAATAATTTTGTTACTTCGGAAGCGAATGATATCTTTAGAAAAAGAGCTTCACAAATTACTAATCCAGTCAACGGACTAAATAGAACAGTTGGAATAAAGACTGACATTACTGATTCAAGTTCACAAGGAGCTAGAGGAATTGAGTTTATGCCATTAATTGAGCAATTAGATTTGTATGATGGACTTATTCCCGGAACTAATACTCAACAAGCTGGTAATGAAGCTTATGGAGGTCAATATGCTTGTTTAGTACCCAATTCACAAATACAACCAAATAACCAAAATTTTCCAAGATGGTTGGCGGCTCGTGATACTGATTACAATCAAAATGGTGTAACAGAACAATACAATAAAAAACATTTTGTTTTTGATAATTATCATTCTTGGAATTGGCTTAATCTTAACAAAAGATTTGGTGAAGCATATGGATATAATTTACTAAATAGTTTCAATGTTGGTAATAGATTAAGAGCAGATATGGGAGCTGGTAGTTATGGTTCTCCTAGTGACGATGGCGGTTCAACTAAAAACTTTATTTTATCTCAAGGTCAGACCCCCGCTTATGATACAACAAATAGTTGGGACTGGACAGTAGGAGCAGATGATTTTACAGAGTTTTTTCTAGGATGTGACATGATGATAAATGATGTTCATAAATTTGAACTATACAACTTTATGATTTTTCATATCGGAGTTGTAAAAGGTATTGATAATCAAGATTACTTTGTAAATACTTTTGGTAGAGAAACAACTAATGTTGTTACAGATAATACAAGACCTATATATAGATTATTTGTTTGTCCGACAGCAGAAACCACATGTCAATTTGTTAATCCAAAACTTTATACAAACCAAGAAGGAAATCATGATTCATCACTTGGTGGTGATTATGGTCCTTATTTTTATAATGGAATTCCTAATTCTTGGCAATTACCTTTTGAACCACATACTTGTTCTCTTTTTGGCAATAGATTACCACCAATATCTACCGAAACTAATGATGATTTTTTTGGGGTAAATCAAAGTTATTATCATAATGCTTTTGCTCAAGAAGGTTTTGTAGATAGTGTAAATTGGATTCAAAGACCTCTTGATTTATTTGAAGATAAAATTAGATATTCAACTTCTTATCATAGATTAATGAATAGAGCTAAATATGAAAACATAGTAGGCTCTGTTGTTGAAGATGAGCTTGGTAA
>VTLG01009667.1_pt1 | contig 22503 bp, 35 predicted proteins | sample 4694571 | NCBI WGS metagenome assembly VTLG01 (sample SAMN12604809, study PRJNA352737) | marine metagenome | biome: ENVO:00000447; feature: ENVO:00000209|ENVO:00000569|ENVO:01000036; material: ENVO:00002151; isolation source: viral sequences binned using virsorter ...
AATTACCATCATGACTTTGCTCAAAGTGTTCCTGGAAAGCTACAGCGTCCGGAGCTTAAATATACAATCATCTATTGTATGTTTGAGAATTGGAAGGATGATCAAGGACGATTCATACAAGCTCAGATTGTAAGAGATAGCGATCATGAAGGTTGGACAGGCCATCTAAACTTAGGCGTTAGGCCATTTGATAACGGCTACTTACCTCGCACCTGGGGTTCTGATGTTGACATAGCTCGCAAGACTATCCACGAATTAAATGCTGATCACGGTATAACTAGTCGTGACGAATTTCGAGGATGGGTCGGAATGCATATGAACAATATTAATCTTCAGAACCTGGATGATATTGTTGACTTTAACTATCCATGTAATGCGGAAGGCCAACGAATAGTAAAAACTACAAGAGCTAACGGAAGGTACTACGACTTCGTTACAGATTAAGATCACATCGGGTCGGCTCGGCTGCGGTCGGGCCGAGTCGGGTTACATGTAAAAGAACACTCCTGGCGAGGAGGGGTCGCAGTCTTTTCACTCCATTGTTTGTGACGGCGGCCCAACACATATTGACTTATGGGAGAATATCTAATACATTAAGGACATGGTAAATACATTAAATAAGAAAATAGAAGACTTGACTAGCGATTGCGGTCGAGTCTCTAAGGTTAACGCTCAAACTTATAAAGAAGGCAGGGAGTTCATGGAATTTCAAAGCACCTCCAGGGCTATCGATGTAGGTTTAGGTTGTTATGTTAATAACAAAGAAACTGTTGCTAGTGTTACAGACACACGAGTCAACGATCTTGCGGATGGCATCTTTAAATTATACATGGCCGTATGTAAGCTCGACACACCATATCTTCTTTCCCTCGCTAAGGATGACAGATTTAGATGCGTAATTCAGGCTGCGAATTTACTGCCTGAGCTAGAGCAATCCATCAACAGTTATGGTAGTAGAGACTTGATCTACTCAGAAGAAGACAAATAGGGAGAATGGGGGCAGCAATGCCCCCACTTAATCGGGTCGGGTCGGGTCGTCACAAGATAGTCCGACTTACCTACTAACTTAAGGGTATAGGTATATGCATGAACTAAATCACTCACCTTTACATATGGGATATTATCCCATATATTAATAGTCATTAAACAAATGGAGATTAAATATGAAACTACTTAATAAAATATGCAAAGCCAGATACCTTACTTCAGGTGGTGAAGCTAAAGTCTACACAGTTATCAGAGCTAATGAAATTCATCAGCAATCAATGACTGAAAGATTTACAGATAAAAACCCTGAGGATTATATCGTTGTTAGAGGAATGGCTAAAAATTCTCATGACTTTATGATTTGGAAACGAGATAACATATTGGAGGTATTATATTGAGTATTGCATTCACAGATTATGTTCTTGAAGAACAAGAGAAGCAAATTGAACAAATCATGAGGGAGAATAAAATATCTCATGAAGAAGCTTCAGAAATATTCGAGCAACGCAATCAAACAAGGGAGCTGTAAAATGATAGATTTACTTATATTCATATTACCAATTATAACAGCAGTCGGATTGTTGGCTTGGGGATTTAGACTGGTTCACTATGTCTTCACTGGTCGCTGGATACCATAAGAAAGCAGGTTCCCTGAGCTTCTAAATTGCTCAGGGATACCTTTAAAACAAGGGGCTACCCATCGATTTTACTCTTAAGGAACAGCAAAGCTGTTCCCTGTTTATGCCTAACGAAAATAACTTTTAACTTTTTGGGTCCCTAGAGGGACTCCGATTGACTTTTTAAAAAAAAATTATAATATATATCCATGAATTTTAATCCAAACATGCCTAAACAACCTAATATAAACCAACCATTTCAGCAGGGTCCCTTGAACCATGCAATGAGTGGGGGGCAGGCTTTTAATCCTGGTCGTGGTGGTCAAGTGTTACAACAACAACCAAACATGCATCCGGCGACTAGACCTCCTATGCCGCCACCAATGCCTTATGGTTATAATCCTCAACCGCAACAACCTACTGCAAGAACAGCTCAACCAATAATGCAACAAGGACCAGTAACACCTATGGTAGAAACGAAAGCGGTTATGGATATGCCAATAGATTTAAATAAAATTCGTGGATTTAGTAACTATGTTCGTGGATTAAAGAATCCTACCCCTCAAAACTACCCAGAGATCGATGTCTTTGGGACATATTTTTAACATAATTAACAGTTAACAATCGTTAAATAAAGTTGTATAAAAATATTATACAAGAGGTTAACAATGAAAAATTTATTTTTAGTTCTTATGGTAGTGGTTTTAGCTGGATGTGCAAGTTCTGCAATTAACATCTCAGCAAATATTCCAGAGTCACAAGAAATAGACATACAAATTTCTACTAAATCTGCCGACGAGTAGATTATGGATGAAATAACAGGTCACGCTCTTGAGCTTCTCAAGATAATACTTTACATATGTGGAGTGTTTTCTGTCTATTGTGGTTTGCAATACATGTTCATGGCAGATTGGCCTATGTTCTTTTTTCTCTTGCCAATTAATGTAGTTTTTATCTATTATGTAAAACTTAGATTAAAAGGAGAGATTTAATGCTGTCACTCGTTGGAAGCCTTTTGGGCTTCGGAACTTCTTTTCTCCCCACGCTCTTAGGATTCTTCGAGCAGGGACAGAAAAATCGTCACCAATTAAAATTATTGGAGGCACAGGCGAAGCACGCTGAAGTTTTAAGTCAATTGAAACTTGAAGAGCTCGACGCAGCAGCAGATGTAGAAGAATCTCGTTCTATCTACGAACATGCTGCTCAACTTGCTAGAAGTAATAAGTCTTCCTTTATATCTGCACTACAAGCATCCGTGCGACCCGTCGTCACTTATTTCTTTTTTATACTGTTTGCTACCATTAAAGGGTTAGCTGTCTATGTTGCAGTACAAGAAGGAGATGATGTCAGCCAGGCTATATTAGCCAGCTGGGACGAGGAAACAAAAATTTTGTTTTCAACCGTAATTTCGTTTTGGTTTGGGCAACGCGGCATGAAATCAATAAGGAAGGCAAGAAATGGCAAAAGCTAAAACTAAAAAAACTACGAAAAAAGCACCAGCGAGAAAAAGAGCTAGGACATCTAAAGGCAGATTTGTAGCCGATGATCCATCTACTCCTGGTAATGAGGCTTATGTAACTGAAAAACAACCATTTTCAACAAAATGGCTTGTCCCAGTACTCGTAATTGGAGTAATAGCAGTAATTTTCGTACTTACTGGTTAAATATTACCAATATAAATAGTATTTATTCATCATATTTAGTTGATAAATAAAGAAATAGGTATATAACACTATTAACTAAAGGGTGTTAAATGCTTAATTTTATTACATTTATTTGTGTTTCAACTATGTTTTTATGTGTATTACAGATCGTATAATCAATATTTAGTTGCATAAATATCAAACCTACTATATGTAGGAAATATGGAGAGCTCACGCAAGTGCAATACATGCAAAGTGACGAAACCTATTACAGCATTTGAAAAAATGTTTTCAAGAAATGGGTCTCCTTGCTACCGACGGCGTTGTCGTAAATGTAATATACAATTTCGCAATGATGAAGCTAATAAAGACCCAATAAAATTCCTAAGAAGAAACTTCACACAGTTACGATCTGCTCGAAAAAGAAAAGGAGAAAAATCTTGGGACTTGTCTTGGCAAGATATTTTAGATATATGGTTAAAGTGTAAAGGTGAATGTCAAGTCAGTGGTATTAAGATGACACACAAAAGAGATGGCACCGGAAAAAAATTATATACGAATGTTTCAATAGACAGAATAGATAATGATATAGGTTACAAAAAAGAAAATATTCGTTTAGTATGTTGGGCAGTAAATATTATGAAACATAATATGTCAGACACAGAATTAATGTTATGGGTATCGAGAATACATGACGCAAGCAGAAGTTGATTACAGTAGTTTAGACGAAGAACAAATTCGTTATGCTCTTCAATTAGAAGAGAGATTAAATTTCTTGGAGGAAAAGGATGCAGCAAAAAGTAACTTCCTAACCTATGTTAAAAAAATGTGGCCCGATTTTATTGAAGGCAACCATCACAAAATTTATGCAAAAAAATTACAAGACATAGCTACAGGAAAATTAAAAAGATTAATTATTAATATGCCACCTCGACACACAAAGTCTGAGTTCGCATCAATTTATTTTCCATCCTATATGTTAGGACTTAATCCTAAATTAAAAATTATTCAAGCAACGCACACAACCGAACTTGCTACAGGTTTCGGTCGTAAGTGCAAAATGCTTGTTGATACTCCAGATTACAAAACCGTCTTTCCAGAAACAAAAGTTTCCCCTGAGTCTAAAGCCGCTGGGCGTTGGGCAACTACACAGGGCGGTGAATATTTTGCGGCGGGGGTTGGTGCAGCGATTACAGGTCGTGGTGCTGACCTCCTTATTATTGACGACCCTCATTCTGAGCAAGATGCGTTATCACCATCGGCTATGGAAAATTGTTATGAGTGGTATACATCTGGTCCACGACAAAGATTACAACCAGGCGGTTCTATTGTTGTTGTTATGACACGATGGTCTACGAAAGATTTGACAGCAGAGGTGTTAAAAAAACAAGGACAAGAGAATGCAGATCATTGGGAGGTTGTAGAGTTCCCTGCAATATTTGAGGACGGCAATGTTTTATGGCCCAACTTCTGGTCTGAAGAAGAATTATTAAAAGTTAAAACTTCCCTACCAATTTCTAAATGGAATGCTCAGTGGTTACAGCAACCAACAATGGAAGAAGGTGCTATTATTAAAAGAGAGTGGTGGAAGATGTGGGAAGATGAAGAACCACCAGAATGTGAATATATATTACAATCATATGATACTGCGTTTTTAAAATCAGAAACTGCTGACTATAGTGCTATTAGTACTTGGGGTGTATTTTATCCTAACGAAGATGACGGTCCTTGCATTATATTATTAGATTGTTGTAAAGGACGATGGGAATTTCCTGAGTTAAAAAAGATAGCTATGGAATCGTATTCTGATCATAAACCTGATATAGTTTTGATAGAGGCTAAGGCTTCTGGGCTTCCTTTAACTCAAGAGTTGAGAAATATGGGGATACCTGTTATAAATTTTACACCAGGTGGTCGACGCTCTGGACAAGATAAAGTTTCGAGAGTCCATGCCTGTGCCCCGATGTTTGAGTCTGGTCTTGTATGGCGACCGGATTTTCAATGGGCGGATGAGATGGCAGAAGAATGTGCCTCTTTTCCATTTGGAGACAATGATGACTTGGTAGATTCGATGTCTCAGGCTATACTACGGTTTCGTGAAGGTGGATTTGTTAGACACCCGAGCGACGAATTATGGGACGAAGATCGTCCTCGTCAAAAGGAGTATTATTGATGTCAAAAGAAGTAATAATAGAAAAACTTAAGACACCTAAAATTCATAAAGAAAAAGGTGAAGTTGAAGTAAAAGTTCCAGAAGGTCCAGGAGGCGGTACTGTACGAGGTATGGGTGCTGCAACTAAGGGCGGTAAATTTGAAGGTGCTTTTTAACATAAGGAAATAACATGGCTGAGAATCCATTCGGACAAGGCGGTCCAGAAGAAGAGGAACTTCCTATTGAAGGAAATCCTATTGACACTGCTGAAGTTCCGCCTGCTCTTGCAGATGCAATAGCAAGTGGTGAAATGACAGAACTAGAAGATGGTTCTGTAGAAGTTGGTGAATTTGTTGAAGAAGGACTTGCTCCAGAACAAATTCCTTTTGATGCTAATTTAGCAGAGTATGTTGAAGAAGGTGTATTAGGTCCAATATCTTCTGATCTATTAAGTGCAGTAGAGAGCGACATTGACGCTCGTGAAGACTGGGAAAAAATTTATGAGAAGGGTTTAAATTTATTAGGTGTAGAAGAAGATGAGAGAAGCGAACCATTTGAGGGAGCTTCAGGTGTTACTCATCCTGTTTTAGCTGAAAGTGTTACTCAATTCCAAGCACAAGCCTATAAAGAATTACTACCTGCGGGTGGACCCGTGCGTGTAAATATTATTGGTGAACCTAACCCACAATCAGAACAACAAGCACAAAGAGTTCAAGATTATATGAACTATCAGATTTGCTACAACATGGAAGAGTACGATCCAGAACTTGACCAGTTGTTATTCTATCTACCTTTAAGTGGATCAGCTTTTAAAAAGGTTTATTACGATGAAACAAAACAAAGACCCGTGGCTCGCTTCGTTCCTAGTGAAGACATTATTGTTCCTTACAGTTCTGTCGATCTTGCGAATGCTGTTAGGCTAACACATAGACTGAAGATGACAGGAAATGAAGTTCGTAAACTTCAAGTTGCTGGTATCTACAGAGATGTTCCCGTCAGACCAACACATGTCTATTCTGATTTAGAAGAGACTATGGAAAAAGTATCTGGTGAGTCTGCAACAATGACTTACGAAGATGATGAATTAGAAATTTATGAGATACATACTTTTTTAGACCTAGAAGGTTTTGAAGATGTTGGACAAGACGGAGAACCAACAGGAATTAAATTACCTTACATTATTACTATTGATGTAGGTTCATCTAACATACTTGCTATTAGAAGAAACTATGAAGAGCAAGACCCACAAAAAACTCCTAACCAATATTTTGTACATTACAAATTTTTACCTGGCTTAGGATTCTACGGATTTGGTTTACCACATATTATTGGTAACTTATCTCGTTCTGCTACATCTATTTTGCGTCAGCTTATCGACGCTGGAACATTAGCAAACTTACCAGCTGGTTTTAAAGCTAGAGGTATTAGGGTTAGAGATGAATCAGACCCATTACAACCTGGTGAATTTAGAGATATTGATGCTCCTGGCGGAGACTTGAGAGCGTCTATTATACCACTACCATTTAAAGAGCCATCTGGAACTTTATTACAGTTACTAGGAATAATAGTTGAAAGTGGTAAGAGATTTGCGTCTGTTGCCGACATGCCGTTAGCTGAACAGAACAGTGCACCAGTAGGTTCGACTGTTGCTATGCTAGAGCGTGGCACAAAAATTATGTCAGCTATTCACAAAAGATTACACTATGCACAGAAGATAGAATTTAATCTTCTAGCAAATCTTTTCCGTGATTACACACCACCATCATATCCATATGAAGTAAGTGGTGGCGATCCAAATATTAAGCAATCAGACTTTGATGAAAGAATTGATGTTATGCCTGTATCAGACCCTAACATTTTTTCAACAGCTCAAAGAATTGCAATTGCTCAAACAAGTTTACAGCTCGTGCAATCGAACCCACAAGTTCATGGACCAGCTGGAATGTATGAAGCGTATAAAAGAATGTACGAAGCATTGGGCGTGCGTAATATTGAAAAAGTATTACCACCTCCTCCACAACCTCAACCTCAAGACCCTGCTATTGAAAATGCTAAAGCTATACAAGGGCAGGGACTACAGGCTTTTCCAAAACAAGACCATCAAGCACATATTGAGGCACATTTAACATTTATGCGAACACCTGCTGTTATGGCTAATATTAATATTATTGGTCTTTTAACTTCACATATGTATGAGCATGTTGCGTTACAAGCCAGAGAATTAGTTGAGGCAGAATTTGGACCTAAGTTGCAAGAATTACAGCAACAATATCAAGGACAAATTCCAGAAGAGGCTATGCAGCAAATACAAGTAGAAATAGAAAATGAAGTTGCTCAACGCATTGCTGAATTGTCTGCTAACTTGTCTGAAGTTCTTGCTCCAGCAGGTAATGAAGACCCACTTGTAGAAATACGAAAACAAGAGTTAGCATTACAGGGTGCACGCTTACAACAAGATGCAAAAGAGTTTGAAACAACCACTGTATTGAAAGCTCAACAAGATCAACTAAACAATCAATTAGCTGCACAAAGAAATGATATTTCACAACAAACAGCTAATGAAAGAACACAAGTTGCGAGAGAAAGAATAGACGCTCAAGAAGAAATGGCAGCGTCAAGAATTGCTGTTGAATTAGAAAAACTTAATAAAGAAAGAGTTCAAGAAGCAATTGATGTTCAACGATTAAGAGATTTATCTCAAAGAAATTAGGAGGCAAACATGGCTGAAGAAAAAAAGACTAAGACTAAAGCTAAACCAAAAGCAAAAGGTAAAGACCCACTAGGTAGAGTTGGTCTTGTTAGAGCTGTTAGAAAAACATCTAAAAAATAATGGCGGAAAGAAAGAAAGCAAAACCTATCAGAAGAACCACTGGTAAGGGTGGTAATTACCGATCAACTAAATCTGGTGCCGGTATGACTAAAAAAGGTGTTGCTGCTTATCGTCGAAAAAACCCTGGCTCTAAATTAAAGACTGCCGTAACTGGTAAAGTTAAAAAAGGTAGTGCTGCCGCAAAAAGACGAAAAAGTTATTGTGCTAGGTCTGCTGGTCAGCTAAAAAGAAGTAGTGCTAAAACGAGAAACAATCCAAACTCTCGTATTAGGCAAGCTCGTAGAAGATGGAAATGTTAATTAAGGAGTAAAACATGGCGACAAAAAAGAAAAGCTCAGGAAAAAAAAGACCTGGTTTATATGCTAATATCCACGCTAAGAGAAAAAGAATAAAAGCAGGCTCTGGAGAACGCATGAGAAAAAAAGGAGCAAAAGGAGCTCCAACTAACAAGCAGTTTAAAAGAGCTGCAAAAACAGCTAAAAAGAGGTAATTATGTTTAAAAAAACAAAAGCTAAAGGTTATTTTGCTGGCGGAATGGTAAAAAAAGCTAAAGGTTACATGGGCGGAGGTCTTGTTAAAAAGGCTAAAGGCTATTCCAAGGGCGGTCCAGTAGGCGGCAAAAAGAAAAAGAAAAAATAAATAAGAAAGAGGAGAGATGTCTTATTTAATATCGAATGTCCCTTACTTTAAGGTATGGGTCAGAAAAGAATTTACAGCTGGTCATCAAAGATATCATGGAGAATTTATTCATGGATTAGCTGTAGCAGTTAATTGTATTCCAGATAGATCACTATCATTTCAAATTATATTTACAAATTGTGAAGATTTAGAAAATAATGTGCACGGTGGTGCAATGTGGGCTCGCATGCCTATACAAGGTCTTATGGCAGACATACCAGTTGATGAATGGCCAGAAAGAATGGAAAATCATTTATGTCAACCTTGGGATTGTATGTCTCATCATCATTCAGTTATATCTATAGATAGAGCATCATCATCACCTTGGTATGCAAAAATAGATGGTGAGTTTTATTTAGCTAAATACATTTTTACAGTTGATTATACTGAACATGAAATAGCTGATAGTCCAGACCAACATAAACAAAGTCATGTTTTATATCTTACTGAAGGTAAATGGAAAGGTAACTTAGTTGCTTTACCAAATAATAGAGTTAGAGTAACGAATCCAGCTCTTTGGGTAACGGGAGAAGGACCTCCAGATTTTACACCTAGTCAATGGATTCATAGTAGCGAAGAACATGAAAGTTATACTGATCCAAATATAACTTTTGACAATTTATACAGTAAAGGAGAAAAAAAATGATGGATGGGGTTGAATTAATACAAAAAATACTACATATTATTCGTGAACAAAAGGAGAGTGTTCACGAAAAAGTAACTTCAGGGAACTGCAAAGATTGGGAAGCATATCGGTCGTGCATAGGTCAATTACAGAGTCTGGCTTATGTGGAGCAAGAGATAATCGCTCTGGTGTCACAGGAGGATAGTGACGATGGCTAAAACAAAGCTGTATGTACCCGATAGGTACGCTGATAAAAAAGTGGAGAAGAAAGTAGAAAAGGAAGAGAAGCCTGAACTACAAGTATCCGATGCTTACACTGAAGAAAACAAAAGAGTACTTGATCCAAGTCTTCTTAAAAAATCCGCAAAAGAAAGAATACCACAACCCACAGGATATCGTGTGGTCGTTATGCCTTTCCAAGGATTTGAAAAATCTAAAGGTGGCATTGTTATTCCCGACGAGACACGAGAAAGAGAATCTTTAGCTACAGTCGTAGCTTATGTGGTCACTTTAGGCCCTGATGCTTACAAAGATAAAAAGAAATTTCCTCACGGAGCTTACTGTAAAGAAGGCGAGTGGGTAATTATTAGTAAGTACGCTGGAACAAGAATTAAACTTGCTGACGGCGAAATTAGGATTTTAAATGACGACGAGATTCTTGGAACTATCTTGGAACCAACTGATGTTTTTACAATATAGGAGTGTCTAATGAATGATGAAACAGAAGAAGCAAAAATAGTTGAAGTTGAAGAAGATGTTACTATTGATGAAAGCCAACCGGCTATTGTTGATGTAACTGGCAATGAAACTGAAGCTACTGGTGAGCCAGTCTCTCAAGGATTAAGTGAAGAAGAACTTGATAAGAGAAGAGATAAAACCCAAAAACGAATTAACAAACTTGTTGCACAAAGAAAAGAAACCGAAGAAAGAGAAGCTGCTGCTTTACAATTTGCTCAACAGCAAAAATCAGAAGCTGACGCTTTAAGAGCACAACTTTCTAATTTAAATACAGGTTACAGTGCAGAAGCATCTAGTAGAATTGATTCTCAAGAAGCACAAGCTAAAGCTGCTTTTAAAGAAGCGTATGAAGCTGGTGAAGTTGATAAAATGGCTGATGCTCAGCAAGTAATGGCTAAAATTGCTATTGAAAAAGAAAGATTAAGAATTTTTAAAGGCAATCAAGAAAAACAGCAACAAGTAAGACAAGCTCAGCAAAATTATCAAGCTCAGCCTGGTGCTCAACAACAACCACAACAACAAGAATATGCTCCTCCACCTCAACCAGATGCGAAAGCAACTGAGTGGGCGGAAAGAGATGAGAATAGTTGGTTTGGACAAGACCGTGCTATGACAGCAACGGCTTTTACAATTCACCAACAACTTGTTCAGGAAGAAGGTTATGATCCTCAATCTGATGAATATTATTCAGAAATTGATAAAAGAATTAGAACTGAATTTCCGCATAAATTTGAAGGGAAAACTACCCGTACTCAAACAGTCGCTCCAGTATCACAAGGAAAGACTAGCCAAAAGAGTAAAAAAAGTGTTAAATTAACCCCAGCACAAATTTCTGTAGCTAAAAAACTTGGCGTACCGCTAGATGCATACGCTAAAGAAGTTGCAAAAATTGATGCAAGAAATAATTCATAGAGGTCATGATGTCAGAAGAAAATAACGAATACGAATTTATAGATGCAGAGGCTGCTGAAGCTCCTGCTATAGATAGAAACGCTCGGTCAAACAACACACGAGCCTCTAGCGAACGCCCCGTGCAATGGCGACCACCCAATAAATTGCACGCCCCAACCCCACCCGCTGGTTATGTCCATAGATGGATAAGAGCAGAAGTTCTAGGTTTTGATGATAAAAACAATGTTCATTCAAGATTGAATGAAGGTTATGAACTTGTGCGTGCAGATGAGTATGAGGGTAGCGTCTTTCCAACTGTCGAGGATGGTAAATATACCGGAGTCATTGGTGTAGGCGGTTTACTTCTGGCAAGAATACCAGAAGAGTTCGTTGAACAACGCAAACAATATTACGCTGATCGTGCTAAACAGCAGATGCAAGCGGTTGATAACGATTGGATGCGTGACAACAATCCCGCAATGCCTAAATTTCAGGCAGAGCGGAGTTCAAAAGTAACCTTTGGTTCTAATAAATAGAATCAAAATCTAATAGGAGTAGCTAATGGCTAATAAAGATGCTCCATTTGGGTTAAGACCTGCTGCCTTAATTGGCGGTGGTGCTTACACTGGCGGTCAAAGAGAATATGAAATATCAAATGCTAATACCACTAAGATTTATCAAGGTGATATTGTAAAAGGTCTAACGACTGGATATATCGATCGAATGGCTGCTGGAGATGGTGGACTTGTAGTGGGCGTATTTAATGGGTGCCAATTTACAGATTCATCAACAGGTAAACCTAAATGGTCAAACTATTGGACTGGTGATAATGCAGTGACTAGCACTGTTAAAGCATATCTTGTGGACGATCCTAATATTATTTGTGAAGTGCAAGCAGACGCTGCATTCACTATAGCTGGCGTTTTTGCTAACTATGATATTGTGGATAATTCAGGTACAGGAAGTGCAAACAGTGGTATTTCATATGCAGAGTTAGATGTAGGAACAGGAGCAACAACTGCTTCCCTTCCTCTAAAAGCTCTTGCAGTATCTACCGATCCTGACAATGATGATACAGGTTCTACAAACACTAATGTTGTAGTCCTTATCAACAACCATTTCGCTTCTGCTGGTACAACTGGCTTAAATTAGGGAGATAAACAATGGCTATATCAAGAGCACAACTTGCTAAAGAACTAGAGCCTGGTCTAAACGCTCTCTTTGGCTTAGAGTACAGCAAATACGGAGACGAAGCTGCGGAAATTTTTGAAAGCGAATCATCAGACAGAGCTTTCGAAGAAGAAGTAATGCTTTCCGGATTTGGAGCGGCCCCAACAAAATCAGAAGGTGCTGGAGTTGAATACGACTCAGCGACTGAAGTTTATACAGCTCGATACACACACGAGACTGTAGCAATGGCATTTGCCTTAACTGAAGAAGCTGTCGAAGACAACCTCTATGACCGTCTGTCAAATCGCTATACTCGTGCATTAGCACGATCAATGGCACATAGTAAGCAAGTAAAAGGTGCGTCAATATTAAATAACGCATTCAATAATAACTTTACTGGTGGTGATGGCAAAGAAATGATTGCTACTGACCATCCGCTTTCTGTTGGGGGGACCTTTTCAAATGAACCAACCACAGCAACCGATCTAAACGAAACTGCTTTAGAAAACGGTCTTATTACAATCAGTCAATTTACTGATGAAAGAGGCTTAATCGTAGCACTTCGTGGCAGAAAACTTGTTATCCCTGCGGAACTTCAATTTGTAGCTGAAAGATTAATGAAATCTGAAGGCCGAGTTGGAACTGCTGATAACGATATCAATGCACTTAGATCATCAGGTGCGATTCCTGAAGGGTACACTGTTAATCACTTCTTAACAGACCCTGACGCATTCTTCATTCTTACAGATGCACCAAACGGGTTAAAACACTTTACTCGTGCACCTTTGAGGACTGCAATGGAAGGTGAGTTCAACACAGGTAACATGAGATTTAAGGCTAGGGAGCGTTACAGCTTCGGATGGTCTGATCCTCGTGGAATCTATGGGTCACCAGGTGCTTAATTAATTAAGTATCAATTCTTTAAAGGGGCTAGGGATGCTTAGCCCCTTTTTTTATTTGCATTATCCTCTTTTCTTCTGTATTTTATAGATATCCCTAGACGACCAATTAAGGTCGACTTTAACGACTAAGGAGAAAAACAATGGGTCAAACAACTTTTTCCGGACCTATCAAGGCCGGCACAATCAAAGATACCACAGGTACAACGGTTGGCACTGATGTTACTAATGTTGGTTCTGTCTTAATGGCACAATCAGTAGTTATCGACATTATTGGAGCTTCTGCACTAGATCAAGCTGTTGCAGTAGTACCTGCTAACTCACAAGTGGTAGATGTAATACTAAATGTAACAACTGTTAATAATGATGGTGGCACTGCCACTGTTGCTCTTGGAACAGCTGCTGACGCTGACGCTTTCTTACCTGCAACTAATGTTAAAGCTCTTGGAACAACACATGGTACTTTAGATACTGAAGCTACTGATGTTGGTACAACTGATTTAAGAATTTTTGCAGATTTTGTAGCTGGCACTGGTAATGGTGCAACAGGTGCTGCGACTGTAACAGTACTTTACATACAAAATAACAACCTATCTTAGGAGGTATAAATGGCAGGGTCTTACTTAAGACATCAGCAAGGGTCTAATGCAACTACAATAGTTGTTGCGGGTGATACTAATAATGCTAATACTGCTGCTAAAGGTACAAACCAAGTTGTTTACTTTAGAGGTATATATTTAGAAGCCGATTCTTCAGATGGCACGGTTAATATTCAATCAAAAAATGCCGCTGGAACATGGACTACTGATAGTACTTTTAAGGTAAATAGTGGAAGTAGTGATAGCTTTTATGCAGATGCAGGTTATAAATTAAAAAGAGGTATGAGGGTAATATCTAATTCTGGTATTACTAATTGCGTAATATCTTACACAGCCTAAGGAGAAGAAATGGCTATTTTTAAAGAAGCATTAAATCCTTTTGGTGAAGTATTTGGCGATATGTCTAATTCTGGTAGAAATAATACATACGCTAATGCAGTAATGTTTAATGCAATGAGTAATAGATTAGCCGAAGGTAGAAATATCGCAGCTGCAAATAATTTAAGTTATGGCGGTGTTGATGATAATGGTGAGCATATTTTTGCTCCAGCTGGTGTTTATCAACCAACAAGAGCACAAGAAGCAGCACAAGGAATTGCAGGATTACTTGATGTTGGACCACCACCTATCGATCCTAATCTTGAAATGATAGGCGGTCCTTTACCAGGAACAAATTTAGGCGGTCCGTTACCAGGACCTCCTTCTTTACCTAATTTTGATTTTGATTATCCTGATCCAGCTCCTCCTACTAATTCACAGGTGACTGATCCTTATTTTCAACAACCAATAATAGATGATCCTTTTCAATATGCTCAACCAGATACTAGAATACCTGATGTTCAAGAAGGACCTCCTATATTTTATGAAGACCCTATAATACCTGACCCTCCAAAGGTTGTTCAAGGTGAAATTCCTACTCCTGGATTTGAAGCTACTGAAGACCCAAGATTTAATGAAGGCCTAGTAGAAGTAAGTGAAGGAGTTGGTCAACCAACTGCCGTTGATCCAAACGATCCAGATATTGGATTAATGTCGAATACAACTACAACACCAGGCATAGGAACTGATAATCCATTTTATGCTGGAGCAACAAATGTTGCACAACCACCAAGCATGACTCCAATAGCACCAAGTTTTAGTTTAGATGTAGGTGTGGGTGGTTACGGTACACCGGCAAACACTGCTGGATTTAGTAATTATGATGTAGGTAATATAGGTGGTTTTGGTGGATTTAATCTTCCATCTACTCTAACACCACCAGAACCTACACCAACAATAGCTACTACGGCTGCACCTCAAACAACTACAACTGCACTTCCAACTGTTAATTCATTTGCTGGATTTAACGGCTTTGGTGGATTTGGAGGATTCTAATGGGCAGAAGGACTGATTTTTTACCAAACATTACTTACGACGCAAATGGTAACATTTTAGTTAATGGAGCTCCTATTCCTGGAACTGGTCCAGTTGATTTAGATGTTACACCTGGAACTTTCTCAACAACAAACGCAGCTGGCGTTCCTTATGTTGCATCTGGTGTTCAAGGACAAGGCGGTCCTGCTCCATCTTTAGATGTGGATTACACAGATGCAATGGCTATATTAAATAGTCCTTTTGCACAAACAAGTGTATTTAGCGATCCAGATTTAGATGGTTTTGAAGATAACACTGGTGATCCTAATTTATTTGAAGATTTACTTTTACAAGGTGCTGCTACAAGAGTTGGTTTAAATGAAGCAGCAAATACTATTTCTAATAATATAGTAGAACCACCTGTTGAGATTACTGAAAATGAAATTACTACTTTTGAACCCGCTCCTACAACCTATACAACTGCTCAAGATTTACTTGGTCCAGTTTTATCTGGAAACAATTTAGGTGGTAGAAAAGTTGACAATCTGCAAAACAATGATGATGGAACATTTAGTTTTGTATTAGATGATGGAACTTTATTAACTTATGATAATCAAGGAAATATGGTTTCTAATCCAAATGTAGAGCAATTTCAATATGATGGAACTGGTCCATTTATGATAAGGGATAATATTAATCTTTATGACACTAGCAGTCCAACATTTGGTTCTACATCTATTGAAGATATAGTTAATTTCTTTAATGAAAGAAATATGGGTGCCGTTGGTCAAAACTTTAAAAACCAATTAGGTTCTTTTGCTAACGCACAACATATTGAAGACAGTTTCTTTAACCAAAATATGGCTGAAAGAAGTGCTTTTAGAAATCTTTTAAAAGATTTTGACATGAGCGGATATTTACAAAGTCCTGATTATCAACAGTATTTAGCTTTAAGAAGAGCAGCAGAAGCTGGTGTAACAGGTCCAGAAATTGGTGTTACAACAAGCACTGATCCTAATGCTGTTAATTATCAAGATTTATTTCAAAATTTAGTGCAAGAATATCAAAGTTTACTAGCTCAACAAAACCAACCAACACAAACCACACAAACAACTGACATGTCTGGTTTAATGGGTTTATTTGGCGGTGGTAATCCTTTTTACAGACAACCTAGCTATGGTTACGGTGGTGGTATGGGTTATGGCAATCCTTTCTTTGGCGGATATGGTTACGGTTATGGTATGAATCCTTATGCAGGTGGGATTGGTTCTTTCTACGGCAATATGGGTAGCGGATATTCACCTTCAATGTATGGTTCACCTTTCTACGGTATGTATGGTGGTCAAAACTATAATCAAAGACCAATGTATTCAATGCCTTACAACCCTTATTCAACATTGTATAATCAATATTCTTCACCTGGATTTAGTGGAGATATGTATACAACAGATTATCAATCTTATTTAGACACACCTTTTGAAGGACAAAAATATTCACAGGATTATCAAGATTATCTGAGCACTAATAATCCTTCAATGTATAACAATCTATTCGGAACAGCATAATGCCTAAACCTACAGCAGCTTCAGTAGATCAAAAAATTGAATCTCATGTCGATGCGTGTAGTGAAAGATATGATGCGATAGATAAAAGACTTTATAGAATAGAATTTATTTTAATAGCAGCTTCTTCAAGTGTAATAGGGTTATTATTGAAATTAGTATTGGTGTGATAATGCCTATATCACGCTCTCAAATGAATAAACAAATACAAGACTCAACTAGAGTAAAAAAATTTAACACAGGTGGATTAGTAAGTTATAATGGTAAAACTATACAACCAGGCACAAGGTCTGGAAATATAGGATGTGGTGCAATAGCTCCTGGTAAAAGAAAATTTACTAAAATAGGATAATGAAATGGCAGTTAGTAATAGTAAGGATTTTGAATTAGATGTTGCTGAATATGTTGAAGAGGCATTTGAAAGATGTGGCTTGCAACTACGAACTGGCTATGATTTAAAAACAGCTCAAAGAAGTATAAATCTTATGTTAGCTGATTGGGCTAACAGAGGTCTTAATCAATGGACTGTAAAAGAAAAAATTCAAACACTTACAAAAGGTCAAACAACTTATGATTTGCCAGAAGGTGCAATTGATGTTTTAGGTGTTGCAAGCCGTAAAGTTGTAAATGGAAAAGACACAGATACAATTATACAATCAATTGGTCGTAAAGAATATTTACAGATTCCAGATAAAACTGATGAAAGTACACCAAGTCAATATTTTGTAGATAAACAAATTGCTCCAAAAATAAAAATATGGCCGACATCAGATAACAATAGCGACAAAATTGTTTATAACTATTTAGAAAGAATTGACGATGCTGATCATGGTCCAAACACCATGCAAGTTCCGTTTAGATTTTATCCATGTCTAGCTAGTGGTCTTGCTTATTATTTATCTATAAAAAGAGCACCAGATAGAACACAATTTTTAAAAGTTATTTACGAAGAAGAATTTAAAAGAGCAGCAGAACAAGATGAAGTAAGAGAAAGTTATCAAATACGACCTTCTATGCGTAGTTACAGGAGGCTAACATAATGTCTTATGCTGCGGGAAAAAATGCTCTTGGTCAATGTGATAGATGCGGACAACGCTATTACTTAAAACAGTTACATAAAGAGTGGAATGGATTAAAAACATGCCCTAGTTGTTGGGAACCAAAACAACCACAGCTAGAGTTACGAGTTAATGTAGTAGACCCAGAAGCCTTATGGGAACCTAGACCAGATAAAGACACGCCTGCGGGCGAGGGTGTAGTAAAAACTACTAAAGTAAATGCTTTTACAGATAAAACTCTTGATCCAATAGGTTATGCATTTTCTGTATCGCAAATGGAGTCAAATGTTGGTACAGTCACGGTGGTGATAACATGACATTAGATGAATTAAAAACATTAGTACAAAATTACACGCAAAACGATGAAACTGTTTTTGTAAGCACAATAAATGATTTTATTAAAAATGCTGAAGAAAGATTATTAGAACTTGTGCAAATAAATGTATTTAGAAAAACATCTACTGGTACTTCTACATCTGGTAATAGATTTTTAAAAGGTCCAGAAGATTATTTAGCATCATTTTCACTAGCTGCAATAGATGCAAATGGTGATTATCATTATCTTGATAAAAAACATCCATCATTTATTCAAGCCTATGATTATGATCCAACACAAACAAATTTAATGGGAAGACCAAAGTATTATGCAGAATTTGATGCTGGCAGTAATACAGAAAATGAAGATAATACATTTTTATTATCACCGACTCCAGATGTTGATTACACAATGGAATTAAATTATTTGTATAGACCTCCAAGTTTAACAGTAAATACAGCTGGTACTTATTTATCAGAAAATGCAAGAAATGCTCTTTTATATGGAACATTAGTTGAAGCATATATTTTTATGAAGGGAGAACCTACCTTACAGCAAGAATATGAAAAAAGGTTCGCAGAGGAAATATCAAGACAGAAAAACCTATTTGAAGGTAGAGATAGGCGTGATGAATATCGTTTTGATAGTTTAAGAATAGAGGTGACTTAATGTTTACAGAAGAAATTGGCGTAAAAGCCGGAACGGTTAATGTAGTAACAACCGATAATAAGGGACTAGATAGTGATCATTGGGCTGATAGAGCAACCAATCACATTATCTCAGTTTCCCAAGATGCTCCTCCTGCAATACGAGACCAGGCAGAAGCATTTAAAGAAAATGTCCACAAGGTATTGAGATATTATATGCAACAAGCTATATTATCTGAGCGTACGACTATTTGTGGTACATTGTCCCAACAGGGACATGATGACCTCGCTGAAATTATAAGGAGAATGTAATATGGCTATAACACAAGCAATGTGCACAAGTTTTAAGACTGAACTTTTACAAGGTGTACATAACTTTTATAATGGATCAGGAGGTGGATCAGCTGGAACAGGTGCAACATTTAAAATTGCATTGTATACTTCCTCAGCTACATTAGGTGCTGCTACCACTGCGTATGCAACAACTAATGAAACAACAGGCACAGCTTATAACGCTGGAGGAAATTCATTAACGAATGTGACACCAACCTCTTCAGGAACAACAGCTTTTACAGATTTTGCTGATACAACTTGGAGTACTTCTACTATTACAGCTAGAGGTGCTTTAATTTATAACTCAACACAATCTAACAAAGCAGTTGCAGTTCTTGATTTTGGTTCTGATAAATCATCAAGTTCTGGAGATTTCACCATCCAATTTCCTACTGCCGATTCTAGTAATGCTATTATCAGAATAGCTTAAAGGAACACATATGGCTTTGAAGTTTTTTGATAGAACAAAAGAAGATGCCAGCAGTACCGGAACAGGAACTTTTAGTTTATCTGGAACGGCCTCTACTGGAGGATTTAGAACATTTCAATCCGTGCACACAAGCGGTGATGAAGTTTTTTATGCTGCTGTAGATTCTTCTAATAGTACTTTTGAAGTAGGTAGAGGCACTTTAACCTCTGGTTCGCCTTGGACTTTATCAAGAGATACTGTTCTTTCTTCATCAAACTCAAACAATAAAGTTAATTTTGCAGCTGCACCGAATGTTTTTTCAACTTATCCTGCTGGCCATGCAGCTTTTTCTGATACAACTCTTTCAAACAATGTTGTTGAAACAGACGCTGTTTTTGATGAAACACTAACAGCTAATAAAGCTCTTTCAGGTCAATTTAAAGGCACTCTTCAATTTAACAAATCATTTTTTACTATTGCAAATTATACTGTTGCATCAGGTCACACTTTAACTGTTACTGATAGTGCTGATTTATACGCTGTCGGAATAGCATCAGGTACAAAAATGGATAGAACAGCAGATTTTACAGATGATACTACTATTTCTGCTAATACTTTATTTTCACCAGGTATTAATGCTTACGCTACTGTAACAATAGCTAGTGGTGTTACAGCAACTGTTTCTCCTGTAGGTACAACTTTTATAAATAATGGTAAAGGTATATCAACAGGCGGTCCAATATCATGGAAACTTCCAACATCCGATGGTGCTGATGGTACAGAAATTGTAACAGACGGACAAGGTGGTTTTAAAATTAAAGGCGCAGCATCAGCAGGCAGTGGTCCTACTACATTAACCCCTAAGGGTGAAACACTTATTTATGATGGAGATTTTAATAATTATGTTGGAACTAAAAATTATGCAGAATTTATTGTTCCAACGAGTAGTGCAGCTGCAACTAGCGAAATAGAATCATTTACAATAAAAATGGATTTTATATCTCTTTTAGAAACATCTTATGACGGACAATATGGTATTTTTTTGAGACCAATGTCTGCTGCTGGTACAGCAATAACTTTGGGAACACAAAGTTGGGATTGGAGAAGTAATTTTTGGTATAATAGTTCAACTACCTTACAATACAGACAATTAAATGCATCAGGTGATAGTAATGGAGGAAGTTGGTCTGTAAATAGTGGTACTTATTATGGTAATGATTATGGATTAGGAATGACAGGTGGAAGTAATAATTATGGAACAGGTGGAGATGAAAGTAGTCAATCAGCTCAAAGATTTATAAGCAATAGTCAATATTCACAATGGGCTTCGACTTTTACAGGAGAAATAAGAATAGACAATCAAATTTATGCTCCTCGTTTTTATTTTAACTATAATGTTATAAATTATTCAGGTACTGGTGCTGCTGGTTATATGAGAACAATAAACGGAATGTCTTATTATTCAAACAGTAGTCAAAGTAATAATTATCCAATTACAGGAGCACACGCTAGAGGATATAGAATATATTTTCTTCCTTATAATTATTCGTATAGAGACTCTGTAAAAATAAATGGAGGAAGAATACAAGTTTATGCTAACTTAAAACAATCTCAACAAGAAATTACATTAGGGCAACTATCAAGTTAAAAATTGCAAAGGAATTAAATATATTGTAAAAAGGTAATATTATGGCATCGTTAATAAAAACAAATAAAATAAGTACACCAGGTGGAGAAGAGTTTACTCTTCCGACTACTTATCCATCGTCTCAATCATCTTTAACATCCACAAGTGGTGGAGTTTTAGGTTATGGAGATTTAGGATTTTCTACAGATAGATTAGAAAATGCTAGTGGTGATATAAGTCGTGTTTTTGTTGATAAGTTAAGAGCAACACAAGCATCTCCTCTTTCTAATATGACTTTAGATGTAGTGCCTTCTGGTACAGATGCTGATAATGTTCAAGATATATGGATTAATTGTTCTGGAGTTTGTTTAGCAGCTAGTGGGTATCTAGGACTAGAATTTTTAGATGCATCAAACAACAATGTTTTAAGTAGTAGCACTCAAATGAGATTTAGAGTTTTTCATGCTATTGGTGGAAGTAATGTGGCACATCAACAATATTCTAACCAAAGTTGGGATGAACATAGATTTCATCATAGCTCTTATAATGTTCCTGGTGCTTCAGCATCAAGTGAAATATTTCCTGCTACAAGTTTGGCAAATGATAGAGCTGTATTTAATACGGAAGCAAGAATAATGGTTGTTTCAGCAGGACAAGCATCTGGTGTTGAAGACAGTAGTACACAAGGCGGAGCTGGAGGAAGAATGATTGTCTCCGCTTATTCTTCGTGGAGAAGAGGAAATTACGATAGTTCAGGTGCGGGAGCCGCTACTTGGTCAAATAGTGTTTGGTATTATAGTACTTTAAATCAAATAGCAAAAGTTAAAATATTTGATTATAGTGGATCATCTTCAATTAATGAAGGTCTTGCATGGTCTGAAGTAAGTTTAAATTCATTAAAGGTTTAATATGGCAGTAAGAACAGAAAAAATACAAAGTTTAACAGGATCAGCTCCTTTAACATTACCTACATCATTGCCTACAAGTAACAAGGGAGTGCAAGTAAGTACAACAGGCGTAATATCGACTCCTGCTACAGCTACGAGTCTTTCAGGTTTAAGTGCTGGAGGTAATAGTGATTGGATTTTATTTGATCATTTAGAACAAGATGCTTGGGCTACAAGCATGAAAGTTTCGGCTACTGGAAATGGAACATATGCAGCAGGAGATATTTATTGTTGGGAAATCAAGTTTCATATACTTCACGGAAGAAATGGTAGAGGTTCGCAAACTGGATACTGGGCACCTTATTCTGGTGATACAAATATGACGATGTTTTCATCAACTCAAACCTTAACCCAATATGGTGTTGGTTTTTATGTTGCTAGTCAATATTACTCTAATGCAGGTAGTCCTAATACTAATACAT
>VTLG01011405.1_pt1 | contig 22494 bp, 28 predicted proteins | sample 4694571 | NCBI WGS metagenome assembly VTLG01 (sample SAMN12604809, study PRJNA352737) | marine metagenome | biome: ENVO:00000447; feature: ENVO:00000209|ENVO:00000569|ENVO:01000036; material: ENVO:00002151; isolation source: viral sequences binned using virsorter ...
GCTTACAAACAAAGGATTAGTGAACTTGCAGAGGAGAATGAATTATACAAAGAAGAAAATGCAAAACTTAAAGAACAAGGCAACAGTTATTCTCCAACTGATGCAAGCAAACTCAATGATGCTTTTAAGGTTGTGTTTAATAATAATGAAACATTACAAGATATAAATAGAAAGTTGAAACAAGAACTACAAAAGTATCGTAATAATCCTTATGCAATAAAAACATTTAGATTATTTAGTAAGATACCAAATACAAAAGAAAATGAGGATATGTTAAACCATTTAAAACAATACCTAGATAAAGATGAAATTAAAAAAATAAGGTGGAGAGGACAGTGTATTAATAGAGAAAAGTATTCTCTTAAAGAAGTATCCACAGATAGAGGTATTAATAAAAAAGAACATGGAAAATATCTAAAGGTATTTATAGATGTTTGCTGAAGCATTAGTATGTCTTGCCCTAAACATTTACCATGAAGCAAAGAATCAGAGTTTCGTTGGTCAAATGGCAGTAGCACAAGTGGTAATGAATAGGGTACAAGACAGTAGATTTCCTCATACAGTTTGTGAGGTAGTCAAACAAGGTCCTACATACTCTTGGAAAAAAGATTTCCCTGTAAGAAATAAATGTCAATTTAGTTGGTATTGTGATGGCAAAAGTGATAAGGTTAGAAATGAAAGTGCTTGGCAAACTGCTACCTTAATTGCAAAGGGAGTATTGAGTGGCAACCTAGATGACTTTGTTGAGGGTGCTACACATTACCATGCTACATATGTAAACCCAAGTTGGGCAAGTAGTAAAACTTATGTAACACGAATAGATGACCATAAGTTTTATAGATGGGAGATGAAATGAATTATCAAACACCAAGACCTGAAGGCAAAGTATGGGAGAAAGCCACACTATATAAAATCTATGTCATGGAACAACGATTACCTATCTGTGGATATAGAAGTGTGTGGGCTATCAAAGGTAGGAAATGGGTTCGTTGCTGCGAGCCTATTTCTTGGAAGAAGTTTCGTATGAAACTAGAAGATTTTAACAATGTGATACGAAAGGATACTAACAATGAAACTTAATATTCTAATTAAGAAATATTATTCTTCTAATGATTTCAATATGTTAAGAGATAAATCTAAACAAGATTATAAGTATTTTCTTAACATATTAAGTAAAGAATTTGGTTCACAAACTTGTGAACAAATCACAAGTAAACAAGCAAAACACTCATACGAAGAGTGGGTCAAGAGAGGAATTACATTTGCAAATTATTTATGCACTTGTTCTTCAAGAGTGTTTAGGTATGGCATTGATATGGAGTATGTAACTAATAATCCTTTTGGAAACATCAAAAGAAAAACACCTATACAACGAAAGGTAGTTTGGACAAGAGAAAACATTAAACAATTTCTTGATGCTTGTTATTCTGATTTTGATTATAGAAATATAGGATTAATTGTGCAGATGGCATACGAGTGGTGTCAAAGAATAGGGGATATGCGATTATTAAAATGGAATAGTTTTGATTTTGATTCTCAGAAATTACATTTAGAACAAAGTAAGAAGCGAGCAGAAGTGTTCTTGCCTATAAGTGATAATTTATTTGAGATGTTACAACAACAGAAAGAAGAGTTTGGTTTTCAAGAATATGTAGCACCGAGAGTAAAGCCTATTGGGGGTGTATATGAGCCTTATGGTCTTACTTATTTGTCTAAAATGGGTAGAAAAGCAATTAACATGGCAAACTTACCATCAGAGTTACGATTAATGGACATCAGACGTACAGGAACTACAGAAATGGTTGAAGCAGGTGTGCCTATGGGTCAAATTATGTCTGTTACAGGGCATACAAACCCACAATCTGTTAAACCTTACATGAAAAATACTTTTGAGAGTGCAAATAATGCCTTGACCACACGAAATATGTATGGTAAAAGCAATTAACTGCCACAGAGGAGTGATATACATATGAATATAAATAATATTATAGAAGATATACAATTAAGTGTAGGCGAAACAAAAAGAATGAACTGCCCTAACTGTAATGGGTATAAAACATTCACAGTTACTAATAATGCAGGTGCTATTTTGTGGAATTGTTACAAAGTTACTTGCAATATTAAAGGTAAGTCAAGAGTGCGACTGACTGTAGATGATATTCGTAATACAAATAAAGTAGTTCAAGAAAGAAAGTTTGTGTTGCCTGAATACATAATACCAATGGAGAAAAAACATTTACCAAAATATTTTTATGACATTGATACATCAAATATTCTACATGACGTAAAAGAAAATAGAGTAGTCTTTCCCATTAGACATGATGGGGAACTTGTAGATGCAATAGGCAAAGCAGAAAAGAGATTACCTAAATGGAAGCGATATGGTAAAAGTAATATGCCTTATGTTTCTTGGTCAAGTTTGACACAGACTTGTGTGTTAGTAGAGGATTGTTTTAGTGCTTGTGTTGCTCAACAATATGGAGTAACAGGAGTAGCTATACTAGGCACAAGTTTAACAGAAACACATAAACAATTCTTATCAAATAGAATGAGTAGAGTTATCGTTGCATTAGACCCAGATGCTTTACAAAGAAATCTACAGATAGCAAAGGAGTTACGAAGTTATATAATAGAAGTAAAAGTTTTGAGGTTGACAGATGACCTCAAATATCGTAAAACAATAGACATTAATAAATTACAGGAGTTAGTATGGAATTAGCATTAATAAGAAGTTTGATGGACAAAGAGTTCTATGACAATCATAGAGGTTCTAAATGCCCATCTCGATTATTTAGTAAAGATGTAAGAAAGATAAAGGCAACGATTGATAATGCTATGGATAGGTATAGTAGAAATATTACACCTAACGAAATTGAAGCATTGTTTATGGCAAACAATTCTACACTTACAACTGCACAGAAACAAGCATACTCACATCTGTTCCAACAGATTGTAAAAGAAAAGCCTATGGGTGCTGATGTAGCACAAGATGTATTATCTAAATTATTCCAACAAGTAATTGGAGAGGACATTGCTAATATAGGTTTTGATATGGTCAATGGAACTGCAACAAGCCTAGATAACTTACGTAATATACTTGAGCAGTATGGTGATGACTTTATTCCCAAGATGAAAATAGAATGGGATGATATTAGTTTTGATACATTAATGAAATATGCTGACCAAGAATACAGATGGAAGTTTAACATACCCTCTGTAGTTAGGAAAATAGAGGGTGTAAGTGGTGGTTTATTGATTGAGGTAGGTGCTAGACCAAATACAGGTAAAACATCTTTTCATGCTAGTTTAATAGCTGGTCCTAATGGATTTGCACATCAAGGTGCAAAGTGTGCTATACTCTGTAATGAGGAAAGTGTGGAGAGAGTGGGGTTGCGATACTTACAATCATCTAGTGGGTTATCTTTACGACAGATAAAACAAGACCCATCTGAAGCATTAAAAAGATATCACAAGATATACCCTAATATACGTATCAAAGAATGTACAGGTAGAGATATAGATTATGTAGAATCTTTATGTAAATCCTTTGAACCTGACATACTCGTATTAGATATGGGGGATAAATTTGCTAGGTATGATGGATTTGCACGAGGAGATGAAGCACTCAAAGCAAATGCAATTAGAGCAAGACAGATAGCAAAGCAGTATAGTTGTGCTGTATTTTATATGTCGCAATTAAGTGCAGATGCAGAAGGTAGAAGTGTATTGAACCAATCTATGATGGAAGGGTCAAGGACAGGCAAGGCTGCTGAAGCAGACCTTATGATATTGATAGGTAAATCACCTAACGTAGAAGGGCAAGATGAAGAAAGTCCAATACGACATATTAATGTTGCTAAAAATAAATTAACTGGATGGCATGGCATTATCAATGTAGAACTTGATTATTTAACAGCGAGGTATAGTGGATGAAATTATTTGTATCAAATTCTCCTTTACATGGAGAGGGTGTATTTGCTCAAAGAGATGCTAAAAAAGGAACAATTATAGAACTATGTCCTTATATAGTGATTGATGATGATGATTTAAAAAAGAATAGCAGACTATTTGACTATGTTTTTACAAGCCCACAAGATGAAAATGACTATCTTTGTGTGCTTGGATATGGTATGTTATATAACCACTCTTACAAACCCAATGTAGAGTGGAGAATACTTGAAGAAGATAATCGTTTTATAGCCTTTGAAGCAATAAAAAATATAAAAGTTGGTGATGAGATAGTTCACGATTATGGTAAAGGATATTGGGAAACTAGAAAGGAGAAAGTAAATGGGTAGTAGTTTAATATATACACCAAGAAAAGATAAGGAGTTTATTGCTCCCTTTGGTCCTACTATGGGATATATGAAAATGAAAGAAGAAACTGTTATAACTTTAAACAGTATGATGAATGATAAACTAGAGGACTATTCAGATAATCTAGTTGGTAAACTTAGTGAAGAATTAAAGTTTAATGAAGAGATACTTAAATTTGCAGAAGCAGAGTTTGGACAGTTTGTAGGTTCATATAATGCTTTTTCAGAAGTAAGAAATAGTTTAGGTAGTAGACAATTAGATGTAGAGAATAATAATTATGCTTTACAAATTGTATCAGGTTGGTTTGTAAGACAATTTGAAAACGAATATAATCCATTACATATTCATACAAGTTGTAATCTATCTTGTGTTGGATATTTAAAATTACCTGAAGGTATAGAAGAAGAGTGGGAAGAAGATTATAAAGACCACCATCCTTCGCATGGACACATACAATTTGCAAGTGGTACTTCAGCAGGGTATTCTTGTACAAACTTTTTAGTGAAACCTAGAGTAGGAGATTTCTATATATTTCCTGCACAATTATTTCATTGTGTCTATCCATTTAAAACAAAAGGAGAACGTAGGTCGTTTAGTATGAACATGAACTTCCTAGAGATTCCAAAAAAGAAAGGAGATAAATAATGTTAGACAAATTAAAACGATTATTTTTTTGGTTTAATACAGATGAATCACAAGACCCACAAATGGATAATGTATTACGAACTGTTGTAATAATTTTATTTGGGTGGTTTGTGGTAGCATTTCTAATGGATTTATTATTATGAAGTTTATAGTTACATCTTGGAACTTTGTTATGAATCACAAAAGTAATCCACTTAAACATATTCCCGATTTAAACACTAGACATTTTGTTATGCAAGTGTTAGCTTGGATGTGGTGCATAGCTTTTTCTATGTACTTTGGTAGTATGTGGGTGTTTGGTTTTACTGCAATAGCACACTCAATTATTATAGGTGCTATTGTATTAACTGTAGCTACCTTTGAAACAGCAAAGAGAAGACCACAATACTTTGGTGGTTTAGGTCGTGGAGTAGGTGGGGAACATGAATAAGAAAGGAGATAAATAATGTTAGGTAGAGTGCTTCATTTTTTAAACAGAGTTGAAATAGATTTAGTGCTAAAGATTATCGTTATCTTTATCGTTGCACTAGGTATATTATCAACTGCCATACATTTTATAGGAGTATAGGATATGAAACTTACAATAGATGTTGAGAATACAATAACTAAAAGAGATGATAAAAAACATCTTGACCCATTTGAACCTACTAATAGATTAGTTTTAGTGGGTGCAAAGCAAGAAGATAACACATATCATCTCTTTGACGAAAAGAATGATTTTGCTGGGTTACAAGAGTTGTTAGACCAAGCAACTATTTTAATTGGTCATAATATTGCATATGATTTAGTTTGGTTATGGGAGTGTGGATTTAAGTATGATGGTCCTGTGTTTGATACTATGTTAGCAGAATATGTGCTTCAACGAGGTATTAAAGAACCATTATCTCTTGAAGCCTGTGCTGAAAGAAATAAATTATATACACAGAAACAAGATACTCTTAAAGAATATCTTAAGAAAGGATTAAATGTAGATGAAATTCCTAGAGTAGAATTGATAGAGTATTTACAAGCAGACTTAAAAGCTACACATGAATTGTCTGATAGGTTGTACAAAAAGTTAAACACAGTAGAACATTCAGGATTAATGAACACAGTTTTATTAACCAATGAGGTAGCTATTTGTTTAGCTAAGATGTATCACAGAGGATTTAAAGTAGACAAAGATAAATTACAAGAGGTGTGTTCAGAGTTTAAGAAAGAGAAAGTAGAACTTGAGAAAAGTTTACAAGAACAAGTGAGAAAATTAATGGGTGATACACCTATCAATCTTAATAGTCCTGAACAATTATCTTGGGTTATATATGGTAGAAAAGTAAATGATAAAGATGTATGGTCTAATTCTATTAATCCATATATGGCAGACTCTGAATTTAGAACTATGATAAAAAGACAAACAACACGATTGTTTAAAACAAAAGCAAAGCAATGCTCTGTATGTTTTGGCAATGGAAGAATAAGAAAGGTAAAAAAAGATGGAACACTATTCTCTCAATATAATAGATGCAAGCCATGTAATGCTAGTGGTTTTATATATATTAATAGCGACTCTTATGCAGGATTAAAATTTAGACCACCAACACCTAAATGGACAAGTGCAAATGGGTTTACGACTTCTAAAAGTAATCTTGAAATATTAGAACGACTAGCTAAAACACATAATATGCATGATGCTGTAGACTTTTTATACAAGGTACGTAGATTAAGTGCTATAGATTCTTATTTATCTTCTTTTGTTGAAGGTATAAATGCTTATACAAAAAGTGATGGTAAACTTCATGTGCAATTATTACAGCATAGAACTGCAACAGGTAGGTTTAGTGGTGCTAATCCTAATATGCAGAATATGCCTAGAGGTGGTACATTTCCTGTAAAGAAAGTATTTGTATCACGATTTAAAGGTGGCAAGATACTCGAAGCTGACTTTGCTCAGTTAGAGTTTCGTACTGCTGCCTATCTATCACAAGACGAGGTGGCAATCAATGAGGTTAAAAATAATTTTGATGTACATAGTTACACTGCAAATATCATTTCGAGTGCAGGTCAAAAGACTTCTAGGCAAGATGCAAAAGCACATACCTTTGCTCCCCTTTATGGAGCAACAGGATACGGAAGAACAAAAGCAGAAGCAGAATACTACAAACACTTTACAGAAAAATACAAAGGAATCAAACTTTGGCATACCAAATTGGCTAAAGAAGCTATAAATGATAGGCTAATAAAAACACCATCAGGTAGAGAGTTTAGTTTTCCTGACGTTATTAGGAGAAGTAATGGTAGTGTATCACATTTTACACAGATAAAGAACTATCCTGTACAATCTTTTGCTACTGCCGATATTGTTCCGATAGTTTTATTACACATTGACAAATTATTAACACATTTAAAATCATGTGTTGTTAATACTGTACATGATTCGATTGTAATTGATGTACACCCCGAAGAAGAAAAGCAAGTTATATTTTTAATTAAAAGTGTTGACAATGACTTATCTAATTTAATTCAATCAAGATGGAATATAGAGTTTAATGTTCCATTAAAATTAGATTTAAAAATAGGTAATAATTGGCTTGACACTAAAGATGTAGTTTGATATAACTAACAAACATTTTAACGAAAGGAGTAAATATATTATGAATACAGAAATAACAACAATAGATACTAATAACTTCAATGCTATGGCTAAAGTTATGGGCATAGCTTCTGAAGGAGTACAAAAGAAAAAAGCAAGCACTCTTGCTAGATTAAGAATAAATCATGCACCTATTTTAGGAGCAGATAAAATTCTAGTTAAAGCAGGAACTTATAAGTTAGAGTTACCTGAAGGTAGTGAGTTAGGGTTTGGAACTTTCTTTGCAGATAAAGTAGAGATAAGACCCTTCATGCAAAGGTTTATGTATAAAAGATTTGTTAAAGGTACAGATAAAACACCTAATCGTTATATTAAAACTGTTATGGCTGATAATCTTAACTTAGATTTAAAAGATAATGATGGTGGATTTAACTGTGGTAAACCAGCAGGTTATATACAAGACTTTAAAGCATTACCTCAAGATACTCAAGAGCTTATTAAACAAATAAAACGAGTGCGTGTTATGCTAGGAACAGTAACCCTTACCAATTCAAAGGATGAACAAGGTAATAAAAAAGACTTACCTAAAGATATTCCTTTTATTTGGGAGATAGAAAATAGAGATGCATTTAAAGATGTTGGAACTGTCTTTGCAAAACTAGCAAAGATGAAACGACTACCAGTGCAACATATGTTAGAGGGTACAACAGTAGAAAGAAAGTTACCTAATGGTAACAGCTTTTTTCTACCTGCAGTTAGCATGGATACTACTAAAACACTTGAGCTATCTCAAGGTGAGCAAGATAGATTTGCTGATTTTGTTGAATGGGTCAAGGGTTATAATGAGTATATCATTAATGCTTGGACAGAGAGAGCTATTCCTGATGATGAATTATCTGATGATGAAATCATTGATAAAGGAAGAGCAATACTTGATGGTATTATAGAGAAGGATGATGACTAATGCATCACCCTGCTGAATTAGCATTGCATCAATATCTTGATAATGCTACAAAGGGTAAATCCTCTATGTCTAAAGAAACAATTAAACAAGTTTCTAAAGATATAGAGGAAACTCTTAGTCGTCAATTTGGTTCTAGGACTAAACGAGATAAGTTTAAACTTAGAATGTCAAATGTAGGTAGACCTAGTTGTCAACTTTGGTTTGAAAAAAATAAACCTGAAAAGGCACTACCTAGACCTACTACATTTGTAATGAATATGATGATAGGTGATATCATTGAAGCTATCTTTAAAGGTCTTTTAAAAGAAGCAGGAGTTAAATATGAAAACTCTGATAAGGTTAAGTTAGATTTAGATGGTACTCAAATAGAAGGCACTTATGACTTAGTTATTAATGATGCAGTAGATGATATTAAATCAGCATCTAATTGGTCTTATATAAATAAGTTTGATTCTTTTGAAAAGTTAAAAGAGTCTGATGGATTTGGATATATAGCACAGCTTGCAGGTTATGCTAAAGCATCCAATAAAAAGGCAGGTGGTTGGTGGGTAGTTAATAAAGCCAATGGGGATTTTAAATATGTACCAGCCACAAGTCTTGACATTGAACAAGAGTGTACCAATATTAAGAATACAATATCTAAAATAGAAGATAATAAATTTGAAAGATGTTTTGAACCTATTGATGAAACCTTTAGAGGTAAACCTACAGGTAACAAGATATTAAATGATGGTTGTATCTTCTGTGCATTTAGATATGAATGTTGGGAATCTTTACAAGATTTACCTTCATTAGTTTCACAAGCACAAACTAAAAAGATTGTGCCATACATTAGCATAAAAGAAAGGAGCAAATAAATGGATAATGAAATGGAAATGTTAGCTGAAGAAATCAAAGAGATGGAAAAAACTTTGATGGAAAAGAAAAAAGAGTTCAGAGAAAAACGTACATCAAGTTTACGAGCTGCTTTGGAAGCAAAGAAAGAAGCAGAGAAAGCTGTACGTGAAGAACTAAAAGCTCTTGGTTATACTTCTTCAGACGAGTGGAGTCCATTTAGGTACAGAAGTGTCTTTTTTTAAAGAGATTTCTAAGCTAACGAAAGGGCAAGCAACAAAGGCAGGATATAGAAGTATCTTTGAGTTTTATATTTCTAAACTTTTAAAGAAAGTTAAAAAGAAATTTAGATATGAAAAGATAAAAATAGCATGGTTTGAAGTGCAAAAGAAATTCTATGTTCCTGACTTTGTTCTTGATAATGGTATTATTATTGAAGTAAAAGGATGGTTTAAACAATCAGATAGAGTAAAACATTTACGAATAAAGAAACAACATCCTAATTTAGATATTAGATTTGTTTTTCAAAATGAAAACAATAAGTTATATAGAGGTTCTCCTACAACATATGCTAAATGGTGTGAACAACATAACTTTAAGTTTGCAAATAGAATTATACCTAAAGAGTGGTTAAAAGAGAAAGGTAAAGATAAACACCCAAATATAATTGAAAACAATATAAAGGAGATAATATATGACAGATAACTTTGAATTTATAAAAGATGATTTATTTAAAACAGAGCCTAGTGATTTTGTTGTTCGTGTTAGACCCATGCTAGATAGCTACAATATGTGGACAGGCGAAATAGATATGGCTATTGTAACAAGGAAAGATAATTATTTAACTGATAATGATTATGATTCAGTTATGCATTTTACAAAGATGATGTGTTCTTCTGTTCCCTTAATGGAAAGCGACAGTGAGCTAAGAAGTAGAATAAATAATTATGTATTAGACCAAGAAAATAATTGGTCACGTAAAGAAAAGATTAAAAAGGATTTGCAAGTAGATAAAATTAATGGTAATGTTATTCGTGTTGACTTTAAGAAAGGAGAGAAAGAATGAATTTAGATTATGTAAATAGCCCACCACATTACAACAAAAGTAGAATAGAATGTATTGATGCAATAGAGTCTGCTACGGATGAAGGTTTTGAACATTATTTACAAGGAAACATTATCAAATACATTTGGAGATATAGATACAAAGGTGGTGTTGAAGATTTAAAAAAAGCAAAATGGTATCTTAAAAAACTAATAGTGTTGAAGGAACATGATTAAAGTAAAAATATATATTACATTAGATATAGATGATGAAGAGTATGCTATACCTGCTGATGGTGATGTTGGTAGCGAAATAGAAGACTCAATTAAAGACCACTTATATGATGTAAGTGGAGTTAAAATAAAAAACATAAGAACAATACAAGGAGATTAAATATGAATAATGCACTACCAACAGACTACCAAAACTTTATAGCACTATCTAGGTATGCTAGATGGAAAGATGATGAACAAAGAAGAGAATCTTGGGGAGAAACTGTAACAAGATATATGGATTACATGAGTAATCATTTAGAGAATAATTATGACTATACTATTCCTATAGAATTAAAAAGTAGATTATATGATGCAATACATTCACAACAGATTATGCCAAGTATGCGAGCATTGATGACATCAGGACCTGCTTTAGATAGATGCCATGTTGCAGGGTATAACTGTTCATATATACCTGTAGATAGCCCTAGAGCTTTTGATGAGTGTATGTATATATTAATGTGTGGTACAGGTGTAGGGTTTTCTGTAGAACGAGAAAATGTAGACAAGCTACCTATCATTAATGAAGACTTCCATGAATCTGATACAGTAATTAAGGTAGGAGATAGCAGACCCGGTTGGGCTAAATCTTTACGAGAGTTAATTGCTATGTTATATATAGGACAAATACCACAGTTTGATACTTGGGGAGTAAGACCTGCAGGTGCAAGGTTAAAGACGTTTGGTGGTAGAGCATCAGGTCCTGAACCATTAGCTAACTTATATACTTTCTGTGTAGACATATTTAAAAATGCTGCAGGTAGAAGATTATACCCAGTAGAGTGCCATGATATTATGTGTAAGATTGGTGAAGTTGTTGTTGTAGGTGGTGTTAGAAGGTCAGCATTGATTAGTTTATCTAATCTTGGTGATGACCAAATGCGACACGCTAAGTCAGGTTCTTGGTGGGAAAACGAAGGACAACGAGCATTAGCAAATAACTCTGTTGCCTATAAAGGTAAAGTACAAATGGAAACATTTATGCGAGAGTGGTTAGCTCTTGTAGAAAGTAAGTCAGGAGAAAGAGGTATCTTTAATCGTAAGTCTGCTGTTAAACAAGCAGAGAAGAATGGTAGAAGAAATACAGAGTTTGCATTTGGTTGTAATCCTTGTAGTGAGATTATACTAAGACCTTATCAATTCTGTAATCTATCTGAAGTTGTCGCAAGAGAGAATGATACATTAGAAACTCTACAAGAAAAGGTAGAACTTGCTACAATATTAGGTACATTTCAATCTACACTTACAGACTTTAAATATATTAGAAAGATATGGAAAGATAATACAGAAGAAGAAAGATTGTTAGGAGTATCTTTAACAGGTATATTAGATTGTCCTACACTTGTTCCTAAGAATGGTAGTATAGATAATCATATATTAAAATGTGTGTTAGAGAACTTAAAAAAGACTGCTGTAACAACAAATGCTGTTTATGCCAAGCAATTAGAAATACCACAATCTACTGCTATTACTTGTGTTAAACCTAGTGGCACAGTATCACAGCTTGTAGATAGTGCTAGTGGTATTCATGCTAGACATAATGATTATTACATTAGAACTGTTAGAGGTGATGTAAAAGACCCACTAACACAGTTTATGATAGAGCAAGGCATACCTAGTGAACCTGATGTAATGAAACCTCAAAGTGTTATGGTGTTTAGTTTCCCAATGAAATCACCACCTAATGCTATCAAGCGAAATGATAAGTCTGCTTTATGGCAATTAGAAACATGGTTGATGTATCAAAGATATTGGTGTGAACATAAACCCTCTGTTACAATAACAGTTAGAGAAGAAGAATGGATGGAAGTTGGTGCTTGGGTATATAAACATTTTGATGAAGTATCAGGTATTAGTTTCCTACCACATAGCGACCACTCTTATAAGCAAGCACCTTATCAAGACATTACAGAAAAAGAATACAATGAATGGATGGATAAGATGCCAAAGAATATAGATTGGTCAAAGCTACAAGAGTTTGAAAGAGAAGATACTACTACAGGTGGTAGAGAATTAGCTTGTACAGCAGACTCTTGTGAAGTCGTTGATTTAACTTAACAAACAGAAAGGAGTGTTCCTTATGAGTATAGAACCTAATAAAGATAATAGAAAAAAGTTTGACATTGATTTGAAATATGGTAAAGTAAGAGAACAAATGATTGTCGATATGTTACAAGATAAAAAGATAGAGGTGAAAAGTGAAAGAGATATTTGGCAAACTTCGGGTAATATTGCTGTCGAGTATGAGAGCTATGGTAAACCTAGTGGAATTAATTGTACGGAGTCGGATTATTGGTTTCATAATCTTTGTATTGGAGATGAAACATTTGCTACGATTGTTTTTGAAACGAAGAACCTCAAAAAAATAATCAACAATCTTGATTATAAACGAAGTGTAAAAGGTGGTGATAACAATGCTTCACGTATGTATCTATTAAATATACAAAGATTGTTTTCATCAGATGTGATTAAGGCTTTTAAAAAGGAGATAAAAGATGCGACAAATGTTAATTAATACTGCTAAAGCATACTATCTAGGTATGATAAATAGAAGAGTAGCCAATGTTGAGGTGTTGTTAAATCAACCTGTAGGTATTGGTGAGCATGGTGATATACAAGAAGAGATAGAAAAACATCTTGGAATAATTGCAGATTACCATGACAAGATAGAAATACTAGAAAAATACTTTAACAAAAAAGAGGAGAGTAAAGATGAGAACACAGAGAAGAAATCTAAGTAAGTATGATGCTCCACTAAGTATTCAATTTGGGTGGGGATATAAAGCCTTCAAAAGAGGTAGTTTAGATAGTAAGTTAAAACAAAACTCTATGCAACATAGAGAGTGGCAAAGAGGTTTTAATACAGCTTACTTTGAAAACTTAAAGAAAGTAAAACAACGTGAACAAATTAGAGCAAGAAGCTAAAAGATTTTTAGCTAAAAGAAAAAGCACAAAAGACGAGAAGATTCTAGCAGATGTAAAAGCAATCAATGCTCTGCTAGAGTCTTGTCAACTTAAACTTAGTGAAGTTATTAAGTTATTGTGCAATCCTACCAAGTAAACGACCTATAAACTTACCCTCATAAAAATAGTTTTTAGTAGGATTAGCTTCTTGCATCTCATTAACAGTTGCACCATATTTATTTACAAAATATTCATTAGCTAATTCTCTATCTTTACTACTAAGTTTATTAAACTGTACTCTGTCAAAAGGTGTATATCCTTTTTTTTCTTTTGACCTTTTACCTTGTGCTTCAAACTTTGCTAAAGTCTTTGCAAACTTTCTAAATCTTTTAAATTTATTTTTTAAAGATGCAGATTGTTCTAATCTACTTTTATTTTGATAAGAGTCACTTAATATTTCTTTTGCTAATTGTTTTTCTAATAAAATACCCATATGCTTTTTAACTAAAGCATCTGCTTCTTTATCTCCTGATGCTGGAACTATTGTATAACTTTTAATATTAAAAGAATCTAATTCTTTCTCAACAAGATTTTTCCATTGCTCCATTCTAGCACCTGTTATCTGCCCTATGATTGGGCTTTGTCTATATACAGCACCCTCTCTTGTTGGACTTTCTAATTCAGGTAATCCTTTATCTAGCACAGGAGTGTTTCTTAATATAGAATTTTTAAAAGCACTAAGACCTCTTTCTTTTGCACCAAACCCTTGTGTTTGTCTACCATCTCTAACCTTTGCTGCTTCTGTATCATAAGCCGCATTGATATCTCTAATTACTTTCAATGGTGTAAATGCTCCACCAACAAGTTCTCCATAAAATCCCCCTACAATCTCTCCTAGTTTTTCACTTTTAATACCAGTAAACCCACCTTCTTTTGAAACCTCGTCAAAAAAACCTTGTAACATATACTCTCCAGCACCTCTTCTAAATTGAGCACCAGTCATACCTTCTAAAATTTCTCTTGCATCTAAATCTTTAAAACTATCTTTTTTTCCTGCTTGAACTAATAACTCTCCAAGAGCTAGATAAGGAGTAAACGGAAAGAAGGGTCTTAAATCTACTGTTCTTCCATCATCTGTCTTACCTTCATACCATCTTGTTTCTGAATTAGCTTCTCTATATTTATAACCAGAATATATTGCTACTGTTCCTACAACAGCTTTTGATAAGTCTTCTCTAGCTTTCATCCAATCCCTAGACTCAGCCATAGCTAATTTATTTTTAGCATCTCCTGTTAAGTTTCTTCCCTTAAATGCTTTTTTAGTTGCACTAGCAAGATTAGATATTCCTGATATAGCTGTAAGCCCACTATACTCATATTGAAACTGTAAAGCATTAACCATAAATCTAGCAAATGGAAATGCAGCAGTTCCAAGTGGTGCTGGTATAGGACCTAATGCTTCATTAATCTTAATAAATCTATGCCCTATACTATCAAACATTCTACCCTTTTGTTGCTTTGGCATACGAGCAAATGTAAAAGCTAAAGAATCCTCTACTGCTTCTTTCAATACGTTAGTAGGTAACGCTTTACCTGATGCAATAAACTCATTTATATTTTTATATTGTCCTTTTCCGGGTTTATCTGTTATTAAATTTACTCTACGCATTTGTCTTTCTATGGTATCTACAAATACAGCTCTACGAAATATTAAATCTTGTGCTATATTTAAACCATTTAAAGCTCTAGTAAACCCTGTAATTTCTCTACCTTTATCTCCTACTTCTTGTAATGACCTATCCATAACCTCTGCTAGTTTTCTATTATGTGATAATAAAGCATCAGCAACAAATTTAGTTTCTCCAGAACCATTTGCTGTGTCTACAACTCTTGCTAAAGTTCCAAAAGCATCACGACCTATATCTCTAAGTCCTTGTCTAAATCCCTCTACACTTCCCTCTCCTCTTACTAAAGAAGACATACCTCTATAAGCATGGAATAAAGAGGATTCAATTAATCTTGAAGACATTTCCATACCAGCTCTACTAAAACCTGTAGCTACGTTTCTTACTGTTGTTGATATTTGTGTAACTAATAAAGCTCTTCTTTCTCTATCTAGTCTTTGAATAAGAGAACCTGCTCTAGTCATCATAGAAACTTCTTCACTAGGTTGACTAAACATAGAGTCTAACTTTGCACCAAATGCAGGGTCAACTTCTTTTAGCTTTTTCATTATTCTACCTACTTGAGAATAATTTTGTAATGTTTTACCTGCATCACTAACAGTTGTTGCCATAGTATCAGCAAACTCTTCAGCAGTTAAACCTGCTCTACTTAATGCACCTTCTAAAACATCTGTATCTAAATCTTCAAAGTCTAATACTTGTGTTACTCTTTTATCCCCTAAAAGATTACTTGTTTCTTGTACTGCTTTTAAAGACTTTTCCTCAGCTGTTAATTTTTTACCTTTTACAGTTGCTACTTTAGCATTGGCTACTATTTCTGTTATAAGCTCAGATGCTTTTATTTCTGTGCCTATTATATTATTTAGTGAACCATCATCTGCTGCATTACGAATAATCTCTGTAACAACATCTGTTGTTCTTCTTTGAATCTCTTGTTTTAATTCAGCTTGTGTTAAATCTCCTGCTTCTTGTAATTCGTTTAAAGTTTTTCTACCTTTAATAACTCTTCCTTCTAATGGGTCATAACCATCTAACAGAGCTTTTTCTGTTTGAAACTTTGTATCTGCATCTTTTTGGTTTCTAATTCTTTTTTGAAAACTTAAATCATCTAATCTTCTTTTCTTAGCTCTTTTTATAGCTTGCTTACCTGTTCCTGCAAGACCTAATGCACCACCTAACACACCACCAGCAAAACCTAATGCACCCATAGCACCTGCTGATACTGCGTCTTTCCCTTCATCTGTTAAATCTCTACCGATAAACTGTGTTTTTTCTATATCCTCGTCTTCTCTAAGACCTGACAACTGTGTCATTTCTTGTTCAGCTAATTCTCTAACTGCACTTTCTCCACCTTCTATGGCAGCTCCACCTAAAACTATAGGTCTTTTAAATCCTTTATAAGATGCATATTTAGCCGCTTCTTTTAATGCTGCTTTTTTACCACCTTCTTTTAATGCTTGTGATACTGCTTTTGTAGCACCAACAGCAACAACTTTACCAACACCAAAACCTATTAAATTTATAGGGTCAAGTATAAGTGCTTTAGCATAATCACGAATACCACGAACATACCCATCACCACCTTCTTCCCAAAATGAAGGTAGCTTTTCTAGTTGACTATATAAATATCCCCATTGCATACGTTGTTCTTGGTTAGCTTGTCTTACCCAATCTAACTGTCCATATAAATCAACAGAGTTATTTTCAATACCTCTTACATGACTAACAAATCTTTTAATATAATCTTCGTTAGATTCTTCTGCTTCTTGTTCTCCATCTTTTCCATACCTAGACGTACCATAATCTCTAAGCATATTCATATAATCATTATCGCTAGATAAATCTTTATAACTTAGCTTTTCAACTTCGTTTCTTTCTTCTATGTTATCATAAATATGGGAGTATTTTTTAGGAGTGAAGGTATCTAAAACCTCATCATTGTCAGGGTCTTGATTATCAAAATTAAGGTAAGTATCTACATCTATTATTTGCCCTCTTTTTTTATCTGTTTTTAATGGCTCTAGTGGTGGAGGTGCATCAGATTGAGGTGTGTCAAAATTAAGATATTCATTTACATTAATTATTGCCATTTCAATTACTTTCTTCTATCACCACGTCTACCTTGTTGTGGTGGAATAATTGGTGGTGGTGGTGGTGGTGATGCTTTTCCTTTTCTACGTCTGCTTGCATCAACACCTTTATCTTCTTTTTTTACTACTTGTTTTTCTTTTTCTTCTTTTGGCTTTTCTCCACCTTCAAGCACAAATTGAAATTTATTTTTATTCATTTCTTCTAACTCAGCTTTTCGTAATCTTATTTCATTATTTATTATTTGGTTAGCATCTTCAATACTTATACCATAATTCTTTACAAGGTCCTCTCCTGTCTTTTGCATCATAGCATTAAAATTATTTGCATCAAATACATTCATACTATTAAGTCTTTGTTTAAAGAGTGCATTTGTAAAACTTTTAGCACCTGCAAAACCCTCTCCAAACTGAGTAGTATCAAATGATAATTTTTTTTCTTCTCCTTCTGTTGGTTGTTCTCCACCTAATATTCTACTTTGTACATTTTTTACTATTGAACCTAAATTTAAAACTCGTGCTATATCTTCACCACCACTTCTATAACTTCCATCATCATTTAATAGATTAGATTCTACAAAGTTTACTTTTGCATTATTAATAGCTTCATTATACACTTTGTCTGCTTCATCACCAATTAATATTTCACCATTTGGTCCTCTTACAGTTGATGGATTTCCACCAGTACCCTTACTATACCCTACAGAATCTAATGCTTCTTGCTTTATTAATTTATAAGCATCCATATTATTCTTAAAGGTAAGTGTACTATCACTATCATCTGCACCCTTTGCTATTGACATTTTTCGTATAGCTGTTATTAGTTCTACATTAGCATCTTCTATTATATCTCTCTCTTCAGCAGATAAATCTTTGTTCTGTAATTTTCTAAAGTTAGAAGCATATTGTTCTTGTAATGTTTGTGGTTTTGTAGGTAGTTTGCTTAAATCAATACTAGACTTACCAAACTTATAAGATGTAGCTTCTGCAACTTCATTTGGAATAAGACCAAGTGATTTCATTTCCTCTAATCTTTCATTATATGCAACATCCATACTAGAACCTAGCATAGAATCTGTTTGCTGTGCCATTGTAGGTTTTTCAAAAGATACAGGTTTAACAAGAGCTTGAGCAAATTGTTCACTGGTATCATACCCAACTTGATTTCCACTAGGAGTATATGTATAAATATCACTAGCACTAATACCATTCTTTCTTCCCTCTTCAAAGTACAACATCATTTTTTCTGCATGGGCTTTTCCACCACGAGCAATACTTGCAGCAGTTTCTAAATTACCACCAAAGTAACCTGATAACTGATTTATTAATTCTGTGGTTTCCTCAATTTTATTATCACGTTTATCTTTCTTTTGATAATAACGCTGCGTACCCAAATCTAAGGCTTTATCAACTAGAAGGTCAACTCTTTTATCTTCTTCTTTCTGTTTGTCAACAAGCTCTGTTGCAAGACCTTTAAACGCTGCACCTATTTTAAATACCATTTAGTTTCTCCTCGCCATTAGACCCATTGGTTCTTCTTCTTCTTCTTCAATATCATCATCATCTTCCTCTGTTGGCATATCCTCTGCATCACCTGTTAATGCTTTAATTTTATTTAAAGCACTTGCTACTATAGTAGGTGATGGTCTATTAGATTCTTCATCTTCTTCAGTTCCTAATTCATATTCTACATTTGCTGATTCTGCTAAATATGCCATCATTTCTATTAGTACAGGCATTATTAGTACACCTATATCTATTGTATGTCTGCCTTGTAAGGTAGCACCTAACATCATAGAGTTAGCTATAGTCTTTAGAGGAATACCTAATTCTATAATTGAGATTAACTCTTCTACAAAGTTTGGGTCTACCAATCTAGGAATATAAAACTCTACTGCTTGTTGCACAGTAGTAAACTGTGGTGGGTTTTGCCACGGGCGATTTCCTAATTCAGCAGTTAAAGATTGACCCGGAATAGGAGCATCTAAAGGTGGTTTAGGATTCTCTGCCATTTTTCTTCTCTTCTTTCTTAGCTCTAATTTTTGCTACTATATTACCTACTACTTGTTGTGGAGTAAGTTGACCACCCATATTTTGAATAGAACCATTCGGTGACATCATACCTTTTCCCTTTTTCTTTTTACTAGGTAGTTCTAAATTATTATATGCTATTGAAGCTACTTTATCAAAATCCATATTATCCAAATCCAAACGCTTTACCAATTACGCTACTACTCTTAGCAGTTAAAAATGACCCTATTAAACTTCCAAATGCTTCAGATGAAGCGTAGTCATTTTTCATTGCTTGAATATTAGCACCTGAATCAACAACTAATTGTTGCTTCGCTAAATCTACTACACGACTTCTTTCATTTTCGGCTGAAGTCCAAGCCCATTCCATTGTATCTCCAAAATATTGCCATAAGTTATTATACGCTTGATTAGATATACCAAGTAAAGATGCAGCATTTCTTTCATTAGCACGATTAATTGCTGTTGTATCTGCTGTTGCTACTTGTCTTCTCCACTGTGCATTACTTTGGTCAATAACTAATCTATTCTGTGCATTAAATTGGTCACGTTGATTATTTAATTCTGCATTAAATCTTTCTATTGTATTAACTTGTCCTGCATTAAACTGTGACTGTGCATTTGATTGTGATGTATTAAACTGTTCAACTTGATTAGCAAGATTAGCAAAGAATTGGTCAACTTGATTTTGACTTGATGCATTAAATTGTCTAGCAGCGTTTGTTGCAGATTGGTCGGTAAATAAACTTTGTACCCTTTGTTGTGCTTTAAACATCTCTGTTTGTTGTTGATTAGATAAGTTAGCCATATCTCTTTGTAAAAATGATTGTGCATTTTGTACGGATGCTTGTTGTCTATTATTAAGATTAGATAAATCCATATTTGCTAAAGCACTTGCTTCTGCTATAACAAGAGCTTGTTGGTTAGATAAATTATTTAAATTCATTGTATTAGCTAACCTAGAATTTTCTAATTGTATTTGTTGTTCAGCAGTAAAATTTCTATTTGCAACATCACTTATCTTTGCAGCATTTTGCACTCTTGTTTGAAATTGTTGGTCAAACTCTTGTCCTATAAATGCTGCTCTTTGTTGAGCAGCCAACATTGCTCTTTGTTGTCTATTAGATAAGTTCTGTGCTTCAAACTGTGCAGTAACTTGTGCATCTGCTTGTGCAATCGGTAATGCAGATTCAATCGCAGCTTGTACCATTGCTTGCCCTGCCATTGATGAAGCACCCAAACCTCTTTGTGCCATAGCAGCTTGTACACCTCTAATAGCACCTGCAGCCCAAGAAGGAGGATTTGTTGCATCAAAGTTAGCAGTTAAACTTGCAAGTTGTCCTTGCACTGTTGCTTTTTCAGAAGGTGTTGAAGTTGCTGCTTGTACTTGTTCAGCAAATGTACTAGCCTTTTCTGCATTAGCAGTAGATGATATTAATTCACCTTCTTGTATTTGTCTTTGAACAGGATTATCTATTAAGGTAGCTTGACCTTGAGCAGCTTGAAGATTACCAACACTTGAAGCAGTTTGTTGTGCTGCTGTTATTTTAGAACGAGGGTCTTCAGGATTAACTTGAGCAGCTTGTGTTGCTTGTAAAGCTGTGTTAATTTGTCCTGTTGCTTGTTCTGGTGTAAACTGTTGTGCTTGAGTACGTGTTTGTTGTCCAGCTTGAGCAGTTGCAGCAAGTGCAGTAGGTAAAGCTATACCCCCTACTACTTGCCCACTTCTAGGGTCAACAAACTGTTGTTGTTCCATTTGAGTTCCTTGAGCAATTTGTGCAGAACCTTGAGGTAAACTTGGGTTAGTTACCATTTGAGCTGATATATCACCTATACTAGAACCTGCTGTATATCCTTGTTGTGGAGTAAATTGTTGAGGTAATGGATTAAAATTAGGATTATTAATTTGTTGAGTGGGAATATTAACAGGTCTAGGCATAGCAGGATTAGTTAGTTCCAATCTAGGTGGATTACTACCTTCTTGTCCTCTTGCAGGTGCTGTTCCACCTTGTTGAAATGCTAAACCACCTTGAGCCATTCGCATAGCTGTATTCGTATATCTTTGCATCTGCTCTTGCTTATCAGGATTCTCTTCTAAGAAAGTTCCAAACTCTTTCATATCACCTTGATAACCCATAGCTTTAGCAATCTTATTTAACCCTTCAGGTTTAAATGCTCTAAACATTGCCATCTATTATTTATCCTTTTGTAATGCTCTATCTAGTTTGTCTTCTAGTCTATGTAGTGCTTCCATAACTTGTTGCATTTCATTATGCATATCACTACGAGTAGAATATTCTTCTCTTGTTTTATTTAATAATATATCTATTCTTTTTACTTCAGATACTAATGCACGAAATGTCCAAAACGCAGGAGCTATAATTAGCGTTAGAACAACATTCCAAAATATCATTGGGGATATTTCCATTTATTAACTCGCTACAAACTGTCTGATGCCATATTCAACAGCAACTAATTTTGTTTCACTAGAACTAGAAAATGTTACTGCTTCTCTTGCTATTCCACAAGTTATACCTGTTTCAGTAGCTTTCATTCCTATTCCTGCTGTAGAGGATGCAGTTATAAAATCACCAATCTCTATATTTCCTGTTTCATTGTTACAGAGTATATGACCATCACCTAGTATATAGACTTGATGAAGTGGTTTATCTACAACCTTTTCATCACCAACAACTTTTCCGTCAGGTATAGTTGATGCTGTTTTAACATCACCAACAGATTTTCCCTCTGGAATTGTCATGCCCTCTAAATAATATTGTGTATCTTCTTCTGGCATATAAAATGTAGAATATCTTGAAGCATAAGCACCCATTACTGCTTTTGACATTTTAGAGGAGGTCTTTTGTACATTATACTGTATACCTCTTTCTAAAGTTGTGTTTGTTCCAACAGATTTTTTATATGTAGTGCTAACACATTCTAATAATGTTCCATAAGGATATCCTGTTTGTTTATCTGCATCTGGCAAATATACATCATGGTTTGCTGTGAAAGCACCATAATTGACAGTACCATTTGTACTTGTAATGCTTCCCTGATTTGTGCCATCTCCATCTTGAAAACTTATTGCTGTTGCTGTAGATGAATGATTATCGTCTGCACCATAGTTTAATATCA
>VTLG01006125.1_pt1 | contig 22474 bp, 23 predicted proteins | sample 4694571 | NCBI WGS metagenome assembly VTLG01 (sample SAMN12604809, study PRJNA352737) | marine metagenome | biome: ENVO:00000447; feature: ENVO:00000209|ENVO:00000569|ENVO:01000036; material: ENVO:00002151; isolation source: viral sequences binned using virsorter ...
TAGGATTGTCTTTCATTATATTTCTAAGTGTTCCAGAGCTTACATTTGGGTCAATTTCTAAAGCACTCATAGAGTTTAACCATTGATTGCTTATCATTTTATGCATTGTATCATAATCTGCAGCAAATGTCATTGGATTTACATCTTTTGAAAAATCGTAAGTTTCTCCGTCTACTTGAGCATTTTTAGCACTTTCTAAAAAAGTTCCCCAAGCAGTACTTTGGTCGTTCCATTGAAAACCTTGAGCTTTGCTTTTCAATGCATCAAGACTCTTTATAGTGCCTTCTCCCATCCCTTTGCTATAAAGATTAGAAAGCTCTTGCTTTCTCCATTTAGCAAAAGCTTCACTTTTTTTGTTTTTTTGAAATGTTTCTTCAGCTCTTTTATCTTCTAATCTGCTTTTACTAGTTCCTAAAGCTTTCATTAAATTAGAAACTCCAGCTTGCAGATTACGAGTTGGATTTCCTGACGCATAATTTTGTGCGTATTTACTAAAATCTATTGCCATCTAAACAAACCCTCCAGCAACACTAGCTGCAGTACCAGCTAAATCCATTGTCATTGCCATATTTTGTTGTCTTCTAGCATTTGCTGCGTTTATTTGTTCCATATACATTTGAGATTGTCTTTCTCCTATATTTTGTTGACCTTGCATAGCCATGTTAAATAAGTTTTGGCCACCTTGCTGTTGTCTTTGCATTAAATTTGAAAATTGACTTCCTAGTTGGCCTCTAGCTGTTTGAGAATTAGCCATTGCCTGAGCAGCTGCTTGACCTGGGCTTACCCCTTGCATAGCTGCCATACTTAATAAATTTTGATTTTGAGTTGCAGCAGCATCAGCTTGTTCACTTCTAAGCATTTGCTTTTGCTGCATATTTATAGCAGAATTAGGGTCCATCATTTGACGAGCTCTGTCCATTTGGTCTTGAACGCTCTGGTCATATGACGACATCATATCGTTTATTTTGTTGGGATTCATTCTTTGTCTTTCCCCAAACAGTGCATCGCTAAACCAACCCATTAAATTCTCCTAATTTTTATCATTATAATATACACATATTTATATCATTAAAACAAGTTATTTCCATAACAAAACTCTTATACTTCCATCTTCAAAAGAAGCTTTAGTAGTAATATTAGTACTAGTTGGAGCTATCATTCCTGCAAGTGACTTTAAATCACCTCCATAAACATAAGCCGTAGTATTGTCTACATATATACCAATTCCATTACTATAATTTTCTCCAGCTTGATTATCAATAGGAGAAAACCAAGTTATTGCATCAGTAGCTTGGCCTGGAGCGAAATAAGCCATTATAAGGCTAGGAACCGTTTCTAGACCGTGCTGAAACCTCAAAGGCTGTCTAGTACCAGGACTAGTTGCTACTCTATGGTCATCATGAGTCCAAGTTTGCCATCCACTATCATAATCAGGTTTCATTAAACCACCTGTTTGAGATTTGGTCAAATGCTGCACACTAAAGTTTCCAGTTGATTCATCGAGTATAGTTTTTTGAGCATTAGAAGCTCCTGTAGAGTCATCTACTGCTTTTATTTGCTCTATAGATTTTTTAGCTCCTATTTTAGAAGCATCATTTATTTTTTGAAAAGAAACTGCAGTTTCTCCAATAACAGGTTTTTGCCATCCTTCTTCAGTTCTTATTTCAAAGCCTGATGTTTCATTATCAAATTTTATAATCCTAACATCTCCTGGCATTCCTTCTGATTCAGTTTCATCTTTATATCCAGTTTGGTCTATTCTTTCTATTAATTTGCTTAATTGATTTTTAATTTCTTGAAGAGCTTTATTAGTATCTTCAAATGATTTTACATTTGTATTAAAACTAATCATTACTTAGGAGTCCTTATTCTAAATAATAAGCCTATAGAATCTACTTCTTCATCCATTTCTTCGAGCTTAAATTGCATCCATTTTCCCTTTTTATTAGAGCCAGTTAACCTATAATCAAATGTTTCTGTTCCATCCGATTTTACTACCATATTTGCTGTAGTACTATTACTTCCAGAAGTAATTCTACCTTTATCTGTAGAAACTATTAATTTATCTGTTTCACTATCATATGTTCCATCATTGATAAGACTTGATTTAGGTCCTACAATTTTAATTTTATTATACACTTTATTTACAGTAGTAGCATCTAAAGTAAGCTTTTTACTTAACCATGAGTAAAGTTTTTTATTAGCACTTGTAAATAAACTGTATATGTTATTGCCAATATTAACACAAACAATTCCTTCTTTATCTGTAAAAGGTTTGCCTACTACTTTATTTTTATCTAATTCCCACAAATCCCATCTTCTAGTATTTAAACAATAAGACCAAATAAGGTTATTTATTACTGATATATTTTTTGTAGATTCAATATTTCCAGTTGCTGAAGAACCTTGATAAGCTGTTTTAATATAATCATTATCTCTAAATTCAACAAAAAACAACACACAGTTAGATGTTGGGTCAAATGAAACCAAAGGGCTTCTATTATTTATATTCCCTGCTGTGTTACTCCAGCTTAAATCTTCTAACTCTTTAGTTCCTACAGCAGAACTACTTGTTAAAGACAACATATTTGTTTTGCCGCCAGTTTGTATTTGAGTAGATAGTTTTTTAGGAGATGTTCCATTATGCATATATGCTCCATTTCTATTAGCAAAAAACATTCCAAATTCTGTAACTACCACACTATTGTTACTAGAGCAGCCTATCCCTTCAAAAGTGTCTTCTATTTGTAAAGATTCTGGGTTTATTTTATATATATTATTTTCATCAAAAACAAACAATCTACCAGAAAAGTTTGTCATTGCAGTGGGTTTGCTTTTTAAAATAACAAAATCTCTTGTCCAATCAAATAGACTAAATCTTCCTATTTTAGACCTAAATATTTGATTAGAGGCATCATTTATTTGTGAGTGAGAACAATCGCCTGCAAATAAATAGCCATTTACTTCTACAGACATTCCGTACTTAACAGATAAATCTGTATTTGTTTCAGAAATATTTGTTCTAGCTTCGTAAGATGCTCCTAGCTTACCGTCATCAGTAATGCTTATGCTTCTAATTTCACTTTCAGGCATATTCCAGCCTGTATCAACGCTAATCTGTCTTACAAGTCTATAAAAAGATTCTGGATTGTTTTTTCTATATAAACAAACATGAGTTAATCTTTTACTTAATTTTGTAGCATTTAGCAATAAATCAAGATATAACTTTTCTCTATTAGAAGTATCTTCAAATGTCCAAGGAGCTTCAGTTAAAGGGCCTTCCTGGTATCCATCATAAACTAAAGAAATTTTATAACTATAAATATTGTTTTTTAAGAAATAACCAGTTTCTAAAGCAGGGCTAGGCGTTATAAATAGAGAAGTTTGAGCAACTGAAATATACCTAGTATCATCATTAGCATCACCTCTTAGTATATTACCATTAATTGAACCTTTGCTAAACTTATTTAATCCTATTCTAACTTCTCCTAATTTAGTTTTTCCAGATGAAGTAGATACAATCCCTTCCCATTGATTGGTATAAATAGTAGCCTCTGTGTCATCATCAGTTGTATCTGGATTTTCTATATCAAAATCATTTGTTTGTGTAGATGTAATTGCATATACTCCATCGTGCTGGGCTCTTGCTCCATCAGCAGTAACTACATCTCCTGCTGATAATGTATGTCCAGTAGTTGTAACTCTAATTTGTGAATTTGTAGAACCGCCTGCATTTCCGTCAAAGTCAGTCCCACTTGTTGTAAAAGTTCTCAATCTTCTTGAATGCAATCCTCCAAAATGTATGCTCATTTTTGGCTTAACTGCTGGTATTATAATAGGATTACTAGAAGCTGTATCAGAATTAATACTTGTATAATTAATAGTTGTCTCTTCTTGTACCGTACTAGAAAATGTAAAAGTTTTTGGGCCTGTAACTGTTATTTCATGATGCCCATTATAAGGACTGCCCATATTTATAACATCTTTAGTTTCAAGCATATGGTCAACAGTACTAGTTGCTGTAGCTGTAGTACCATCACCTGTAATAGAAACTGGGTTAAAAGACTTATACACTGGAGACGATAAAACAGGGTCTAATTCGTAATTTTGAGTATTTTCTAATCCAGACTCACTATAATAACTTCCAGCTTTACCTATACTTGCAGTAGCCATTCCAGATGAATGAAAAATATGGCAAGTATCAGAATTTGTAATTGTATGTCCAAAAGGATAATGAATAGATAGAAGAGTGTTAGTTCCATCATCCATAGAACCAATTATTTTTCTAGTTTGATGAGTATTAGTAACAGCATCCCTTACAGTTATGCAATAACCTGCAAATGCATTTTTATATTTTCCAGGAAAAGCAGTAATTCTTGCTATTTTAATAACTGGATGTTTTGTAGCGTCCTCTAAACCTGCAGCTGTATCTGATGATGCATGATAAGAAACTATAGCTCCACTACCAGCATCATCATCTGTATAATGCGTAGTAGGACTGTTTCTCCAATTACTTCTTGCTATTCCACTATCACTGTTATTTAGTCTTTCAGTAGATTGATTATATCCAGGACCAAATGCAGTAGTAGGGTCTGGTCCAACTAACCAAGGGCTATTTCCATTAAGATAATTATGCTGATAACATTGTACAGTTGGTAATTGTCTATAAGAAGAGCCACCTCTGTCATTATTAAGATTAAGTACATATAATTTACTATTTTCTATTTCTCCATTTACATATTCACCATTTTTAGCTATAAACAATTTACTAGAAGATTGATTTTTTATATTAGATGCTCCAACGCTTTTAACAGTAGTTCCAGTATGATATATTTTATCAGGGAAAACTGGCATTTCAACAGAAGTTTGCGCATCTATTTCTATATCTATATCTGTAGCAATAGGTCTTATTAAAAAACCTGCTTCCCATTTTAATCTTTCTATAGAAAATGATTTTGCTGGAAATACTTTTTTTATAAGAGCGTCAGTCATGTTTCTTTCAGAAAATTGAAAAAGAGCTTGCTCTGAGTACCATTTGGGTCCAAAATGTCCAAATTTAAAGATATCGTTATTTTCTTTATCATCTTTATCAAATGCATAATGATATAAATCTGTAACTGTTCTACCTGCATCAGCCATTACTGAATTATCTTCATTCATCCAAGGCCCACCAACCCAAACTTGTGCGCCAGCATCCATTCCTGTTGCTGCAGATGATTCAGTTACATAAAAAGTAGTTGAGCTTGGAACAGCTATAATAGTATAAGAACCTTTATTGCTTTGAGCTGCTGTTCCACTATAAATTCCTGGAGCTCCATCTGAATAAAAACCAGGCCATGTTCCGTTTCCTTTGAAATAAACTAAATCGCCTGCTTGTAAATAATGAGCTTCGCTTGTAGTTACTTTTGTGTAATAAGCTACTCCTGCTCCTCCAATATTTGCATCTTGGTCTAAAGAACTTATTGTGTACTTTTGTTTTTGAGGTAAATCACCAAAATGCATATCTGTACAAATAAACAAACAATTACTCATATCTATATTATATGGAGCATCTGCATTTAAAGGACCGCTTGAAGCTAGGATATGTGTATTATCTTTTCCAATTGAATATCCTGAGCTTTTTCCATTTAATTGCCCTCCAAAGCCAATCCAAGGAGTGTCGCTACCTCCAATCATGCCAACAGCATGCGCAGACATTTTTCTATGCAATTCCCCATAATTATTATCTGAACTATAATTATCATTATTAGGAACAACAACACCTGTTCCATCTAGCATTCCATCACAGTTATTATCTGCAACAGCAAATAATGCATATCTTGCTACACGTATAGAAGCAGTTTTACTTCCATCTCCATGCCAACCTGGATTACGTCCAAAGTTTATATAAGAATTATATCTTTCACCAGCAGCACTAATACCATTAGTACTAAGCTCTTCACCTGCTATATCTTCAATGTTTTCAGGCTTAGACTCGTCATAGTTAAAACTTTTAAAAGGCTTAATAGTTTTTATTTTTAATCCACCGCTATTAAATGAGCCATAATCTACATCAAAATATGATGAAGCTTTTATATCTGTTTGGATATTGTCATCATTATTTCCTAGCATGTCAGAATTAGTGTTGTTAATATCTGCATAAGGTCCATAGCCATACATATAATGGTTTACTCCTTGCCCATCAAGTGCAGGTGATGTAGTATTATACTCAAAACTAGAGCTTTTAACTCCAGTATCACCGTATAAAGTTGTCGTAGGAGGAGTTCTATCTGCAAAATTCATATCATTAGCACCAGATACATAAGTGCTTTTTCCACAAAATAAAAATCTGTCACCAGTTGAAAAACTATTCTGATTTGCAGGATAACATTGAACCCATAATCTTGTATCAAAATTAGCTGGACTGACATCTGAATTAGTGTTAGTAGTATCATCCCAATCAAATGTAATTGTAGGCCCCTTTGTTTCTATTATATCGCTAAATTCTCCTGCATGTTCAATATTTGGAGAACTTTCTGCGGCTAAAGAATCGTAAACAGCTGTATTTCCTCCGATATCTCCATTAACATTATCATTGCTCCATTTAAATGATTTTGTATTAACAGTAATAGTTTCAAAAGCTGTTAATCTAGTTTGAGTAGCAACATTATAACCTGCTACAACATTTATTCTTCTTATTGAAGAGCTATTTTCTTCTAATATGTAAACATATCCGCCATCAGGTGTAGTTCCGTTTTTAGAATAAGATGTGCATATTGATTGAACATTAAAATCAAAATCTAAAAATTTTTCAGTATATCCTTTTACATATTCATCAGTTCCAATGTCAGATGCTGAAGTACCACTTATTCTATCATCTGGCCAAATTCTATATAGAAATCTAGTCCCTTTTTTTATAGCATAATAATAATAAGGTCTCCAACATATTTTGTAATTATTATCACTTGCCATAGAACCCCCATCAGGAGGATTAACGTCTAATGAAGTGTTTCTTCTGCATCTAAAATATCTACTCGCATCAGCTCCAGCAGCATTATCTAATGCTGAAACAAACCACACTCCTGTTCCAGCCCAACTATTATCAGTATCTAAATATTCTCTTATTGTAATATTATCACCTGCTATTAAGTTATGAGCAACGCCACTCCCCATATCAACAGTAAGAGTTGTTCCACTGTTATCCCAAGTTGCAGTTATACTTTCATGCTCTCCTGCTAAACATATTTTTGAATAAGCAACTTCAGCAGAAGTTTCATAAGTAGATACGGCATCTTGGTCTAAATACAAACCTCTATTACTATTATTAAATAATTTACTATTAAGATAGCCTAACCAAACAGGTCTTGAATTTTGTTCTTTTCCTCCAAATCCTATATGCAATTCTCTATTTTTTTGAACCATAGAAACATTAGAAGAATTAAAGTTATTTTCTACATATGGAGATGTTTCAAAAGATGTAATTGATTTTAAAGGTTCTTTTAAATGCGTAGTAAAATTTTCAATAGCAGATAGAGATGATGATGTTTTATTATACATTACTAATGTTTGTAAATCGCTGTGTTTAATAAAAGAAGAAGCTGTTATATTAGGAGAATCTTCAGTTTCTGCTGTTACAAAGCAAGTTTCAGATAAACTTACTACAGCTAATTGTATAGCTGTTGCATTTTCTCCAAAATTAGAGAAATTTAATTCTAAATCATTTTTAGGCATTTCATTAGGAGTTCTAAATGTATAACTAATTTTTCTCCACTTTACTGAATCTATATTGCTTGTTGAAATAGTATCTTCAAAATCAGATGTACATACACTAAATGGATTCCACTTTATGTTATATGTAGGTATGCTAGAAGTTAAGTCTTCATATCCTGCAACATCATCTCCATCACTAATTGTTTTTAATTGAAAATCTCCATTTTCATCAAAGTATCCACCATTATAATCTAAACAAAATACTGGTTTAGGAGATTTGCCACCTGTAAAAGCAGTATTCATAGTTGATAAATCAGTTGAGGAAGGTGTCCCTCCATATGTTATATTAGTATTTCCTTCTTCTCCTGCATATGCCTGAGTTAAAGTTAATGTTCCACTACTATTTGCTACAGCTATTTCACCATTATGTCCATTAGCATGCTCTATAGCTGCTTCTATTCTAGTTCCTATAGTATTAATATCTCCAGAACCTGCAATATCTATTTTTATATTACCATCACTATCAATATCTGTATTGTCTCCTGCAGAAGAATTATAAAACTTATATGTTTTAATTGTACCTGCAGTAGATTTAAGTGTAATTGTGTATCCTGCAAAATCTCCTAAAGAACCATGAGCTCCAGTAGCTACCACTATACTAGCTGTAGCTGCACTTCCAGTTTTAATTTTAGTCCAAAAGCATAAATCGTATAACGTGTCTGGTTTTAATATATCTTTTGATATACTATTTCTAGCGCTCCACATACCATTTTTTAAAATATCATCACCAGCAGTATGGGTACCAGCAGTACTATTTAAAAACCCTCTTTCAACCATTATACCATTAGTTGACACTTCTTTAACTTGCATATACTCATTATTTATTTTAAGTATGTCACCTTTAGCAAATAATGCTTTTGAATATATTGGAGTACTAATTGTTATAACGCTGTCTGTTGCGACAATATTTGAACCTAAATTCATACTTGTATCGTCATATTGAGCTAGTATAGATAAAGACTTATCAACATAAGGATAAAAGTCAGCAGATTTATCTGCCCCAAATACATTTGTATCGCTATATAGGCCAGAACTTTCTTGAGCTATATAGCTATTACTATTACTTGTTTCAAATTTATTTCCTGCATTACTATCAATATTAAGCTTATATTGCGTCCAATCATTGACTTTATTTATTTCACCATCACCTACACCACTACCAACTTTATGAGCAAATGTAGCATTATTAATTAATCCAGGCTCAAAATAAGAAGTATTACTCCCACTTACTGTTTCTGTAACAGGAGTTTCTTTTAATTTAAATACACCGCTACCATTATAAGATTTAATTGTAAATCTATTTCCAAGATTAGATGCGGCTACACTGCAATAAAATGTAAAAGTATCCCCAGCAACAAGATATTTTGCTAAATTTGGATTGCTGTTTACTGTCATTGTTTTTGCATCTGCATCAAATACTACTGTAGCTCCAGTATGCTTTAACACAGTAGTTCCACTAGTATCAAATAATGCCCCATTTCCTTTTGCGTGATTACCTGCAATTTGTGACCAGCCAAATGCTATAGTAAGATAACCTTTTGTAGTTGGTTTCTGCAACCCTTTGTTTCCAGTAGACATTCTATTTACCATAATATAATATGTAGAACTAGTTGAGTATGTCTGTATAACAGAATTAAACATTCCTCTCTCAACTGTTATTGTATTACCTGCAGTGTCAATGCTTGTTATTTTCATTATTTCATTACTATAAGCACCTACAAAATATGTAGAAGTTGTAAACTGTATATATTCGCCTTCAATAAGAGTAGATAAGTCGACAGTAGTTTGAGCATCTGACATATCTATAGTAGTAGCAGTTTTTGTAACGTCACTAGTTTTAGCTTGAAAAACAGGATATGTAGATGTTGTAGTATTACCTAATTGAGGAGTAACTCTTAATCTTTCCATATGAGGAACAGCTGTTAATCCACTTATGCGTTCTGGATATCCTAAAGTTCCAACAAAACTAAGACTAGCTTTTTTGGTAGTTTGATACATAGTTACGTCTTCTAAAAACAAAGAAGTATTATGCAATGTTGGAAATACATTAGAACCGTCAGTTGTATTATCATTTGTAGCACTGCCCCAAGTCCAAGGCATTAACGCCCTTGTAATAGAACCTCCGACAGAACCAATTAAATCATTACTTTTTATACCAGATAAAATACCTTCTTTAGAGTTAGGGTCTACATTTAAAGAAAATGCAGCCGTATCTTCAAGTATATCTTTTTCAGAAGCCTGTAATACTATACCTCTGTCAAATCTATTTAGCTCTTTTACTCTTTTTGGCATTTTTCTCCTTTACTATCCATTTTATATTAGACAAAGTACTTGTCCAATAATCATCTGGTACTATTATTATTTGTTCCCGTCTAGTAGTTTTCCCCATACTGCTGCCTTTCCATCTATTATTTGAACTATATCTACAGTAAATTTACCACCTTTATAAAAATCTACTATCGCAAAAGCATGTGCCCATTTATGTTGTCTACCGCCTAGCCATGCGTTCTTTTCTGAACTCATGTCTTTTAAGCATCCTAGCGACCAAGCTGACTTAGGTCCATCCATATAAGTCACACTATCCTGTTGCAGGGAATGATGATGACCATATATTATATTGGCACCTAGTTTCCTAAGATGATTCGCTGCGTGGTATTGTCCACCAAAATGATGCCCGTGGTAAAAATAGAGCTTTCCTATTTTTAGATACTCACCAGGTGGGTGATATTTGTATCCTCGTTCTTTGAACTTACATGCTTGTTCAAAACGATATCCCTTTAGATAAGGATGCTCTTCTACGAATCTATCCAGCCATTCATCGTGATTCCCTGCACAAATATGTCTTTCTTTACATTTAACTTTGTCTAAAGACTCATCAATTTCATCTAATAAAGCATTTACTCCTGCTATGTCTTTATCCACTTTAGGCATAATGTACTCTAATGGTGGTTTTTTCTTACGTTTCCATTGCCAATGTGATACACTACCAAACTCACCTAAATCGCCCAAATCAACGTATATTTCGGGCTTTACGAGCTCTATAGCCTGTTTGACTACATTTATCGCAGGCACATCGTGTATAGGTGCGTGCTTATCTGGAGTTACTATTGCTCGCTTTAGCACTCCGTTTTTAGTTTTTTTCATTATCAAAAAACTCCTAATTAAATTCTGACCGAGGGACGTATGCCCAATCTTCTGGGTTTGTCCATAAACCAACTGCTTTTTTTAAATACTTAAGTGTGGTTTTTTCATTAAATCTTAAAAATAAAGCTTCACATTCATAACATTCCCAAAATAAATTTCCATCATATGTAGCCATTACTTCTAAGCCTTTAATATTGTCAGATGAACAACATGGGCATTCATCTGGTTTTTTCTTATAAATCAAACTAGTATCAATTTCTAATTCTTCAATTATATTTGATTCATTCTCAGCTAAATCGCTAAGCATTATTAATCTAGACTTGGTAAACATTATACCAATTTTTGTTTTACTTTTTCCCATATTTTATCATCTAGTTCGTTTTTAGAACTTTTAACAAGATAATCTCCTAAAGCTACTAATATAGCTTTTAAAACATCTTCGCTAAAAAAGTTTTTTAACATACCTATAATAAGACTTTTCATTTACTTTTTACTCCTTTTACTTTTACTAAGTGGCTTTTCTAATTTCTTTGCCTTGCAGCCACAATCCATACAAATCCAATCTGCTCTAGGATGTGAATCTTTTTCTAAAGCTTTAATTCTTTTATCATGACTACTAGCAATACGCTTATCATCTGCTTTTTCAATAGCACTCATAACCTTTCCTATTATTGCTTTTACTATAATTGCTTGTATCATTTGTCATCCTTGTAGAGCATATATCCTAAGCAAAATGTAGTCATAAATCCTGCCATAAAATATAATAAATCTCTAAAATGGTCTATCACTTTTCTATACCAAACCATGTCAGTACAGCGGTTATTACAAAAACAAATGTTGAACCTATACCTTTTATCCAAGATATCTGTTTTTCATTGTCTCTTACTCTTCCATTTATTTCATCAACTCTTGTTCTAATGTATTCAAGATGTGATAAAATTAAATCATCAGTATCTTTTGTTTTCATTTCTTTCTTGCATCCTTAAAAACTTATCTTTTAATCCATTTCCACTTAATGCCGCTATTACTTCTACTAATGTTTTAAAACTATTTTCAATTCCTTTTTGTTCAAGTTGCATTTTCTTCTGTTGGTCTATAAGCTTTACAATTATAGATTCAACTCTTGTAAATGACTCTCTTAGTTCTTTTTGTAGTTCATCTTGTATAAATTTATTTTGCTTTTGAATAAAGAGCCAAAAAGCACATGCAACAACCAAAGGGATTCCATACCTTTCTAATATTGCCAACCAATCCATATAAATTAAAAATCCTGAGCAACAATTATACCAGTAGTTTGATAATTACTTTTACTGAATTTTTTAGCTCTTTTAACGCCTAATTCAAATTCATTATCAAAATATTGTGCAGTGTTTAATTCCATATGTCTAGGGTCTTTATATCCCATAGCAATAACTTTGCTAACTATAGCATTGTGAAATCTTGCAGGAACATTTGAATATGTACCTGTCATTGCGTTATTACTTAAATCTGTATCAGTAAAAGACCCTCTAATTTTTAAAATATTAGTACCAGTTGTTTGAACTGTTTGGTAATTAGAAGTCCAGCCATTTCTAGAAACTACATTTGTAGCTTTTTCTACAATAGCTATTTTCTCACCTGTTGTATGAGTATCTATAAAATAATAGTATTCTTTTTTAGTTGCCATAATTAACTCTCATCATTTATAATTGGATTGCCTTGCAATCTCGATATTTTAACATCATCAAAATAAACTTCTTCTATTTTTAACAAATGAACCCCAGTAGAGTCATCACTTGGTATATCGTACCACCTTTGGTCTGCTGTTGTATCTATAGTAGCATCAGTTTTTTTATAAATATCTGTTCTTTCGCAAAATTCATCTTTTGCTCTATTAAGTAATTTAATTGCTTCTACCTCTTTTATATGAGGATGATGTTGTTGTATTAATTCTATCATTTCTTTAGTTTTCATTATTCTCCCCTAGGCGTAGCATCTTGTTCCATATAGCGTGATATTTCCATTTGATATTGCGCTTGCAATGATTGAATTTGTCCTGACAACATTTGCTGCATTTCCATATCTTCTTCGTCTTGAACAAAGTCGCTTATATATGCTTGTAATATATTTATAGCAGCTTTTAATACTACTGCTTGATGTGCTTCTGTTGGAAATCCAGTAATCGCAGTTGAACCAGCTTGGTCACTTGTTAAATAAGCAAAATAATAAACTTTTACATCTTCATGCACAATAGGCTCAGGAAGTATTGTTAAGGCTGTAGTTCCTCCATCTGTTATATATGCATAAACAGGATTATATTTTGTTGCTAAATAAATACTATTAGCATCTTTAGCTTTTTCAAAATCTTGTATAGATACTGGTTTACACTCTTGTGCTAATCTAGGACTAGAATCATCTAACCTTGTAACAAGTAAAACCTTCTTACCTTCTACTGCTGTCCAAGTAGTAGTACTTTCATCTAAGTCTTGCGGATTTACTGCATATTTTAATAATAATTCATGAGGCAGCATATCAGCTACTTCATTTATAGCTGCGTTTATTAAATCTGCCTTACTATTTGCAGGTATAACGCTATAATCGCTACCTATTAAGTCTGTTATTCTTTGACCTACTTGTGCTGCCATTACTTACCTTTTTTCTTTAAATTAAGTTTTCTTCTAGTACCAGGCTTTGTTTGGCCATGCCAAGGATTTCCAATACTAGAAGCAAATACTAATGTCTTTTTTTTAGCCATTGACTATCTATTGCTTCTAGCTATTCTTCTACCTGTAGTCTTAGTAGCTTTAGCTGCCTTTCCTCTTCCCTTAGATTTAGACATCATTTTTCTTTTTTTTGGTTTAGAAACTGGAGCTGATGAGCTACCACCTACTAAATTAATATTTGTTCTTGTTTTCATTTTATCTCCTATTATCCTAAAATTATTGTTATTGGCCACCACTGATTGTGAGCTAATATTACTGAGCTTCCTGCAGCATTCATAAATTCTGCTTTTATTCTTCCATATCCTGCTTTACCAGATATACTTATAGCATTAGTATTTGACGCCTCTAATGTAGGAGTAGCATCACTTGCTGGAGCTTGTCCTGCAACAGGCAGTGGTGTACTTATATCAGAAGGATTTACATCATAAGCAAAAGTTGTACCTATTTGCCAAGTTTCTCCATCTGGAGGAACTAATCCTGTACTAGCATCAGCACTTTCAGCTCCTTGAGGATTTGTATTCCATTCCATAGCAAATGTAACAGCAATATTGCCTGATGCATCTTCATTTGAAGTTACAACTGCTAAGGGTAATATATCATTATATACAATACCTCCAGGCAAACCTGCAAGGCAAGTTACATTTACATTTTTTAAATTAGTCGGTATTATATTAGTTCTAAATACTTTTCCTTCTGTATAAGGCATTCTTACATAAGAACTATATCCTCCATGATAAATTCTTCTTCTTCTCATAGTTTCTACACTAGGTGTATTTATTTTATAAATATCTCCATCATCAAAAGCAGTTGTTGTATCAAATCTAACTATAATTCCAATATCTATTGTTAATACAGCAGTACTGCTATTCCAGTATAAACCAGTGCTGCCTCCAGTAATAGTACTTGCATATATTATATCAATAAGACTATCATTTAGTTTATTATACTTGCGAACTACCCAGTCATCTACACCGCTATTTGTTGTAAATTTAATAGTATAGTAAAAATCACAATTATATTCATCTACAACCGTAGCTTTAACAGTTCTATCAGAGGTCCCTGTTGTTTGAGTTATATAAATTTCTCCATCAGTAGAACCTGTTCCATCGGCTGTTTCTCCTAAATAAAAAGGCTGATGGTTATAAGGAAGCCATTTGCCTCCTCTACCAGATGCATTTGTTGCTATAGTAACTTTATTAGCCATTATGTAAAAATATTGTTAATTTAATATGGTCTTCTACTGCATCTGCATTTGCATCACTGCCTGCTGTTAAAGCAAGTCTCATATAAGGCAATCTTCCATTAGCATCATAATCGTATACGCCCATTGCAACAGTTTCTGCTTGAGCTCCACCACCTGCATTCCATGTTACTAAATCTTGTAATTTAATATAATTAGTTCCATCTAAAGAACCTTCTACATCTACGTCAATATCACCTGCATCTGCTGGTAATTGATTTAATGTTCCATTTAATACTACTGTAAAATCTCCATTTACAATAAAATCAAAGTTTTTTGTATTGATTGCTGCTGTTCCATCAACCCACATCAAGCATTCATGCCTAACCTGTCCATCTGTGCCTGCTACTATAGGAACATTAAGTCCTAATGCGGCAGGATTTCCAGTGTTAGTTCCAATTGTTGTCCATGCACTTACTGACATTTCTTTCTCCTTAAATTTGTGTAGAAGGGGCCGAAGCCCCCTCTACGATTAATAAAACTAACCACTTACTACGATGGGTCAGGTCCTATACCATTCGGTGCAGTTCCAGTTCCACCTAAAGCACTACCTGATAGTCCGAGATTTGTCTCTGAACCAGCAGATGCTCTTTGAGCAACTGTAAAAGTCATAGTAACACTCGCAAGTGTACTAGCACCATTACAGTTAAATGCATAATAAGGTGCATCTGGAGTTTTAATATGATATCCATCAAGAATATTAGCAACTAAATCAATATCTGCTAATGTTCTATTTGGGTCCATAACAAATGTATGCTTAAGCGTAGTAACTGCCAATACGATATCGTCAGATATTTGCTTAAATTTACCACCATTATCACCTGCAGTTACAGTTCCATCATCTCCGCTTATAGCGAAAGAGTCGTTGTAACCAACCCACATATCTAAAGGTAATGCTGAGCCATCAGGAGTTCCACTCGCTGATACTTGCATATACCACTGTCTTGAGCCGTCTAATTCAGCAGGAGTTTTTTTCGTATAGACATCATTTAAGTCAGTGCCACCTGTAACAATAGTACAGGTCCATTTATTAAATCCGTCTGTAGAATCTGCTTTAACCCAGTCATTTTGCGTCATTGCCATAATCTACCTCCTACTTAAGAAAACTTAAGAATTGCGTGAGTTTCAGGGAGACTAATTTCCAATCCAGCTTCAGTGATGATTTGGTCTTGTCTACCATCAACGCCGTTGTCTTGTACATTAGTTTCAATGAAGGTATCTCGACTAATACCGTTACCCGCTAGTGGTCTATAAGCTACGTTTTTCATATCGATAGCTACACAAAAATCTTCCCAAGGACCTCTTAATAAAGGTTCAGCAACAAAGTGCAAATTACCAAATATAGTATTTACCATTGTTACTTGATGCCCAAAGGCTCCAGGAATAGTTTGTACATCTAACTTATATTGAGATGAGCCTACAGAATTATTTAAAAAGCTTCCACTTCCTAATTTGTTTAAGTAAGTAATAACTTTTCTTGAAGCCAAGACAAGTTTATTACCACTATTACCAGATTCAGGAGCGAAAAAATCTTCCATTGCATCTAAGAACGCATCATAACCAGATGAAGCATAAGACATGCTATACACTTTACCATTAGATGATGTGTAAGGAACCATGCCATGTGAATATCTAACGGCAGCACCACCAGCAGCAGCTTCTTGAGCTGCAGTAGTTATACCATCACCAAATAGCATAGCTTGTTCGATGTCCATTTTATGTTCCATAAGCTTATCTTGCCATATTCTTTGAAACTCATTTGAAACACCTCTATACTCTGTAGCTAAAGCTGTACCAGAAAAGACATTCATACCAGTTTTGAAGATTTGACAGTATCCTTCTCTGTCATACATTGAATCTTCCCAACCAAGAGGAGTATCAGTTCCCTCAGCCCATGCTGAGCCAATTACTTGACCTTTGTTACCTATAGAGAATACAGTTCCATCAGGAATTGTAGTTCCAATTGCAGTAAGTTTCTCACCTGAGATTTCAGTGTTACCTGTTGAAGTTTTATGAGCAATGTCAGTACCATCGTGAACAGTACTTGCACTACTATTAACTACTGTATTCTCTTCAACTTTAAAACGATAAACATTTCCATCGTCAGCTTTAACAGCTAAAATACAACCTGGTACGATAAATGGGCAATGAGAACCACTGCTTATTTTACCATACACATCATATTTTGCTGTTACAATTAAATCCTCACCAGCGTCAACTTCACCACCATGCGATTCCGCACCTGATATTGTTAATGCTGATTGAGTTACTTCGAAATTACGTCTTTGCCACTGATGTCTCTGTTCTAAAAATTTAAAAACAGGGTCATTAGTAGCTTTTTTTGCCACCTTCGATAAATATACAAAGAAAGGACTTTGCATTGGAGCAAGTTCTGCAACTCTATCTCCAAAATTAAAGACTCTTCTAGTGTTATCTAAGGAGGCTGTTCCGCTACCAGTAGCGGACGCTACATTACTAAATACTGTTGCTTCTCCAGCCATATCTAGACCTTCCTTAAATTATACCCGTCCTCAACTGCCTTATTAGGCCTTTGGTTGGGCAATTATTAATTATTTCCAAGGGTTTTTACTATTAAAATTCCCTATCATAGTGTCCATAATCTTATCTTCTGTAGTTCTGCCATCAACATTTGTTTGTCCAGAAGGCATAACTCCCATAGGAGAAGGCACTTGCTGAGCATTTTTTACTTGTTGAAATTCAGAACTAGGCTGAGCAGGATTGTTCTGCTGAGCAGCACCACCTTGATTAAGCCTGTAAAGAGAAACAAGATTATCTAAACTTATTGAATTAGGGTCTGACATTTTATTTATAAAATCAGTAGTTTCTTGTTGAGTCATGCCATGATGTCCCATAACATAATTGGCAACTTCATTTTTTTGTTGCACAACTTGTTGTTGAGCTTGAGCTCTTTTAACATTTTCAACTCTTTGTTGTTCAAAAGAACTAAGTTTATCTGCTAATAAAGCATTTTCATACTGACTCTTTAAAGAATTATACTCACTTATATTATCACGCCATCCCTCTACTTCATCTAAATACCTAGCACTTTCACTGTTAGGGTCAGAATAAGCTTCTTCCCTATTAAAAGTTCTAGGTCTTCCTGGTTTTGGAGGAGGAGGAGGAAACTCTTCTTGCGCTGGCTGTTCTTGAGCTTGAGGTTGCATTTGCTGTGTTGCAACAGTTTCTTGTTGCGCTATTTGCTGCTTTAAAGCTGCATTTTCATTTGCAATTTTATCTGCTCTTGACTGCCAATATTGAAACCTTTTTTCATCATTAGGTGCATCAATATTTACTTGATTAGTATCCTGTCCACTTACTTGGGGTTGTCCTTGTTCTGGAGCCTTTTCGGTTTCTCCGCTATCAGTTTTTGTAGTAAAAACATCTGCTATATCTGAAGAGCCATCATTTCCACTAAACACTGCTTCTTCTAAAGAAGCGTATTCTTGTTGTGGAGCTTGCTGGGTATCTCCTTGCATATTATCTTCTGACATTATTTCTTACTCCTTTTAGCTGCTTCTGCACCACCAGCAGAAGGTGAGCTGTCTTTTTTCATAGCCTCAACAATCTGAGACTTAACGGTGGACAAACTGTCGTCAAGGCGTTTTTCATACAGGGTACTTGCGGCTTTAGTTTTAGTACTAACTCCGTCAAGTTCTGATTTAAACTTCTCGACTTCAGCTTTTTTTCTGAGATTAACTGCTTCTCGGTCTCTTGTTTGCAAGTCACCTTTAAGCGATTTAATCTGCTCAGTAGCTTGTTGTAACTGTTGTTGTAATTGAGCAATAAGGTCTGTTCTTTGAAGAACTCCCTCCATGTCAAATATCTCAGTTTTCTTAAGCACTTCTTGTTTGTCTACTAAACCTGCCTTATATGCTTCCATGTAAAATTCTAACTCTGCATATCTGTTACTTGGCAATGTAGACCCTGATACAACTATGATATCATATTTACCTATAGTTATATCATTAAAAATCTTTATTTCGCCTGTTTTATCGTCAACAAGCTTTTTATTAATAACATAATCATTAATAGAGTTATTTGGTTGTATAACTCTAAAAGTTTTTTGAGTTCTGTATAATTGCTGCATTAAAGGAATAGCTACTTGACCTATTCTTACTAACGAAGCTTCTACATCAGCTAATTTAGATTTCATTTTTCTTTGACCAAATTCATCTATACTAATAGTAGCTTTATATGTTTGAGGTGCTGATTGAGCATTTCCCATCATCATTTCATATAAACCTAAAGCATGGTCAATATCGTTCTTTGCTGTTTGTTCTTGACTGTAAAGCTCATTTCCTAATGGAGTAGGTTGTACAGCCATAGGCGCTCCATCAGTAGGGTCATAAGGAATAGCTACTCCTGGTTGTGCCCATTTTTCTTCAAAATCTTTCATATCAACACTGCCTTCAGGAACAAGTATTTTAGTATTAGTACTTGTAGTAGCGTGTGCGATTATCAAAGAACGTGTTTTATTTATATACTCTTGCAATCCTTTTACAAGTCTTACATCCGACATTGGATAAGGAGTTCTTGTATGTATGTTCATAATTGGAACTATAGGATATTTATCAGTAGGAAGAACTCTGCTGTAAAGCTTTGTGTCACCTATAATAACACATTGCTTAATTTTTTTACTAGTTATTCTAGCAATTTCAATTTGCTTTTCTTCTATTAATACTCCGTAGTCCACTTCTTCAAATGAAATTGGAGGAGGTTCTTGCCTTGTTGCAGTTTCATCATAACCTGCTTGTTGCATTTGCATTTCAATCATTTGTTTTTGTTGTTCTCTTTTCATTAACAACTGTTGGTAAAGATTTTGAGCTTGTTTAGCATCTACAACAATTTGACCTTCTATAATCCAAGCTGGTCTTTCAATATATTTCTTATAATCATCTTCAGTTAAAAGTTCCTCTTTTCCTGAAAACTTCTCAAATGTTCTAAATTCAGTTACATTTACTTTATAATATCTTTCGTAGCCTCTTACGTAGTCTTGATTATCTAATCTTCCTACGTCTTCTGGGAAATGAACAGTATTATCATCTCCTCTTCCTGTAGAAGGAGCATTCCAATCATTGCCCCAGTTACTTGCTCCAGCATTTTCAATAGCATTTTCATACATAGGCCATAATTGCTTAGCTTGGTCTTTTGTAAAAAGCTTTGATATAATAATATTTTCAGCATCGTCAAAAAATCTATGTCTACTATTAGGGTCAACATATACATCTAATGGGTCTACATCATGAAAGCAAACCTCACCTTTTCCCATATCCATCATAGGGTCTTGATATACGTGTAAATAACCAACGCCCATTACATAATAGTCATCAACTGCTTGTCTTATAACAGTTTGCCCATCTGATATATCATACATATAAGCAAGTAGATTACTCATTACTTGTGCTACTTTATTATCAGAATCTTCTCTTGGAGCTGCTCTGAAAGAAGGTCTATTAGCAGTTAACATAGATTTAGCTGATTCAACAGCTGGATGTATTCTATTAATAACTATAGGAGCTTGACCTCTAGACTTTAATACATCTATTTGTTCTTGAGTCCATTGTTTACCTAATCTAAATTCTTTATCTTCTTTAGCATCTTGCGCCCAAGAGTCTCTTTTAGAAGAATATTTTTGATATAAGTCATGTGTTTCAGTTACTATATCGTTATTTTCTTCTAGATTGTCTTTTTTTGAATATGCCATATGCTTAATTTACGAATTATAAAGTCATCCAATCAAGACTTTTATTCGGTTTCCTCCATTCATCGTCTGAAATTCTTTCAAAATCTCTCTTTCTGCAAGGTTTTGCGCCATCTAAAGCAGTCCATATTGCATCCATTATATCATCATGCTTTCCTTTTGGATAAGATAAAAATTCTGCTTGTGCATGTGTATCTTCTGGTCTAAAATAAAAAGACCCCTTAGCAAATAGGGGTACTAATGATAATAATCTTTCTGATTTAGAGTTTCTAGGCTTGACACCTGATTCTAAACCTGGTATATATAGATTTTCTTCTTTCATTAATTCTCTAACTGCTGTTCGTAAAGCTTCTTGATACCCCACTGTCTCAACTTTAACTCTACGAGGTCTGTATTTTTTAAATGTTTTAATAATCATACCTGGTTGTTCTGCAGGTGATATTCTATTTCTATATAAATCTAGAACATACCTATTACTCTTATTGTCAATTGCAATAGTAGCAATAACAAAATAATCAGCCCTAGCACTAAGAGAAGATGCAGGGTCGACACCAGTATACACTTCCACAGGTTTAATTTCTTCATTTTCCTCTCCCTCATTTTTAATCAAACAATTTTGCCCTTGTATTCTTTTATAACTCCAATGATGCAATTTAATCCAATCAGGTTGAAAGGGTGCATCATCAGGAGATTGAGCAATATTCATATATTCTTGGAAAAATCCATTTATATTACCAACAGACTTAAATTCTTCTTTTATACTCAGTATTCTTTCTTTTGGAAATCTTTCAGGCCATATACTTTTTTCATTCTCATCCCAAATAGAAAACCAAAGTACATTCCAGGCTGATGATTCTTTAGCCCAGCATAAAAAACAATCTTCTGATATGACTGTTCCTATCATAGCTATTTTACCTTCATCAGATAAAGATGGTATAACTGCTTCTGTTAACCATTTTCTATTTTTAGCTCTTGCTTCTGGTGTATATGCATTAAGCTCAGATTCAAAGTCATCAACAATAATCAAATTTGGTCTAGTATCTCCCTGTAAGAAACCTCTAACTCTTTGACCTGTACCTACAGCTACCATTCTAGTTCCATTTGCTAATACAATATCAGTATGAGTCCACTTGCTTGCTGTCTCAGGACCTAAATTACCAAATATAGATTTAAATTGATTACTATAAGTTAAATGATATTTAATACGAGATAAGAAGTTTATAGACTGAGCTTGTGATTCTGATATAATAACTATAAATAATTCTTCATCTGACTTTTTAAATGCTGCTTTCCATAAAGGATATATTAATGTAGTTACCGTAGATTTGGCCGTACCTCTAGGAGCAGCTATTAAAACTCTTCTTTTTTCGTTATTTGCTAAATCTTTATAAATATTAGTATGAAAAGCAGGTGTGCTTTTCTTTAATGCAGTAGGAAAGCAATACTTACCAAATAAAGCCATATTGTTTTTAAGTTTTTTAAGAGCTTGCAACTGCTCGTACTTTTCTTCGTAATCCATTATTTTTTGCTTAATACCTTAGCTCTTTCTTTTGTACAGTTGCAATTCCATTTACGTAAAGCTTTATTTATTCTGCTATTAGGGTCTCTAGCTGTTTTAGCGCTAGTCAATCTTCTTTTCATGCCACACATTCTAGCACAAAAACTTTTTCTTCTTGACTTAGCCTTGCCTTTAGGGTTTTTTTGCGTAACAGGAGCTTTAAGAGTGCCTCCTTTGTACGAGGCCCTTCCTTTTGCGTTTAATCCTCCGCTTGGACTTTTTCCTGCTTTTCTTTGCCATGCTGGTGATTTCGCCATTACTTCTTCTTTATTGTTTTAACTTTGCCGTTATGAGTTCTAGCGTATTTATGTGTTTTAGTCTCTCTTATAAGAGTACCACTATATCGCTTTCCTCCCCAC
>VTLG01007919.1_pt1 | contig 22472 bp, 43 predicted proteins | sample 4694571 | NCBI WGS metagenome assembly VTLG01 (sample SAMN12604809, study PRJNA352737) | marine metagenome | biome: ENVO:00000447; feature: ENVO:00000209|ENVO:00000569|ENVO:01000036; material: ENVO:00002151; isolation source: viral sequences binned using virsorter ...
GCAACCGGAGGCAGAGTACTACGAAGTCTTGGAAGAACTCGTAAACAAGACGGAGGCTTAATACAAAAATTTATTAATGCAATTAAAAATAGAAAAGCAAGTGATGAAGAAAACAAAGAAATGTTTAAAGATGGGGCAAAAGATTTTAGGTGGGGAGAAACAAGAAATAAAAAATATTATGTAAACCATGATAAATTTAAAACTGTTAATCCCGGCTCTGATTATGAAAACGAAATATTATTCGGAGAGTCACTACATAGTTTAAAAGAGATAGCTCCTGAAAGATATGAAAAAATATATAATTCTGCAATAAACGATCCTGACATGAAAAGAAGATTAAAAGAAGCACAAGTTTTTGAAAAGGAACAACATAGAGACTTTAATGAATATGTTAGAAATACTAGATTAGATCAAATAATAGGTGGTTATCTTACAGGCTCTCCTCTTTCTAATATACCTACTATGAGACAAGAAGGTTGGAATAGAGACAGTCCTATTTATGGTAGTGGTAAATTTAAAAATGAATTAGAATCTTTAGCAAAAGATTTAGGTATGAATAGAAAAGAGAATCCTTTTTATAAAAAAATGAGATATGAGTTAGACTAACATGAAATACTTTACAGAAGATGAACTGAAATGCTCTCACTGTGGTAAGAGTGGTATGGACCCAAACTTTATGGCTAGGATAGAAGCACTCAGAGAACAGTTGGGGTTCCCTTTCCCTGTGAACAGTGCTTATCGTTGTCCAGATCACCCCATAGAAGCTCGTAAGAGTAAGGCAGGAGCACACTCTACAGGACACGCAATAGATATAGGTGTGCGTGGAGAGAAGGCTCACACGCTTTTAGATGCTGCTTTAGAGGCAGGGTTTACGGGTATAGGAATAAATCAGAAAGGTAGTAGCGGTAGATTTATACATTTAGATGATATAGAAAATTCACCAGAAAGGCCGAGGCCGACAGTATGGAGTTACTAATATGAAAAATTTACTACTAAGCGGAACATTACTACTAAGTTCTATGGCTCATGGAGTGCCTACTTATGTGGATGATGTTGCTGAAATAATCAATAACAACTGTGTAGTCTGTCATCGTGATGGTGGTATAGGCCCAATGCAGTTTGAAACCTACGATCAAGTAAGGCCGTGGAGTCCTTTGATACAGATGAAGGTAGCTAACAGAGAGATGCCTCCATATGCTTACGATAAGGGTATAGGAATACAGGAGTTACATGGTGATTGGAGGCTCTCAGAGGCCGATATAGCCACGATAGTAGAGTGGGTAGACACTGGGTCAGAGTATGGTGATACTGACGTTGTAGTACAGCCTCCGATCCTTTCAGACCCTAACCAATGGAACTTCTACGGAGAGTTTGGAGAGCCTACATTGGTTATACCATCCACCCCTATAGACATACCTGCCAGTGGTATTCCCGCCACTGGAAACGACCTTTGGCACAAGCATAATGTAGCTAGTGGGTTAACTGAAGATAGATGTATTAAAGCTATACAGGTTAAACCTAGAGGGGATGCTAAGAGTGTAGTACATCATGCTAACAGCACTGTTACTTTAGATGGTGAGAGATATGGTATGCTCACAGAATATGCTATGGGTAAGTGGGGAGAGATAGTTCCTGAAGGTGTCTGTCGTACTATACCTGCCGAAGCTGAGATAGCTTGGGACATTCATATGTTCCCCGGAGGTCTAGGAGCTATAGCACCCGGAACTATTATCAAAGATAATGTCGTAGAGATAGGGCTTTGGTTGTACTCTCCAGAGGAATCTAAAGAACTTACATACGAACAAGACCTAAAGCTTTATAGGATAAGTCAACAAGAAGATATTGTTATCCCTCCTCATGGTTATAGCATGACTCAGGGGTTCCACTCTTTTGATCACCCTGTTCGCATTGATTCATGGCAACCTCACGGACATCTAAGAATGAATGCAGCAAGCTTTGAAATCTTTTACCCTGACACTGGAGTAACAGAACAGATTAGTCAGGTGTCTAACTGGAGTGCAACGTGGCATCACAGTCACATTTATGATCCAGACTTTGCACCTCTCTTACCAACAGGAGCAGTACTGGTTCTTAAACAGTGGTACGACAATACAGCAGATAACCCTAACAATCCTGATCCTGATATGTGGGTTGTTGGTGGAAGTAGAACAGGCGATGAAATGACTCACGCTTGGATAGCCGTAACTCATCTTGATGAAGAAGGTTATCAGGAAATGTTAAACGAAAGAAACAATAGGAGATTGATAGCACAATGAGATACTTACTTATTGCTTTACTTATAACTGGATGTAGTAGTTTGCCGGAAAGGTCTGCTCAAGATTGGGCCATGCAAGATGCCAGAAACAAAGATATTTTTATGCGTATTATTCCAAGCAATCAAAATATTTTAAACTTAGGCGGCTGCGATAACATTAGTTATTGTAATGTAGATAGGAGGATGATGGCAGGTCAATGAAAAAACTATCAATAATAATTTTATTACTCCTTACAGGATGTTCTGGGACTATACCAAGTATGCACATATCAGAGTATCCTGAATGGAATTATATGGATCAACAACTCTTCATGCAAAACGTAAGGATTTGCAGAGCGATGGATCACTGTGCTGCTGAAAATTTATTTAATAGATATTAAATTTAAAGGGGGCAGTAATGATAGAAGTAACAGTAGCCATTGCTGCTGCCTCAAAAGCAATTACAGTCATAAAAAAAGGTCTTGCATTAGGTAGGGACACTCAAGAATTATCCTCTCAGTTTGCACAATTCTTTGATGCAAAAGACAAAATAGATAAAGCTAAAGCAGATTCAGAACACACTCCATTAGGAAAAAAAGTATTTGATTCTAAATCTGTAGAGGCCCATGCACTTGAGGTAGCACTGGCAGAACATAAAGCTAGAGAATTAGAAAAACAATTAAGAGAACTATTTGTATACTCTGGTCAAGGAGATGTTTATAAATCCATGATGAGAGCTAGACAAAAAGAAAGACAAAGAAGATTACAAGCAGCCAGAAGACAAGCAGAACAAAAGAAATTTATGTTAGATATGGTTTTAATAGGCTCTGTAGTTGTAGTTGGAATATTATTTTTAGGATTTATAGTTAAAATAGCAATAGGACTTTAATATGTTAGCACTATACACGGAAGATCAACTAGGGGCAGCGTATCAAATATATGCTAGAACACACGCTGCTAGGGGATTAGACATAGTAGACTTTGATACCTACAGAGAAATATTTGAAACTCAATATGTAGCTATGTCAGAGCCTCATAAAATATTTGATGGTAAAGAGAACACACATTAACAATGTCCCCAAAGAAACTAGAACTACAATCTAAGTACGAGAAATTTGATTTGAATAATGATGGCATCATCAGTGATGAAGAACTAGATCGGGCTAAAGAAATGGTAGACTTAGAACTAAGAGAGGAAAAGTCTGAGGCTCAAAAGATGATGGCTTGGTTAGCTATTATTATTATGGTAGTAACTACAGTGGTTTTATTTACGCCCCTCATATCTGATAGTAGAGTTAATGCTCTGTCAGATTTGTTGGGGCTTTTTTATTTTTCTATGTGTGGAATTGTGGGTACATACATGGGAGCTACCGCATTTATGCACCACAAAACTACTAAATAGATTGTATTTCTTTTTCAATATAATCGTGCATGGGTTCTAGTTTATTCCTACCTTCCGATATAATCCTAGCTATAATATCATAGTCTTCTTTGTGGAATATTTTTTCAGCATGACCCAAAGGAAGATGACTAAACTCAGTCATAATTGTACCTTCCCTTGTGAGGACTACTTTAAAAGATATTAAGTTTGCTTCTTGATTATTACTCATAGTACTATACACTTGCAAAACTTATATTTTCTACATTACCTTTCAACCCTGCCTTCATGTAAGTAGTAGCTCTACCTTCAAAAAAGTTTTGGTGTTCAACACCTAGTACATCATCAAGCCAATCAAGAGGATTATTTTTAATACCATAGTTAGGTTTTAATCCTAGCTGTAGTAACCGTCTGTCTGCTATGTATCTAATATATTCTTTCATCTCAGTCTTAGTCAATCCTTGTATGTCTCCCATTTCAAATACTAAATCAAGAAACTTGTCCTCTAGTTTAACCATCTCTCTGCACACAGAGTAGATTTCTTTTTTAAAATCATCTGTCCAGATATCTACATTCTCTTTTATAAACTCTCTAAAGAGTTGGGTCATGGCTTCAACGTGTAGTGACTCATCTCTTATGCTGTAAGTAACTATCTGCCCCATCCCCTTCATCTTTCCGAATCTAGGAAAGTTTAATAGTATAACAAAACTACTGAATAATTGCAAGCCCTCTGTAAATCCTGAGTAGATTGCTAGGTTCTTAGCTATAGATTCTTTGTTGCTTATCTTTAGTGTAGAGCCGCTAAGATACTTATGCTTATCAGCCATAGCTTCATACTCAGCAAATGCCTTGTACTCGTTCTCTGGCATTCCTACAGTATCTAACAACAAGCTATATGCGTGTTGATGTATTGACTCCATGTTAGCAAAGGAAGACATCATCATCCTAGCTTCTGGCTTTTTAAAAACCCTCATGTACTTGTCTATGTAACCAGAGGCTACGTCTACATCTGACTGTGTAAACAATCTAAATATCTGAGTTAGTAAATTCTTTTCGTGTGATGTCATATCTTGCCAATCCTTGACATCATTGTGAAGTGGTACATCTTCTGGCAACCACATCATTTGATTTTGTTGGACGTAGTAGTTAAACATCCACGGATAATCAAACGGTTTGTAATAATCTCTAGTTCCTAATAGGCTCATCTACTTCATACTCCCAATAATCTATTATCATACCTTTTGGTATAACCATAATTGCATTAACATACTCTTTGTCTTTATCGTTGTGATACATATCAGTAGCAAGTATCAATTCATTTTCATTGTCAGATACTAACCAACCTACAGTAGAACGAGATACCGCTTTTAATTTCTTAGCCTCAGATATTAAAACATCTTCAGTATCAATCCAAGCATCATCCCATTTTACTTCTATAACTTTACCCTTCACAACTTAGACACCCCTCTTCATCTAACTTTATTCTAGGTATTTTTATATTAACATTTTCTGTAGACCTAGCAGAGTCAGACCTTAAATAGTAAAGTGATTTTAATTTAGTTGCTCCCGCCCAATGTACATCATTGACGTACTGTAGAAACTCATCGTGTGTTTCTTGATCAGCCTCATAGTGTGGTGGTTTAAAAAATAAATTTACACTCTGACTTTGACACACATAATTTTGTCTCATAGTAGCGTGTTCTATTATCCATATTTGATTTATCTCAGGAGCAGTTTTAAATATTTCTTTCTGTGAATCTGATAGTATATCTAAGTGCTGTACTGATCCTTCATGCGCTGCTATGTCCTTCCATATCTCCTCACGTTTCTTTTTAGTAGGAACAAGTTCAAATAGAAGATCATCCAGATACTTGTTCTTAACTTTAAAACTACCAGTTAAAGTTTTGTGTGTGTATACATTAGCTCTTATAGGTTCTATAGAGGGACTAGTACCACCACATATGATAGAGCTAGAAGCATTAGGAGCTATAGCAAGAAGGTGTGCGTTACGTTTACCACTACCCTTCATGTCAGGAGCCTCTCCTCTTTCTTCTGCAAGCTTACGAGTAGTCGCAGATGCTCTGTCTTTTATGTAAGAGAAAGCTTTGTTGTTAAAAGAAGAAGCATACATACTCTCAAAAGCTATGTTGTTTCTTTGAAGATAACTATGAAAACCCATAGCTCCTAAACCTATGGACCTCTCACGCATAGCAGAGTAGGCAGCTTTATCATAACCTCCTTTACCTTGAACACTATCAATAAAGTTTTGAAGAACATTATCTAGCATAGTAATTAGATCAGGAATGAACTGGTCTTCTTTAGACCAAGCATCAAAGTGTTCTAGGTTTACGCTAGACAAACAACAAACTGCTGTCCTCTCTTCATTAGTGGGTAAGGTTATTTCAGAACATAAGTTACTTTGTTTAATCTCTAGTCCTAGTTTCTTTTGTTCTTCTGGTAAAGCCTCATTGCATATATCAAGATTAACAATGTAAGGCTCTCCGGTTTCCATTCTTGTTTGTATTATCTGAAACCATAAGTCACGGGAAGAGACTGTCTTGACTGCTGTGTTAGTCTTAGGATCAATCAGTCTCCAATCTTTATCTAATTTAACAGCCTCTAAAAACTCATTAGAAATACTAACTGCATTGTGAAGATTCAAACATTTTCTATTTAAGTCACCGCCTGTAGTCTTTCTCATGTTTACAAATTCTTCTATCTCAGGATGAGACACATCCATATATGCTGCATAACTTCCCCTTCTTGTAACGCCTTGATTAAAGGCTAACATCTGAGAGTCTACAACGTGCATGAAAGGGATGGAACCAGTAGACTTAGAACCGTTAGAAGTGTCCACACCATTACTCCGCACACTACTCCAACATCCACCGATGCCTCCACCTCCACTTGCAAGCCATATGTTTTCATCATAATGAGAAGATAACCCATCACGGGAATCAGGAACAAAGTTAAGAAAGCAACTGATAGGTAGGCCACGGCTAGTACCTCCGTTACTAAGGATAGGAGTGCTAAACATGAACCAGTGAAGACTAGCATATGAATAAAGTCTTTGCGCAAGATCGTAATCAGTATGTCCTTTATAAGTAGCACCAAATATACTGGCACGAACAAAAGCTTCTTGAGCATGAGTTTCATTCTCCCAAAGATACCTGTCTTTTATTGTAGATAAAGTAAAAGAATCTAGATAATTTTCTAGATCATAGTTTATTTTAATTCCTAAATAATCCTGTTCGCCTATCTTGTTTTGATTCATTGTCTTTAATTTTATTTCCTTTACTAGTTTTTTTGTAAGGTATATTTTGTTTCTTTCTATTATACTTAGCTATACGTTCAGCTTTGCGATCCCACATTCTCAATGTCCTTGTATATTTCTAGTCGTACTCTTTTACTAGTTTCTTTATCAGTACTTCCTAAAACTTTTATGTCACTTACTTTTAATTTATAAGTGTCCCAATACATTGCTTCTCTTGGATTTGTTTTTAATTCGTACTGCCAAACATCTCCATCAATATCTGTAAAAAACATTTCGCCTATCATTTAGTTAGCTGCCCCATTAATTTTTTTAAATACCATTCTGCTTTCTGTAAATCTTTGACACCACCTTTGTATTTAAATCTCCATACATATTTTATAATGTTACCATGCAAGTAACCTTCAAACTCTTCTTTAGATAAAGACGCTTCTATCCCATCAATACATTCTACATCTCCAGAATTGTAGTGACTAGGGTTGTTTATTTCTCTACAGTTTTCATTAACAACATCAGCTATAAAATTAGTTGTCCAAGTACCTTCCTCTTTTTTTACTGAGTTCATGTTAACTTCATCCCATTCTTTAGGTGTTGCATCATCAATACTCATTTACTTCTCCGTCCAATTATCAGGTAATGTTTCTTCACTGTACCAAGTGAAACCATTTGTTTCAGCCCACTCAGCATGGCTACGTTTTGATCCATCCTTTCTTCTCTTAGCCTGTGGCATGGGAGCATAAGGATCAGAAAACAAGAACACTAGTTCAGTGTTTTTAGGTAATGCTTTCCTTACCCATGTATATTTATTGTACTCTTGATAGTCCCAAAACCTACCCTTTGCTTCAAGTAGAATTGTTTTCTTACCTATAACTTTTATAAAATCAGGGTGATACTTATGTTCAATAGTGTACTCAACTGTATCACTATGATGTTTCCAGTTCTTTAAAGTCCCTTGATGTAAAGAATACTCCCACTTAGAATCATAAGTAGCAGGTACATCTTTTTCTACAGGTCTCACAACCCTACGTTTTCTGTATCCCTTTCTTATTTTCAAGAAGCAACTTCCTTACAATCAGCAAGAGTAATTGATTGTAGTTCTTTATGAGAATATAATTTTTTAATTTGATTTACAAACCACTTATAAGTATAAGCACTCACATGATAAGTACCATCATTATAATATAGGTGGGTTTGTTTAGGGCTAAATGAAAGTACGTTATTTAGATTATACTTCTTTGCTGACTCTTTGTCAACTAAAGATTTCATCCATTCTAATAAAAGTTCTTTTGCTCTGCGATTAATTTTCTTACTTGTTCTTTCATTCATAAAACTTCCTCGACTCTTGGTGTCGAAACTACTTTAGTAAAGTAAGTTAAACCTCTGTTATATTTAAAAGTTCTTAGACCTTCACCTTCATTGCAATCTTTAAAACATTCAAACTTGTGAGGACAAAACGTACAGTTTTTATGTAGCTTTCTGTTACCTTTTTTGCCTTCATCAACAGGTTGATAACAAAGTTCTTCAGGTGGTTTTGTTTTCTTTATTGCCTTAACTACTTTCGATATCCTATCCCTGATGACAGGCTTATCTAAATCGTCAGGTGAAAAGAAACATAACTCTCCGTTCTCTTTATTTATTACTAAGAAACCACCCTCTTCGGTTCCCTCTGCTTCTTCATAACCTGTTAGCTGACTGATATATCCAAAGGGATCATCTTCTCTTAGTGATCCATCTTTAAATTTTCTAAATGCAAAACCTGATGCTGTCTTTATATCAACAACTTCTCCATTTATTTTACAATCCATATGACCAGACACACCATCTACAACAACTTCTTTTTGCTCAGAGTCTACTTCGTTGTCTGTTAGTCTAGCTAACACCAGTAATACTTCTTCAAGCAAATGACCGTACAGAAATTTTATAAATGTTTTAGGATGTGGTTTGTCTTCTTTTATTTCATTGTTCTTATCAAACCATAACCTACGGACAGGCTTACCTATGTTTGACATCCTAAGAGAGAATGAAGAATCTCTTCTAGGAGGTTTAGCCCAAGACTTTAAAGCAATCTTCATGCGTTCACCAAAGTCTTCTATCTCTTGATCTGATATGTCTAAGTGTTTACCTTTGGTTAAAGGCATTAGTGCTTCATATATATCATCTACTATGTTAGGCATCTTTATGCTCCACAAATCTAAGTTTACGAGTTTCTCTATTGTAAAGAAGTATTCTTACGTTCTTAGATTTTTGTCGTTTAGTTCTGGCATGATTACCATGTCCCTTTGATCTATCGCCTTCTGTTTTTACATCTATTAATATTGTTTGTTGGGTCTTAGGATTCCACGCTATCATGTCAACCATGCCTTGACTACCTGCATTTGGAAAGACTTCATAACCTTGATCCCACAACCAAGTTACCGCATAGTACTCTGATAAATCTCCGGCCCTGCTACTAGTGTGTCTCACTCCAGTTACTCCCCACCTTGTATTCCCCATCAAGAGGACAATTAAGGTTATAGTATTCTGCTGTTTGTTTTATTGCATCTACACCAAGACATCCTACCATATCAGCACGTTCCTCGTCAACCTCTAATTGCCATTCATCGTGAATGTTAGCAACAAAGTGTGCATCCATTATCCTATATTCTCCATAACTTTTTTTCATCAGACTTTTTGAATGTTGCATCATAGTCTGTATTGAATTGTTTAAAATAACTAAGGCTCTCTTCATAACAACAGCACCTCCACCCTGTAACAAAGTGTTAAGTGCGCTGTGCTGTGATCTAATAAATATCTTACGTCCATCTAATGACTTAATCGAACCCTTTCCTGACGCTCTCGAAACTCTGTCTCTAAGAGATTTAAGTGATGGGAGATTATTAAGGAAGCGTTGTTTAAGTTCTGCACCATCTTTTTTGTTTCCTCCAACCACTGTCCCAAGCTTTGCATCTCCGGCTCCGTATATGAGGGCATAGATGAAAGTCTTCGCCTGAGTTCTAGATTCAAGTCCTGCAAGCTTTTGATTAGTGGTGTGTATGTCTCCGTGGATGATTTCATTTATGTAATCCTCATCATTCATGTAGTGTGCTAACATTCTAAGTTCTAGTCCTGAAGCGTCTATGCCTACTAGTTTGTATCCATCAGGTACAATCCAACAAGACCTACACTCCTTACCAAAAGGAGAATTAATGCTAGGTACTTGAGCCATATTAGGATCACGGTGGGTCATACGTCCAGTTATAGTGCCGTTGGAAATAACAAACCCATGTACTCTGCTGTCATCCTGTACTTTGTCAAACCAAGAATCAATCTGTGCTATACGCTTTTGATATAAAAGATAGTCAGCTATCAACTGAGCTTGAGGGATATCCTTTATGGTTTTTAAAGTACCCTCATCTACAATCGGCTGACCAGTAGGTGTAAACTTTCTAGGTTTCCAACCAAACTCTTGTAAGTACTCACCTATCTGTTTTCTAGAACCTAAGTTAAAGGGAATGACCTCTGACCTCACCACCTCCCCATCAGACTGCATAGTTTGAAACTCTTCATCTGATAGTCTAGACTTTCTGACTGTACCAGACTTATTCTTTTCGTTACGAAACTCTCCCATCCTAGAAATAGAACCATCCTTCTTGTATGATGGTCTAAGTATATGATAAGTGGTGTGCGGTTTAAATTCTTTATGTACTTCTTTTACTACATCAGTAAGCTTCTCATTCAACTCAGCATTTAAAAGAGATGCTGCTTTCTGGTCAAACAAGAACCCATGTTTCCGTTGTGCTGCTATGATACGAGCAGTCTCTTGTTCTAGTTTAATAGAGTCAGCACCAAATCCTTTAGCCTCTCTCCTGAGTATGTCGTAAACTCTTTTGTTAAGTAGTACATCACGCTCACAATACTTAACCATATCAATAGAAAAATTCTGATAATCATCAAACTCTATTTTAGGTAATCCTAACTTACTACCCCATGCCTGTAAAGAATGACCTCCCTCTCTAACAGGATTAAGTAACCTAGATATAGCAAGTGTATCTACGATGTCAGTATCTTTAAAGATAGAAGATGTTTCAGGATGTAGTCTATTGAGAACAGGTATATCAAAACCTATGATGTTATGACCTATTACTTTCTTAGCCTTGTTTAGTTTCTCTAATCCCTCATCCAGTTTATCACCCCAGTAAGAACAAACGTGTTCAGTCTCTACATCACAGATACTCATGCACCATATTTTAGTTGCATCTATATCGTCTGTCTCTATGTCAAATACTAGCGAGTTCATCTGACTCCTCCGCATCAACCTCAGTAAGTCTTCCTGTCTCTCTATCATACAATAGATGTGTAGCCATACCAACATCTCCAGTATATCTAGACTTCAGTATTCTAAGGTGTGTAGTGTTAGACTCTATCTGATCGTCTGACTGTTGATTCCTTTCTAGTGCTATAACACAGTCCGATAACTGAGCGATAGACTGAGAACCTCTAAGGTGATTGAGTCCTACTGTCACACCATTCTCATGTCCTCTGTTACCCTCAACCCTTCGTAGGTGAGAGACTAGTATCATCCCTGCTCCTGTCTCCTCAACTATAGATCGTAGTTTAGTCATAATGCTGTCGATAGTACGCCTCTCATCTCCCTCAGTAGCAGAGGATACTAGCATATGTAAGTGATCAACTACTACCCACTTACAGTTACAACCTACGATCATAAACCTAATCTTAGAAAAGATTTCATCTAGATCAGTGGCTCCAAAGTGGGCATGAATCCACACCCTGTCTTTGTTCTCACCGTCAAACATCCTGTTAAATGTATCGTCTAACTGTTCCTTTGTAAACTCCTCTCTCACCTGATCAACGTAAAGCCTAGCATTAGATTCAATAGACATGATACCATCTACTGTTCGTTTCCAATCTTCCTCTAAGGCTATGACACCTACGTTATCCTTAGTCTGAGAGATCAGCCAATGCTCTATCTCTCTAGTAATAGAGGACTTACCAAGACCTGTACCACCCGTCAGAGTTACAAGCTCTCCCTGTCTAAGTCCGTATAGCTTATCATTGAGTCCTTCCCACGGGTAGGGTACAGATTCCTTACGTTCTCTGTTATCAAACTTATCTTTGTTATCCGTTACATTAAGTACACCAGAAGGTGTGTAAGTCTTTGCTGCCCACCACTCACTCACATAACTCCTGTGTCTACCTTGACGCAGCATATCATTAGCGTCTTTGAAGTCAGTAGGTAAGGTGAGTATCTTAGCTTTAGCAGGACTAAGTAATCTAGCTACCTTGATAGCAGCATCCCTGCCCTGCTTATCATTATCGAAATTAATGATTACGTTATCGAAAGATTCTATAAACTCAAGTGAGTTTTTAATATCTCTCACAGCACCAGACGCACCGTTCTTAATTGAAACGACAGGCCACTTAGAACCTAGTAATTCATAGGCTGACATGGCATCACATTCACCCTCTGTTATGGTGATGTACTTACCTCCAGACTGAAACAACTGCTCACCAAAAAGTCCACTTCCCTGTGGGTTCCCTCTCCAAGAAAACATTTTGTTTGGTTCACGCACCTTGTAGCCTGTGATCTCGTTAGCTACATAGTAAGGATAGTAATGACGCATGATTACGTTAGAGCTTGTATTCTTTACAGCCTTAACACCATACTTCTTAGCTGTGTCTACTGATATACCTCTGTCATCAAGAGCAACAAAGCTTCCCTCAATATCGTTCATGGCATTGTTCCGGTATGTTTGTATGTCACTAGTTTTAGGTGCAACGTCCACACCCTCGACAGCCTTCTCGTAATCAGGAAACCTAGTGTCACAACTAAAACACCATGCTGAACCATCTTCATTTAAGGCAACAGGATCACTCCCACCACAGCTAGGGCAGGGTAAATGATATTTAGCAAACGGCATTGCTAGTCCTCTTTGTCAGGCTGAACGTATGCTTCATTAACATCCGGTGTAGAAGGATCGTCAGCTTTGTATTGTCCTGTAGCAGTCCTCGCTCTTTCAGGTTTGATAAGTGTATCATCATTACATTCATCGTCCATAATGCTTTGACGCAATGACTGTAATGCCTCTCTTTGAATCATAACTTTATCACTCAAGTCAGCCAGTTCAGTGATAGCTTTCTGAGCTAACTTGAATTTAAGTTTACCTTCATCAGAGAAAAGGGAAACGTCATAGTCTCCCCCATCTGTTCTAAACTTAGGAGTTGCAGGTTCTACATTCATAGTTCATCGTCCTCCCCATCGACATCCTCCACCTCAAACTCTGATCCGGCAGAAGAATTGTTATACTCTACAAGATCAATTACTTGCATAGCTATCAGGTCTAGTCCCTGCCACTGACCACTATGCCACTCTTTATACTGAACCCTAACCTTAGAGCCGTTACCTACCTGACAGTCTATAAACTGCTTCTTACTGTCGTAAAGACTAGGAGCATTACGAGTGTGGATAGTACCAGATTTGTCAGTCCAGTTTACTTTTCTCTTAATAGTAAGAGCCGGACCTGCCTCAAGTTCTTTTATCTTGAACCCACGACTAGCAAAATCCTCTGCTACATCTCTATCTACTACTAATTCTACTCCCCAATAGTGATCAGGGAACTTAGTGTTAGGTGTTAGGATGTTTGCCCAGTGAGCTTCACCATTTATTACTGCCATACTTACCTCCATTTATTAAAAACTATGTAAATTATACTATACTATTTAGTCTGTGTCAAGTACTTTCTTATGTTTTTTATAACCTTTTTTATTTTCTTTTAACTTGTCTTTATGTACTTGATTCTTATTGAATTTATGTGCGTGTTTAGCTACCAAATTTCTATTTCGTAGTTGGTTTGGAGGTAATCTTCTCATAAAGTTTATTCTCTAACCTCTCTAAAGTGCCATCAAAGTAAGCGGTAATGATAGCATACAGGAAAAAATCTATCACCAATATAATTAAAAACATTATGTAGCCCATAATCATAGCGTGGTCCACCCATATTTATCATCATTAATATTTAATTTTTCTGTAAGTTCAAGAGTACCAGTGTCCATTAGCTCAATCTCTATTAGTTTAAGGTCTGTATCATACTTATCTTTCATAGTCTTTTGTATAGATTCAGCATTTTTTTTATTAATATAACATAGCTTATGCTTATCTTCTATAAAGTTTGCTGCTTGTACAGTGACTAACATATATACATTCATATCACATTACCTGTATCTTTAGTTACAAAGTTACCTGATCTCTTATCATAGTATACACCAAGAGCCTCAGTAATATCATTAAAAGCTTTCTGCCATTCTATATCATCAGGATCATAGTCTGAATAGTTAAGCATTACCTTTAGTGCTTCGTTAATGTTCATTGTTATCTATCCTTCTCTACTATTAAACGATAATGGTCATTAGACCTCTGTAATAATTCATCAAACACTTCTTGAAGTGAATAATAGCTAGGGTCTGTTGTACCAAAAGCAAGTTTTCTTATCTCATCAATAAACTTTTTATCATTCATTATTATTTTCCTCATAGTATTCTATCACAGTTCTTATTGCCTCTCTAAACTCTATATCTTTTTGATTCTCAAAAGGTAGTCCGTTTAAAGTATCCAATAAAAGTTTTAAGTCTTGATAAGTACTAGCTAGTATCATGCTGCTACTCTTTTAGGAAACATATTCAACATCTTACTAACTTTCTTTTGTCGCATCAAGAGTACATTACCTTTGTCACCTTTGGACGGTGCATGAGTACACCAATCAGTGACAGCATTATACAATGCCCAATAATTTGTACCCATAGATTTAGCATAGTGCAAGCAATACTTACTGAGTATGTAATTATACATAGTACTTTTAGTATTCACTACAGTTCTAGTGCCGTCCAAATCAGTTTCAATACCAAGCATATTAGCTATCACTTTTCTATGGTCAGTGACTTTTTGTTTGGCCCAGTAATGCCATAGCTCTGCCTCTTTTTCTAAGACTTCCATGCCCTTACTTATAATTCTAGAACCCTGCTCAATGTCAAGACCCTTAGTATGTCTAGACTTATAGACAGCTAGTGCATCATCAGTAAATGTCTGCATATTATGACACGCCCATTGTTTAGCACCTACACTTAGTAGTAGTGGGAACGAGCCATCAAAGCTATTGACACCTAAAAAGGATAGCGTAGCAGTATCACCATCAGGAGTTTTTATAACGTGTTCAGGTAACTCTAGTTGATAGATCATTCTAGCACCCTTGTGCGCTACTGTAATCTTTTCTCTGACGTTAGCAGCATTCACTGATGCCCTTTCAACTGCTGACCTGATAGATTCTATCACTGGTTTGTGTTCAGTTATCTTATAGTTCTTACTGTGATAACCTAGTACATCACCAGTGTCAGGTCTAACAGATACAACCCGACCCTCTAATTCTTTGTAACGATCAGAGGTAGAGAACGACCACTCATTCTCACTTATCGGCATATAAACTGGCTTGACTTCTATAGGAAAGTCAGCCGCTCCATACCCTGCTGCTCGTAAGTTATTAATATGTATTGAGTTTTTAAACATTGAATGTAGCATATCACGCTCCTTAAAATAAAACTATTCTTCCCACGCTTCGGGACACTCTTCAATTCTAGAAAAGAAATAAAGTAGATCATCTATTATCTCTTTGTTAGTCATATCATCATAGAAATAAAAATCAAACACCCAACAAGTTTCACCATAGGCAGTATTGATATAAGGTGGTTTTAACTGAATATCAATAACCCCAGTATCAATATCAATTTCCAAAACTTTTTTCATCCTTGACTTACCAAGCGCTCGAACGATTTGACGTTTTGAAATAGCCATGCCTAACCTCCAGAAAAAAAAGTAAACTAAGTGCTAGTAGGTAACATACTTTATATTGAATCTAAAGTCAACAACTTTTTAAAATTGTAACAAAAAATTACATTTACCCTTAATAATCCTCTAAGTATCCTAACAATTTATTTTCTGAATCAGTTACCTTTACAATCACATCACCATCTTCATCAGTAATAATATCATACTGATACTCTGAATCGTATCCTAACTTCATAGATTCATAGGCTGATTTTAAATTCTTAAACTTGTATGGTGTATATTTAAACATCACCGCCCTCTATCCCATCTATTGTACTTAGAACTGTGTCTATGGTGGGCGCCCATAAAGGTTTACCATTGTCCCTAGCCTTACGAAACTGGGCCATGAAATTTAATGGAGGCTGATGGCATTCATAGCCTACCTTTTTAGAACCAATTATCCTCCACTCACCATAGTATAATACTCTGTAGTCACCACTCTTTTTTATTTCACTCATCATCACTACCCTTGATATTATTATTTATAAACATGACAACAATATGGCAAATCATATCTTCAAAATAATGATAGGTATCTTCATGCGGATATTTCTTTTCTATCATCTTAATGAATCGCTCATCAGTTGTATTGCTATTGATACCTAATGCACTATCAATATACTTGATGAACTTATCTTTAACATATTCTTTAGGGGGAGACACATGATTATTATGCCAGAAAACGTACCACATCTGATCTATAGTTAGATAGTACCGTTGCTTATTATCTGACCACTCTTTTAGAATGTCCATGTCCTTTACCTCTTATTAAAAGTCTTGAGAAAACAAAGGTATAACAGTTAGCGCAGTACATCTTAACTGGGCCAACTGCTATTGTACCCCTGTTATCGCAGCCTGACACACAACAAATCTTATCGGGCTGAGACAACACTATTACCCCACTTATCGCTGATAGATACATTCATCTTGCGAGTAGCATTAAGCTTTTGAATATAGAATGATCGCTTACCCATATGAAACCCCATAAAAACAGGACCATTGGAGATACCATTACGGTTCTTGATTGATCTAACTCGGTAGATTGTTTTCATCTTACACCTCATAGGTTTTATGTTTAAGAATGTAACCCAGTTCTTCCCTGATAATGTTGACTTCTTGCTTACTGAAAGTCTTTTTACCTATCAACTTCGATAGTGCAAGTGACCTACTACAAGCAGGATAAACTCTATCAACTCCATAAACCTTTTTAACTTCTACTAACAATTCATTATTGTTAAATGGATTTAAATCAATGTTCATAATAATACCTTTTGAATACTTAAAAGATTATATAATCTACAATACCATAAATCACGATTAATGTATAGCACTGTTACAATTTGTTTCATTCACTCTTATAATAAAACTCTGAACCCTTCTCAACATACTCCATTGAGTATCCTGAAACTTCGCAAATTCTTTTGGTGAATATGTGCATAGCTACAGCCGCACCTATCATACTTGGATTTAGTTTGTCTAATGTTTCTGCTAGGCTAGATTCTATTGTAACTAATTCATCTTTCATTTCATCATACAATCTTTGAGCCTCATCAGAAGTTATACCATCTGCTATCTTCTTGATTTTCTTAGCCTTTTTTATATCAACTACATTACTCATAGTGTTACCCTCTTAATATGTATTATGGATTACTTGTAGTGCTGCTACGATAGGATTCTCTGCTAGTCTAGCTATCCCACCATCATGACAATACCATCCAGAGCCATCATGATAGACCAGTAAATCAGCTATCTCACCATCCTCATCTAGCACCTTGACGGTAGCAGTCTCATCATTCAGAAGTTTATAACTCCCATTATACCCATGATCACTCCAAAATTTCTCAGTGCCTACGGTCAATAGAGATTCACCTCCCGACCAGTTAGCATGATTATATTTTATTGTGTGTCTAATGTCAGTCATACTTTATCACCTCTAAATATAGTTTGTTTAATTGTAGGATGTAACCCTTTTAAATATTTAGTATAACATTTAGCACAGTAATATTTATCATCACGATACACTACAACATTCTTTTTATCACAAGTCGAACACTCTAATTCATCTAGCATTATCCCACCATAGTTAACCTTGCATAGCCTAGTTCGTTTATATCCTTTAAGACTTTACCCATTGATTTTCCATGTGCTACATAGGCTATAGTATGCGTATCTTTATTCCAACATTCTCTACATGATCCACATTTACCATCATTCTCATATGCCCTACATACTACATGACTTTTATCTATTTTGACTCCAGTATGATCGCTAGAGAATACATCGTCAGTATCTTTTGGTAGTATTGTACTACTAGTCTTGATACTATTCAATCGCCATGTACTGAAATTCACTTTCTTACCTTGCACTGAATCACTTGACAGCCTAACTACTACATTGTCTAGTTGATCCATTCGCTCTATCACATCTTTAAACTTACTAAACTTGTACTGCCTAGTTGGTAGCCAATGTTTAACCCATTGAGTACGCTTCATCACTTGATAGATTTTCTCTGCTAGTTTAATGTGATACATATCACCACTATCAAACCATCGAAAGTATCTGTGATTATCCAATTCAGATACCATATCATCTACCCATCCATCACGCTTCCAGTCTTCTTGATTATGGATTCGTGGTGCTTTTACGTTAGGGAATCTATAGTTCCCACCTCTAGCATAGCATCCTTTACACGCATCGACTAGGCTTCCATCTTGTTTCCTAGCCGCAGGACACGTAGTCAACGCTTGTAAACTCCACGAATGGCAGCCGAGTTTACTTGTTTTTGATATTTTTATCATTATGTTTCCTTATCCATTTATTAATATCAAATTTTAATGGCCTTGTATAACAGGCAGCAGGTTTAATCAATTTTTGTTTGCACATATTCCTATACCTTTAAACTTGTAAGTATAATAACACGTTTAAAATATTTGTCAAGTACTTTCTTAAACTTTTTTAGTCCATGTTCGAGTATACTTTCCATGTCTTATTTCTTTCTTGAGTCCAATTTTAGAATCATTGATATCAACTACATTGATATACTTCTCTAATGAACTACTAAAAAAATTAGTGCGTATTTCTGTTAGTCTCCATCTATAATCCAGATGGGTTAAGAATATCTTTAGATAAAACATATTTCACCTCATAATTTTTTTATGCGATAACCCAATTTTGGTAATGATATAGGAATTAATGGGCTGTGTAATGTCATTCTAGCCTCATTTAGAGTATAGAATCTTTGTATTATTTTACCATTAAAAACTATAGCATATTTGAACATAGCTCACCTCTATTATCGGTTTCCATAGACCAAATCCCTTTGACAGCGTTTCGACTAGTAACCATCTAGTCTCATCAGTATGGTTTTATGATATTGGAGCATACATAGACTTCACCTCTTATTTTGACGTTTTAGTTTGTCAGCCGTTTTTAACTTTCGACTGCTACGCTTTTTAGTATAGCACGCTTTATGCGGATTACGTCTAGCCATAGATTTTACCTCTCTTTTCTTAAAAATGCTACTGTGCATCCTTTCTTTAAAAAAGAACTATTCTGAGCCTCACCTTGATTCATATAGGTCATAATTATTTCACCTATCTCATCTAATATGGCGTACTGCGCTCCATATAGAGGGTAATTTTTACCCACCCATTTTATACTATACATAGATTTTACCTGTATTATTGGTTTCCATATACCAAGTCCCTTTGACAGCGTTTCGGCCAGTTACCATCTGGCACTCATCAGTATGGTGGTGTAGATTAGGCGTAGTATATTTCAAACTCGCCTTGATCGTTTCTGCGCACTCTCTGATTTGGCAGACTTCTCTCACTATTGATACTGTGAAATTTTACAGTACTCAGTATGTGTCGCTTTGACCAGTCTTTTTTGATGCTACTTGACTGGGGCTTTTTGTATACCCTTTTAAGTGCTAGGTTCATATTGTTCCCTTTAAGTTTTAAGTGTCAATCATAATATACTAAGAAATAATTTTTGTCAAGAAGTTTTTTAAATTATTTTTTAGTCCGTTTCCCCTATTAAGTAATCATTTCAAACTGAGTAACACTATACCACAATGAAATAAAAAAGGGGAATTATTTTGTGACAGAATGTAACAAGTCTTGTTTCATTTATACGTCATGCGCACGCACGAATAGCACAAATCAGATTCTATGTCAAGCGAAAAAAAAAATAAAATTTCTACTTGACTTTTAGAATGATTGCTTTATACTTAGAGAGTCTAATAAAAATAGGGGGTATAACTATTGAAGTGATTGAATTATAAAGCTTTCCAGAGTCTTTAAAGTTTACTCTATAACTTCAAAAGTCTTTAGAATTTTCTGTAAACTAGACTTGCACTTTAAAAGTCTTTGAAGTCTTCAGAGTTTTCAGAGTGTTTCGAAGTCTTTAGAGGCCCTATGCTCACGTAATGTGCGCTATAGAGTGTATGAAGAGATTCCAGAGTCTGTCGAAGACAGGGTAGCAGGGTAGGCAGGAGGCCATGCCCCTCACCCCCTATATATACTAAATCATATACATTTTCAGAGGGTTTAGTCGTTAACTAGTTTGATGCGGAACTACAAAGTCTCTGGTGGACTTTAAAGGGGGAGGGAGGTTACAGATATATATATGCACCCCGGTGGGCTACATAATACTATTATACACCTAGAAATCCAATTTGTCAAGTACTTTCGTATTATGTTACAATTTATTACAATTTAAATACGATTTTACTTGACAGATTGCTCAAACAGGTGTATAATATATAAAATGGCAAAAGAATTAACAACTAAACAACAGAACTTTCTGGACAACTTGATGACTACAGGAGGTGATCTACGGAAGGCTGCGGAGCTTTCTGGTTATGCTGAGAACGGGCATTGGCAAGTCGCTAAAGCACTCAAACATGAGATCATCGAAATGGCATCCGGTATCTTAGCTCAGTCTGCTCCGAAAGCCGCTATGAAGCTTGTGAACATTATGGAATCTGATGATCCCGTACCACAGGCTAATGTTAGAATACAGGCGGCTCAAACAATACTAGACCGAATAGGTCTTGGCAAAAAAGACAGTTTAGATGTTAATCATAAAGTAGAGGGAGGTTTGTTTATACTTCCTGCCAAAAAAGAGATTGTAATAGATGTACAAGCAGAGGACAAGTAGCACCATACCTTTTGGGTATGAGTTAGATTCAGACAACAGAACTTTAAAGCCTATCCAAGATGAGTTAGATGCTATAAAGACTGTATCTGATTTAATAAAGAATAACGGCCTGTCACTTAGAGAAGGTAGCGAATGGGTTACTTATAAGACAGGGAGATCACTAAGTCACGTTGGGTTAAAGAAGATTATAGATAATGGAAGATTGGATAGAGAATCCACAGAACTACCTGACTGATGAAGACGGGAACTTCATACTTAAAAAGGATGGTACTCCCCGTAAAAAGACCGGAAGGCCCAAAGGGTCTAAAGGTAGAGGATATAACTACCACTCTGAGACTAAGGCAAAGATTAAAGCAAGACGAGCTATACGAACCAAAGAAAAAAAAGCAGAACAACTAAAACAAAGATTAAATGCTAAACGAGATTCGTTAAATGCTTCTAAAGAAACTTTAAAGAAGCTAGAAAAAGAAACAACTAATAAGGTTGTTACTGAAGATTTACTAGATAAAGTACCTAAAGCTCTAAAGCAAGAAGTCAATGACAATGTTATATTCAAGCCTAATGATGGGCCACAGACAGACTTCTTAGCAGCACCAGAGCGAGATGTACTTTATGGTGGTGCAGCAGGTGGTGGAAAGTCTTATGCTATGCTTATTGACCCACTAAGGTTTGCACATAGAGCAGCACACAGGGCATTAATACTTAGAAGGTCTATGCCTGAACTGCGAGAGCTTATAGATAAAAGTAGGGAACTTTACCCCAAAGCATTTCCGGGGTGTAAGTATAAAGAGGTTGAAAAACTTTGGAACTTTCCAAGCGGAGCCAAAGTAGAGTTCGGCTTCTTAGAGCGAGATGCTGATGTATATCGGTATCAAGGCCAAGCCTATTCTTGGATTGGTTTTGACGAGATCACTCACTTGCCCACTGAGTTTGGATGGAACTATCTCGCTTCTCGCCTAAGAACGACCGACTCTGATATTACACCCTATATGCGGTGTACAGCTAACCCCGGTGGTGTTGGAGCTACATGGGTAAAGAAAAGATATATTGATCCACATCCACCTAATGAATCGTTTGTAGGTGAAGATAGATTAAGTAGAAAGTTTATTCCTGCTAGGTTAGATGATAACCCTTACTTAGCTAAAGATGGTAGGTACGAAGAAATGCTACAAGCATTACCGCCTACTCAAAGGAAACAACTATTAGAAGGTAATTGGGATGTTAATGAAGGAGCAGCCTTTACCGAGTTTGAACAAGATGTACACGTTATCACACCTTTTGAAATTCCTATATCATGGGAACGTATTAAAGGTATTGACTACGGTTATGCTTCTGAGAGTGCTTGTATATGGGGAGCAGTAGACGCTTCAGACGGTACTCTTATAATTTATAGAGAGCTATATCAAAAAGGATTGACAGGAGTAGACTTAGGAGAAAAGATTACTCAAATGGAATTAAATGATCCTTATTCGGTTCAAGGAGTTTTAGACACGGCAGCGTGGGCTAGGACAGGAACTACAGGTCCAACAGTAGG
>VTLG01009668.1_pt1 | contig 22472 bp, 20 predicted proteins | sample 4694571 | NCBI WGS metagenome assembly VTLG01 (sample SAMN12604809, study PRJNA352737) | marine metagenome | biome: ENVO:00000447; feature: ENVO:00000209|ENVO:00000569|ENVO:01000036; material: ENVO:00002151; isolation source: viral sequences binned using virsorter ...
TTTGCGTTATTTCTGGTGTAGGTCCATCATCACCCACTCCAAATTCTCTCATTGAACATTTTTTAGCATCACAAAAACTATGAATAGGTTCATCTTTACATTTATATCTGTAATCTTTACCATCTAATGATTCAATTAGAGTATTTATCTCTCCTACATCTAAAGGTGGCTCCATAAATTTTTTATTGTATGTAAACATATGACTTTGCCATTCATCTTTTTCAGAATATCTTTTCTTCAAATAAACTCCTACATTATACATACAGCTATTTCTTTGACCATTTGGAACACCATCACTTAACAGAGTTACTAAACATGGCGGCATACCTTTAAAAAAATCATCTCCTTCTTTACTGTTTGCAATTTTTAAATTTTTTAATTCATCTAAAGACATAGCTTTTTCTTTATATGCTTCAAAGAAGTCATCAATTTTTAAAGCTTCTCCTTTTTCATCATATGCAAATCTCATAGTTCTATCTCCACCATGATAAGGTAGATTTAAGAAACTTCCTGTGTCTCCTCTATCGACTCTTATGTAATCTTGTTTTGGAAATATTTCTGCTTTTGCAAATCCCAACGCTGAAGCTATTAGTTTAAGTTTAGCTCTCATTATAACCGCTGGAACAAAATCATTTGTAAATAAACATGCATGTCCTCCTCCAGATTTAGACCTGAAAAGAATCATTGGAATATTTTTTGTTTTTAATTGGTTTAAGAATTTTTTGTGATCGAAAGGATATGTATCTATATCAATACATCCCCATTTACATTTATTTTCTTTATTGATTGGAACGATTCCTAGTCCAGGATCAGTTCCTTTCAGATGCTCTTCCCATATTTTAGGTACAGGCACCTGACTTACTGTATAGGATTTAGTTTTATGCTTTCCTCTTTCGTCGAACTGATCTGTTTTTATGGTTTGTCCATAAGCAGTATCTAGTCCTTCAAATATATTTTTAAAAATTTTTATTTTATCTGTCATATGCTCTCTGTGGCATAGGCGGCCTTAGTCTCCCTTAGCCGCCTACTATTCACACTATTTGCTAGCTAAACTAGTGTAAAACTTTTTAGCTCGCTCATATAAAGATGGATCTTCAACAGGTCCAACCTTAGTGACATTGTAACCATACCATTGATTACCTTTGCCTGAGTTTAAAACAGATGTTAATCTATATTTGTGACTGAAAGATGGCGGTGTATATGGGCCATTTTTTCCATCAAGAGTAATGGACATCATCATTGAGTTCCATTTTCTACTTATCTTACCCTGAGATGAACTCATAGATACTAAAGCATTCTCTGTGGAATTACCGTCTAAGATTAAAACGTAATGTTGTCCAACAGTTAAGATATAGTTTCCATTATCTAATCTATCTTTTCCCATTTCGTTTTTTGTCTTTGAAAGTATGTTAGAGTTAGCATCGTAAATGTTTTCAGGTCTACCTGAACCAGTTCCGAAATCTGCCCACTCTTGGTACTCCAATTTATAATGACAAGGTATAACTTCTATACCATTTGCTCCATCATACGTCTTTTTAGTGACTGTATTTAAGAACATTCCAGGTTCTGCACCTTCAACATAATTTTGATTACGTTTCTGTGCTTCTCCAGAGCCATTTTGCAACAGTTTTAAGATAGGTAAAGCCAAACTAGTTGTATTTACATTCTCAAAACCTGCATGAGCATCACCTTCATACAAAGCTGTAGATGGTAATCCTCCTTCTTTTCTCGTAGTTACATTGTTTTCCATGTTTCTATTTTCTCCTTGTTATTTTTGTACTGTTACCCGCGTAAGTTTTAAAAAGATCAGAGGGCATCTCTTGTCCAGATTCGAGACGCTCTCTGACCACTGCTTTGAGTGTCTGAGGATGAACACCAATTTTCTGGACCGGTTCAAACCCTTGACCTCGTGCAAGGACAGCATATTGCTGTGCCTTGTTGTCTTCGCCACGACCAAAGGTAACGGTAACATCGTTTTTAATGATGTCACCTAGGCCGTTATTTCGAAGCCATGTAAAAGCTTGCTCCTGATTATCAGGAGTAATAGAGGCTCCATAGATTTTTTTAATCTCTACAGATTCTCCATCCTTAAGCTTTAATTTTGTAATATGCATTTCTTCCATCATTTGTGGAACTTCTACATTTGAAATATATCTAGCTTTCTCTTTTAATTTAGATAGACTTTCTTCTGCATTCTCTATTTCATCTTCTAAATCTTTTAATTCTATAACTTTATCTGATAAAGTTTTAGCTGCATCTGTTTGCGTCACAGATTGTACTCTGTCTTCTTCATAATTAATCATCTATTTTTCCTTTCTCATGTAAATTAATTTCTAATGGATAGTACATTTGTTCCTGTCTGTCCCATTTAAGAAGATTAAATCTTCCATTATTTATATCAGATACTATTGCAACAGCAATTCCTATTACTGATGGATCACCCGATAATAATAAATAATCTTTGGAAGTATAATCTTTCAATAAACGTCTTAGTTCAAAAATAATTGGACCCGGACTCATTATAATTTGTGTATTCTCTTTTAACAAAACTTTTAACTTACCATATTTTTGAGCGCCAATAATATTATACTTAGGACGCCCGATGCTCGTTCCTGGTAACTCTTGTAATACATAAACTGTACTTTCTTTTTCCATAAATAACTTTCTTGACAAACATATAATCATTATTATATAAGAAGTCAAGAAAGAAAAAAGAAAAAAATGATAAATTATAAATTTAAAACGAAGCCTTACGCGCATCAATTAACTGCGTTAGAAAAGTCATGGGAAAAAGAAGTATTTGCTTACTTCATGGAAATGGGTACTGGTAAATCTAAAGTACTTATAGATAATATTTCTATGCTTTATGACAAAGGTAAAATTAATGCTGCCTTAATTATAGCACCAAAAGGTGTCTATAAAAACTGGTATGAAGGTGAAATACCTGATCACATGGTAAGCCATATAGACAAAAAAGTAGTTTTATGGCAAGCATTAATTAATAAAACACAACAATCTAAATTAGATACTTTATTTAAACTTGGCGTAGATTTACGAGTTTTAGTTATGAATGTTGAAGCTTTTTCGACTAAAAAAGGTCTAGAATTTGCTAAAAAATTCTTAAATTGTAGTAGTGCATTGGTGGCGATAGACGAATCTACGACTATAAAAAATCCGGGAGCTAAAAGAACTAAAGCTATATTGTCATTATCTAAAATGGCTAAATATAGAAGAATATTAACAGGTTCGCCTGTTACTAAATCACCTTTAGATTTATATACTCAATGCTTTTTCTTAGATCCATTTTTATTAGATCATCAGTCTTATTATTCATTTAGGACTAGATATGCTTTAATGAGAACAGCTAATTTCGGAGGTAGATCAGTACAAATAGTGGTTGGGTATAGAAATTTAGGTGAATTATCAGAAAAGTTAAAACCTTTCTCTTATAGAGTATTAAAAGACGACTGTTTAGACTTACCTAAAAAGACTTTTATGAAAAGAATAGTACAATTAAGTCCAGACCAATTTAAAGTGTATGAGCAAATGCGTAAAACTGCTCTTGCTACACTAAATGGTAAAATGACTACAACAGCTACTGCTTTAACTCAAATCATGAGATTGCAGCAAATCACATGTGGCCATTTTAAAGCAGATGATGGCACTTTACAGGATATTCCTAATAAAAGGATAGATGAACTAATAGATATATTGTATGAAATTGAAGGAAAAGTAGTTATTTGGGCTCATTGGCAAAGAGATGTGCATAAGATAATTGAAGCTATAAATAAAGAATTTGGTGAAGGTTGTTTTGTTGATTATTATGGACTAACACCCCAAGATGAGAGACAGGAAAATATTAAAAAATTTCAAGAAGATGATAAAGTTAGATTTTTTGTTGGAACACCTCAAACGGGTGGTTATGGAATTACTCTGACAGCCGCAAGCAACATGATTTACTATTCTAATGGATATGATTTAGAAAAGAGAAAACAGTCTGAAGCAAGGATTGATAGAATAGGTCAAACTAAGCCAATGACTTATATAGACATTCTCGCGGAAGACACAATTGACGAAAAAATTGTATTGGCCCTCCGCAAGAAAGTTAACATAGCTTCAGAGATAATGGGCGAAGAATTAAAAGCTTGGATTTAATCCCTTAAAATGTAGGACATACGCGCGAGGCGTTGTGATTTTTGAAACCTACTATTTTACAGAAATTTTCTTCGGCTTTTTGTTTTCCGGTGGATCGTATTTCAATTCCACTTTCAACATTCCATCTTCTAGTTTAGCACCTGTACATTCAACATACTCTGATAACTGAAGTTGTTTTTTAAATGCACGTTTAGCTATACCTCTATGGACAAAGTCTTCCTTATCTTCAGAAGTTTTTCCTTCAATAGATAGTACTCCGTCTTGCACTTGGACATCAATGTCTGACTTCTTGTAGCCAGCCAATGCCATCTCCAATGTGTATTTATCTTCACCTGCTTTCTTTATATTATAATGCGGAAAGCCTGCGTTTATAGTTGGTAAACGATGAAATCTATGGAAGAAATTCTCGAAACCAATTGCGTTGTTTAGGAAATTATTTAAATTTATTAGATCAGTCATAGTAACCTCCTTGTTTAGACAGTTAATAATTAAGAGCCTTCCTAAAGCACTCTTACTCTTTATATATACTATTTATGTTAAATTACAATACTTTTATTGTAATATTAATAATGACATACGCCATACCAGTAATTAAAGCGCCTACTGATACTAATAAAATACTTTCTATTCTATTAATTTGCTTTTCTAATTTAGATATTTTATCGTGAGTTTGTTTTTGCATAATTCTGCAAAGCTTTTCGTGTGATTCTATTTTCTGTAATGCGTTATCTTTTGGCATGTTTACCTACCCAATAACATATTGGTTCTAATACTTTTCTGTATATTCTACCTAATAAATGCACCTTGCCTCTCGCTTCTTGTCTGATGTCTATAGTTCTGTGAACTGCAATGTGTTCTAGTGTTTTCTTTAATAATTTATTTTTCTTAGATAGTTTAACTAGTGGTAAGAATATTTTGTGATATCCTCTTTGATATTCTGGTGCTAAATCTTTTGAATGTTTTAACCAAATTTTATTTCTAAATGATCCAAAGCCATAAGACTCGTTCATCATAGTGCAGACAATCTTGCCGCCGCCACCGCCACCGCCACCGTTGTCTGATTTTTCAGCAGCTTCATAAGCACTAGCGTATACATCACCAGATTTAGTTTCGTATCTATTTTCGTCTACTTTAGCAACACCTGTATCTCTTTGTTGTCTATCCTTATCATCATCATTTCTTGCTATTTCTTGTTGCTGAATTTCTTGAACGTTTTGTGCATGTTCTATTCTTGCCTCTGTTGTTGGATCTTGTTTTGCTATTTCTTCTGCTCCTGCAGCATCTCCCATAAGAATATCCGCATCAATATCTGCCTGTGTACGATCTTGTTGAACATCACCCATTTCATCAGTAACTTTATCTAGCATTGCAAATTCGTCAGCTTTTGCTTTTTTTAATGCAGCTAATCTTTCATCTAATTGAGTATCACTGTAGTCTCCATCAGGATATTTTTCTGCAAGTGTTTTTTCTATTGTGTCAATTCTATCTTGATAAGCATCTTGTAGTCCATAAGTTGGTTTTTCTCCTACTTTACCACCTGTTAGTGTATATAAACCACCTCCAGATACAATGTTATAATTTTCCATGCCTGGTATGTAATTTGGACTAGTTGGATCCATATATTGTGCACCTTCTCCTGTAGCGTAGAACTCATCTAACGCTGTTTGTCTTGGATCTCTGTCTGGCAACACTGCTCCCAATGCTTTTCCAATTAAAGATATAGGTACTCCAGCTGCTAAATTTATGCCCGTTTCAATTAAGGCTTTTTTAAGATCAAAATCTGCCGGAAGACCTAACTTTTGTAATAGACTTGTATTATCTTCCAAGTCTTTTTGTGTTACTAAATCTTGCGTTCCTAAAATTGAGTCAGTTGCTGCTGCTTGTGCATCAAGATCTTCGTATATAGGTTGCCCTGTTGCAGCGTCATAAGTAATTCCGTCTGGAGCTAATATTGTTTTTACTGCTTGTGGTTCAACAGTACCTGGAATAACTGTAGTTAAGTTTGCTTTTGCTTGGTCTAATTCATTTTTTGCATTTTCCATATCCAATTGATTAACTAATATAGATTCTGGAGTAGCTTGACCTGACATATATTGTTCTCTACTATCCGCTGCTAAACTGTTATAATGGTCTTCTAATTTTTGAATATCCTGTCCAGCTTTTTGGCTGATATCTTTCATGATTATTGATTTATCTTCATGAGTTGGTGTACCATAATCATCTGCTGTAATTTCTCCTAAATCTTCAGGAAGTCTCGCGCCGCCCGCTGCTCCTGAAGCTAAGAAAGGATCAGAAGTAGGAGTTCCTGTGTATTCAAAACCACCTTCTGCTGAATGGTATCCTCCAGGATAAGTTCCACCTGCATCTTCAAGAGTTGCACCGCCTCCAATAAAAGTACCATCACCGCCCGCAGGTGTTCCTGTGCCGGTTCCACCGCCGCCACCGCCAGGCGATACTGCTGGTGGTGGTACAAAATCATCTTGTGCTGCATCGAATCCACCTCCCATATAAAGACCATATAAATCTTGGTATCTATTATAATCTGGCATTGCGTATTTCATACCTTCAAATTCAGGTACATTAGCTAAAGCATAAGGACTTCCTTGGTATACGTCAGTCCCTTTGATCCCCGCTTCTAGCTCGGCAGCTATTGGATCATCTTTATATAAGGATGTATATTTTTGAACCATTATGTTGTCATTCCCCTTTGTCTAAGTCTTATAGCTTTTTCTTCATTAGAAAGCAACGCTTGTTCTGTAGGCGTCAAGCCAGTTTCCATAGTGTTAGTACTTGGTAATACTTGTGACATTAATGCTGGGTTCACGTCTGGTGTAGGTAGAGCTGATCTTAATGGATCAATAAGTTGACTTCCCTCTTCTTGACCTTCACCTTCTTCTATATCTTTAATACCAAAGTCACTCATTTTAAATTTAAATGGTTTACTTAAGTCCATTGATTCAAAAGCTTCCACCATATTTTCTATAATTGGCAGAGCTTCTTCTATAGAATTAGTTCCATTCTTTTCATCTATTTCATAAAATTTATTTAAAATATTATTCGAAGGCATGTATGGTATAAATTCTCCTTCAAAAAATCCACCATAAGCAACACCAGGTATACCCCTTCTTTCAAATACTTCAGCTAGTTGATCATCCTCAACTTCAAATTCATTAGCTGCTTTTAAATCTAAATGCATATTTTTTTGTGAATCAAACAAAGCTCTGTTAGCTATAAAGAATTGTCTAGCTATTTCTTCTGCGCTATGTATTCCACCAGCAAGAAGTTTAGAATCACCACCTGTAAATTCTCTAGTAGCATTTCTTTTTTCAGTATTGTAATTGGTAATTTTAAAACTTAAATCCTTAACCGGATCAATTCTAACTTGTCTCCATCCATATAAACCTTGTAATTCTTTTTCTAATTCATATAGATTTCCTCTTTTGTCTGGTTCTTGTTGACTTGCATACCATATTCTAGCCATCTGTGATTGAGAAAAAGGTATCTGAGTTTTTAATACATGCTCTCCTGCAATTCTTACTTGATCATACCAAGGAGTTTGTTCAGTCCATAGTTTTCTACCTGTATCAGTTACACCACCTCTTACTATAAGATCAATTATAGCTTCCGGTGCAATTGATTCTGAAGTAAACGGTTCTCTAAAATCTTCAAAGGCATCTGAAATTCCTTTAACAAAACCTTTCATTAATACTTCATCACCTTCTATACCTTCTTGAACACTTCTTAATAAAGTTCTAAAAGGAGCTTCTAAGTAATCATAAGCGTTGTTATTACTCCAGTTTTGATAGTAGTATACAGTGTTGCCTTCATCATCTACGTCTTTTATAATAAATTTTTTATCCCCAACTTCATAAGGAGCTACCCATCTTTCTAACGCTGCTTCTTGTTTATCAGATGTACCAAATATAGCTTTATAACCAGCTCCTATTCCCATTCCTAATGTTCCAAAAGCAGTTGCAGAACCAAGTAATCTTTTCATACCAATTCCCCAAAGAGGGTTATCATTTTTAACCATACCTTTACCTATTTCATAAACCATAGGTGTCATGTTGCTACCTCTAGTAGGTTTAGAATGTTTCATTTCTTTAAATATTCTTTTACCTATACCCACACCACTATTCATAATGGCACTTGGGAAAGATGCAAAGTTAGAAAAAGGAGTAGTACGAAGACCTTTAACAATATCAGAAACATAAGCATAGTTTGGTACAGTGTTTCTTACAATGTCTGCTGCTTCTTCTTTTATTTCTTGTGCTGTTTTTTTAATGCCAGCTTTTTCATAAGCTTTAGCTAGTCTTGCGCTTTCAACTTTAAAGTTGAAAATTTTAAATATATCATCTTCTAGAGTATATAATTGTTGTGCAGGCTCTGTTAATCTTGCCATTTTTTTAAGCATACTGTTCCACATACTTGTATATAAATTAGAGCCATCTCTAGCTACACCTATATCTTGTAATAAACTCATATAGTCACCCATCTTAACGTTATTATTAACAACACCTAGTTCTACCATCTCTCGGTATTCCGCCATTGCTTTAGGAGAACGGAGTCCTAACTGCACAGTTTTAGCTGCAGTAGCTGCTGCTTCTGCAAATAGTTTAGGATTAGTAAATAAAGTTCCATTAGCTAAAGAGAACCCTGTTGCACTTAAAAAGTTTCTCATGTGAGTAGTTGGTGAAAGAACTGTTTTTGCAATTTGAGCCCCTGCTTTAGGTGCTAAAAATAAATTTTTGTATGCCCAAGAAGCTCCTCTACCAAAACCTGTCTTTTTTTCTCCTACAAATAAATCACTTATTTTATTTACCGGATCAAAAGCTTCTGCTGTTTCTTTATTTGTATACAATCCCTTTAATCTATTTAATAAGACACCATCTTTAAACATAGGTTTTAAATATTCATCTAAAGCTACAATTTCATTTAAGCCACCAGCTCCTAATTGTTTAATCGCTTCATTTTTATCAGTGTAAAATAATTGAGTTGTTTTATTTGCAATTGCATCATCATTAGTTTTTAAAATACTATCTATAAGTTCGCTTCTTTTAGCAATAGTAGATAATAATCCAATACCATTATAAATAGATTGTCTTGCATCATCTACTTCTCCAAATAATTCTCTAAAAGCTTTACTTCCTGAACCTATAACTTGAGTAGTAGTTTGTTTCATTTTACCTTTACCAGATTCTTTTGTTAGTATTCTTTGAAAATTTCTTCTAACATCAGGAGTTTTTGCACCTAAAGTAATGTCGGTCATTTTAAATGAAGGTAGTTGTGTACCTTTAGTAAACTTTGTAACATTTTTTAATATTTCATTTATTCTATAATCCAATTGATCTTCAGTTAATTCTCTACCATTTTTTAAAGCATGACGTTTTAATATTTCTTTTACTCTATCAATATTTTCTTTCGCAGGTTTATACGAAGATAAATTATCTACTAAGGGATTTTGAAAAATTTTATAAGTACTACCTATCATAAGTTTCATTCTGTCCCCCATAAGACCTGCAGTGTTCTGCATTTCTTTTGGCAAAACTGCCTTAGCTGTACTTCCTTCTTGAATTGTTTCTAAAAGATTAGCAAATTTTTTTCTGGTATTATAAATACCATCAAAAATTATGTTTTGAGACTTGTTATTCAGTCCTGCATCAACCATTTGTTTTTTTATTTTTTTATATATTGCAGAATTACCAACTTTATCTTGTAAGTTTCCTTCAAACATAAGTTCTTTTAAATCTTTATAGAAAGCTTCCTTCTTAGCTGCGTTTAGTTCTTTGCTTCCATTAAAAAAACTTTTAACAGATGGAAACATTTTACTAACTTCTTTATCTATTCTTTTAACTTGTTCCATTGCAAAGTTTGTATCAGCTGCTTTACCTGCAGCTTCTACATTTTTAGCTAAGAACATAGCTGTTGGTTTATCTGCTGTAGGTCTTACAGCAGATATTACCTTGTCTATACTTTTATTTATTTTAGAAGAACTTAATGCAAGATCTTTTCCATACTTTCCTACTTTGCCTATTGCTTTTATTCCACCATATATAAATGGAAAATATAATATAGAGTCTGCACCAAACTTAAGACGGTTGCCTAGTTTTCTTACTGCATCTTTTCGCGAATCTTCAGGCGTTGCTCCTTCAAAATCTACTTCTGCATCTACTTCTAATCTAGTTGGTCCAAATTCAAGTGCATCACCAATGGTTCCTATGTTTTCTACATCAGCAACTAAAGTTTCACCTGCAGCACCGCCTATAACCGCTGCACCAAAACGTTTCATTCTTGCTGCATCATTTAATTTATAAACTTTTTCCATTCCCTTTCTAATATTCTTTCCTTTTAAGTTTACATAAGTACCAGCTTTTCTAGCTTGCAATGCTTTAGTTGCAAGTTTAGTTGCAATCTTCGCACCTACTCCAGCAGGTACACCTATTTGTACTATAGCTTCTAATATTTTACCCGCTGCTCGCTGCTCGGCTATTTCTTCAAAAGGATTTATTTTATCAAATACTTGTTCTACTTTTGCTGCAGCATCAGTTGTCATGCCGGTAGCATCCATAATCTCTGCACCTAATGATACAAATCCTTCAGGTATTTTAATTATACCAGAAGCAATACCATTTAAGGCAGCTTCTAATTGTGATACTTCGTGATTGTCTTCTGCGTCAGCTTTAAGAGGATCTCGTAAACTAGAAATTTCTAAAGAAGCTAATGGATCAAGTTTAACAACCATTTAACCTCCTATTTTAAATTTATTTTTCTAACTTCTTCAAAAGTATATGGATCAATTAATATAATATGTTCAGGCTCAACTACTCCACCTTCGTCAGATCTAGGAACTCTTTGAACAAAAGCATTATAAGTTGGATCAAAATATATACCACCTGCAAGTAGTTTATCGTAGCTAACAACAACTACATCACGTCCCTTGTCTCTTTTTACTGTGTGGGGAACTATTCCGTCTGTTTGTCTAAGAAACTTTCTACCTTCTTCAGTCTTCATTGCCTCGTCTTGGATATAACTTCCATAGTTAGCCATAATTTCTGGGTGTACTTTATACACAGTTTTACCAAATTTATCTTTAGGATCTTTAGTATATTCCTGAAACAGCATAAATTTTTTTCTCTCTGTTGTATAATCTTTTTGCATATTAGATTGACCAGCTGCTTTTGCTTTAGCCTTTATCATAGCTAATCTTTCAGCTTCATCTTTTGAGATACCCATCTTAGCAGCTGTCATTCTTGTTTGGTAATCTATGTTTCTTGTTGCATCATCTGCTTGAACAAATTGTTCATAAGGACCTTTTGCTGATCTAGCAATGTTTGCTAGTAACCCATCACCTGCATACTCACCCGATACTAAGTTTAAACCTACCTGACCCATAGGAAATCTTGGTGCAGGTGGTTTATATTTTGAAAGCATGCTATAATATTCATCTGCATATTCTTCAGCTTTTGAACCAGTATCATATCCTTTACGATCAACTAATCCATGCATGATACCCTCGTTAGGAGTACCGCCTGTTCTAAACATTGGTCTCTTTAATATTCTTGACATTAATTTTTCTTCCCTGCAAACAATCTACTGTAAATATCAGCTCCTGTTAACCCAACACCTAGTGCTGTAGCTAGTGGGCTAGATTGTGCTGTAGCTGGTGCTTCTCCAATTTTAGTTGAATAAGGAGACATACCACCCATTAATCCCATTACACCTGTTCCTAACATATTCATTCTATTAACTGGTTCTTGTACTGCCATAGTTGCAAATTGTCTTTGTGCATCTAGTACTGCTTGGTTTTGTGCTTGTTGTGTAGCACCAAGTGTACCTAGACCTGCAATCTGTGCTCTACCAAAGTCTTGCGCTGTTTGACCTAGTCCAGTTTGTAAATTAGTTAAACCCATTTGATTTTGTAAATCTTGTTGTCTTCTTTGTGCAGCTTGTTGGAAACCTGTTTGTCTTAGATTAGCTAGTTGAGCAGCTCTTCCTCTATTACTTAATGCATCAAATTCTGCTTCTGCAATACCATGACGACCTGCGCCATATGCACCACCTGCTACTGCTTGCGCGCCTAAACCTAATCTAGATTTAGCTGCTTGTGCATCGTAGTCAGCCATAGTTGCATCGATTACTTGTTGTTGGTAAGGCGACATGTAAGATTGTATTGATCCTGCTCCAGTTCCTGCTCCAGTTCCTGTTAAAGCTGTAGCTGCTGTCGCTGCAGTTTTAGCGTCTGCTAAATAAGGTTGATAAGCACCTAATCCTGTTGTTGGATCAACTGCTTGTGCATAAGCTGCTGCTTGATATGGATCTTGTGCTGCTACTTGCGGTGCAAGTTCAGCCATTCCAGCTTTTGTAACTCCGTATTGTTGTGCTTGCGCTTGTCTTTGTTGCCACTGTTGCGCTGTTTCACCAGGTTGTTGTGCTACTGCTGTAGTAATAGACGGTATGCCAGCTTGTTTTGTAAGATCAGCTGCATACGTTTTACCTAATGCTTCAATATATTCTGGTGGTAGTACTCTTGATTCTGTTATTCCACCTGTTTGAAAACCTACTCTTCCGCCTTGATTCATATCAAATCTTTTCATAATTACATTAGATGCTGTATCCCATGGTGTCATATCAGTATATCCTTTAGGATTTAAACCACTTTCATTGGTACCATTTCTTAAATCTCTAGCTAATTCAACATGTAATCGTTGAATTTTTCTAAATTCTTGCATTTTTTCGGGAATTTCATTTCCTTGTTCATCATAGGCTTCATCTAATAAATTGTTTAATTTAGCAGTATATTTTCCACTGAAATCCATTTTTCCAGCTTCTATTTTTTTAGCTTTTTTCCAATCATCTGCACCGATAGTCAAAGCTTCATTTAAATCGTCTCTAGTTTTAGCTTCGTCAGAAAACATATAATCTCTTCCGCCACCACCAGTTCTATTTAAAAACATTTCATTAAACCAGTCTCCACCTTCGCCTTCATCATATATTCCTTCACTTTCAGCTTCCATATAATCTGGTCCCATCATTCTTCTTGGTAATTCCTCTAATCCTGCTGTTGGATCTAATCCTGCTGCTCCTCCTAATAAAGATCCTAACCCTGGTCTTTTTTTTGTGTCAGGTGTTATGTTTTCAGATTGAGTGATAACTAGTTGTCCATCAACTAATTCTAATTTTGCCATTACGCCATCCTCTTTTCTAAATTTTTCATTGTATCATACATCCTTTGTGCTCCTAATTCAATATCTCCTCCACCTGCGCCTCTTACAGCATCAGCAGTGAAGACAAATTCGTTTTTAGCTAACATAGCAGGCACATCATCTTTCTTTTCTTTAGCGCCTAGCGGCTGAAAGCCACCGTTCTGTCTCATATCAAATTCCATTCCATCAGGAGCCATTCTTGGTATTCCTGGTAAGCCTTGTGGTCCTGTTCCACCCATTTGACCTATTCTTCCACCTTGAGCTGATCCGGGTCTCCATACACTTGAATCAGTCCATGTTCCCATTTCGCTATCAAAAATTTCTCTAACTGTTATATCGTCTGCATCATCTATCCAATCATAACCCATATCAAAAAGTTTTTTTCTCATACTAGCTACACCACCATTATCATATCCAATTCTTCCGCCTTGAGCCATTCCTTTACTTTCATCTGCATAACTTATTTCTAACATTTCCATTTCTTTTATTTCATCTTCTGTCATAGGTTCATTATTATTAAATTTGTCAATTAAATAACTCCATCTTGCTCCAGGATTGTAACTACCACCAGCATACCCAATTCTTCCGCCTTTAGCTGCCATCATTATACCTTTTGGTTTAGGTGCAAAAGGATTAATTGGATCTTCATCACTTGGAATTACTGGACCTTTTATATGTCTTTCAACATCTTGCATTTCCAACCACTCATCAAATTCCAAATCCAAAGGTATCTCTCCTAATTTTCTAAGACGTTGAAATTCAGACCAACTCTCAGCCATCGCATCATCATAACCATAAGAAGCCATTTTCATCGGTGCTTGTGGTCCTTCATTACCTTCATAAGTAATATCAGGTGCACCAGCATCTAGACTCTTGATGCCCGCTTCTGGTTCTCCGCCACCATATAAACCTACTCTGCCGCCTTGGTTTAAACCCATTGCTGCTTTATTTCTTGCTAATGCATCTTCATAAGATTCATAAAGACTTGGCATTGTTCCTCCTGTAGGTATTACTCCAGGCATTCCCATTACTTGACCCTTTTGTATTCTTTCTGCTTCAGGTATTCCAGCATCAATTTGTCTTTGTAATTCTCTTTGATAATACATATTTAAAGGAGATAATTCTTGTATCTCATTTGGATCACGAGGTATATCAAATTCAGGAGCATAATAAGGATCTTCTTTTCTATACTGATAGCTTATATTTTTTGGATCACTAGTCATAAGATAATCCATATATGCTTCAATAGGCATATTTAAAGTTGCTGCTTCTGCTCTGTAATCTTCTGGCTTACCATATGCTTCTTCAAATTTTTGCATCATCATTTTACCATATGCTTCAGATTGTTTTGTAAGATCTGGTGCAGTGTTTATTTGAGAAACTGTAGTTGGTGTAGTTGTAGTTTTTTGACCACTTGATGGAAGAGCTGCAAAACCAAGATTTGAATGTGTTATTCCTCCATAATCTCCTGTACCACTTGATATACCTGTTCCTGGTCCAATCATTCTTGATATATCTGTTCCACTATTAATTGCATAATTTTGTATTTGAGGTGCTATACCTGTATCTCTAGCAAGTTGTGCTATACCTTGATCCTTTGCTACATTTCCTTTTGGAGTCATAAAAACATTAAAAGCTTTTTTTCTAGCTCCTTGTAAAACAGCTTGGTTAGCTGCTCGCTGCGCGTTGTTAGCTGCAATATTCTGTGCAAGAGTATTACCCATACTAATACCACCAGCCTGATACCCAACTCTTCCACCTTGATTCATATTATATTGTGCTACTGTCTCATCTTTCTGTTGATCTGTCATAGAAGTCCACGCTGCATCATACGCACGAGTGTTATCCATATATTGTCTCATTAATTTTCCAACAGCTACTTTTCTTCTTGCTAAATATTCGTCCATACTCTCACCTGGTTCTTGTGGTATTTGATTTTCAAACCATTGAGCAACACCTGCTATTGCACCAGAGCCAACACCAACGATTGCTGTTCGCATTCCTGGATCCATACTTTGAAATTTATCCCAAATGCCTTTAAGTGAAAGTTTATCTGTTGTTCCTTTTGTAATTGTATTAGCAAATTCTCCGCCGGGATCTCCTCCACTAAAAGTTTTTTGCCATGCGTCACCATGAGATTTTTTAACTGAAGTATCTGTAACCTGTCTCTCAGGCATCATTTTATCCCAAGCTCTTCCAATTGGACCTTCTCTAAAACCTGCTTTAGAATATGTTTGACCACCTAAAAAACCTTCTCTAGTTGGTGTAGCACCTCCTAAATATCCTATACCTTTACCTAAACCATAAGTTAATGCACCCTGTTTAAGAGCATCTGATAAACTTCCTCTTTGATCATACCGACCAATACCTCTCATCATTGCTGCAATACCTGGTTGAAAAGGTGCAACGAATGGTGCAGCTTTAACTGCAATATCTGCTAATTCATTTGGAATTAATTTTCTAACCCAATCCCCAAGGCCATATTTTTGTCTTCGGATGCTAGCGATCCCGCCACCTCTGTATAATTGTCTTCGCATTTTCGATCTTGTTATCATAATGTTTTGTTAATTGTTAAAGGCAGGGATTTCACCTGAGTTTCTACTATTACTTGTTTTTTACTCGTAAATCAAGTTACATCTCTAGGCTTAATTTCTAAAGCCGAAAGTACAACGTGTAGTCTATTTGCAGTAGCTGCAGTCACCTTTATTACTTCGCTCTCCTGTGCGACTAAGGGTGCTGATAACAGCTCTGTTGTGGCATTTGCCGATATTGATTTTGTTTTAAAAAGGCTGAATACATTATCAGAAGTATCCGTTAAAGTCACTGTAATTGTATCAGCATTTCCTGAATCTTCAGACACTAAAATTGATTTAATAACGGCAGTAGAATACGAGGGTACAGTATATAGTGTCGTTGCACTATTACTAGTTAAATCTGCTTTTTTATTTACAAAACTATTTGCCATTATGCTAAAAAGAAATCAAAGGCTTGTAATTCATCCTTTAGATCCTGTTGAAAAGTTGAGTTTAATTTTGTCACAATACTATCTACATCTCTAACAAATGATTGTTGAACTGTTTGATCGTATTCTTCAGTTGGTTGTGTTAATGATTGTACAATTCTAGCCATTATATATCCGTTGGTTGTGAAGGTAATGCTTTATCCACATTAGTGCTTCCTTCGTGTAATTTTGCAAAATCCTCTAGTTGCATATTTGCTTCATCTGCATTAGCAGGAGTAGATTGTAATATCATTGTTAATGTTGCAACGGGTAAACTAGCTAAAGTATTTAATCCTTTAATAGCTAATGGAGAAAGAGCCTTCGCATTAGACATAAAAGTTTTTAAAATATCAACTTTTAATTTATCTTTATTCTTTTTAGATAAAATTTGAAGCTTGCCATAATATGGTGTGGGCTCTGCCAAAAAATGAGCCTTATCAAAAAGTTTTTTTCCTATGTTAAGTTCTGCAGGTGTTATTTTTGTAGATTTTACTACATTTGGAAAATTGCTTGCAAAACTTGATGCATACCTTGGTGAGGTCGTAGCATATCTTCCTACTTTAGATTTAGCCTGTGAATGCAGAGAGCTTGACGATCTTTTTTTAAAAGGATTTAGCTTAATGTTTTCCCCTCTATAAACTTCAATTAAATCTTTTATGCCTGCCATTATCTTCTTCCATCCGGTTGTATATCTAATCTAAAAGTACCAAGTTTCCAGTGCTGAGTTCTACCAGTATTGTCTACTTTTAAAGATATCGCTCTTGCTCTGGCACGGGTGTCTATTTTAGTTGTAGTTGTTGAAGATGTAAAAGGTCCTAAAGATGAACTTGCTTGCGCATCTGTTGGATAATTTTTTAAGTTTAATGTAACTCTTGCATCTCCAGTTTGAGTTAAAAAGTCAGGTATAATTCTTCTAATTTTCATCATATATTCACCATCACCAGCTAAACCTTTTTGGTCTAAATCAAAATCTCCTGATTCAATACTAGCTTGAATAGCAGTTGTTGCTCCTGCTTTAATCTGATTGGTTCCAGTTTCATGTTCAAAATATGTTGTAACACCATCAGTATTACCAACTGTTGCATCACTTGAAGCACTAGAATCATATTCAGTTCCATGTGGTTTACCAAATATAGATGAATCTGCCCAAGTAGATCTTGCAAGGGAGCTTATAGTCCATATAGGCCGCTCGCTGCTCGAATCCATATAATTGTATGTAACTGATCTAGAATTAGCTGTAGCTCCACTACCTGGATAGAACCAAGTAACTTCACCAAATAAATTATTTAATCCTGCATAAATGTGTTGTCTAGGTACATCTGCTAGGCCATCATAAACATAGTCTTCAACTAAACATGGTAGTGATTGTAATTGTCCAGTGTATCTAAAGAAACCATTTTCTGACATCCAGTATGCAGATCCATCAACCTCAACGGCTGCATTTTGTCCAATCAATCCACAGTTAGTTCCAACTTGTTGAAACGAGAAAGTAAATGGTGGACCAACAAATTTCATAATAAATAAAGCTGTATCTGTCCAAATGTAAATTGCATCTCTACCTCTTATAGCCCCAACAATTCTTGTACCATCTGCAAGTCTTTGCGTACCAGCAGTATTAGTTGAAGTTGGAGTCCATGTAGTTAATGATTCTTGTGAAGACCATCTAACGTACATATCATCTTGAGTAGTAGTTGTGCCGATTGTAGTTTCTGTTCCAAAACAAACTAAGTGTCTGTCCGGTGTAGAAACTAATGTAAATTGTGTTGCTGTTGGAGCACCAGATACAATTGTTGCACGAGTTGATGTTGCACCTGTTGCATTTGAATCCCATTCAAAAGTTGAACCATCTGCAATTGTTGCAATAAGTTTATTACCAAAATTATCTAAAGACCATATTCCTGGAGCTGTTACAATGTCACCTGTTTGTGATGCACCCCATTTTGTATAATCAGATGCATTGGTTACAGTAGCTGCATCAGAGTGTGATGCGGCTGTAGAGTTATCTGCTCCTCTAGTTAATCCTCCTAAAGTTCCGGTACCTGTAGTGTTTGATGTATAAGCAACTCTTTCATCATCTATTATAACAGTTCCTGATGATGGAAATCCTGTAGAATCATCAAGCACAATACTTGATGAAGAAGCTGTCAAAGCTCCATCTAGAGTAGATGTAACTGCACCTGCAGTAGTACCACCCCATACTCCTAATCCAAAACCAGCAGCTGATTCTTCAACTGCAGGTCCAATTTGATAGTAATGTTGAACTCTTATTCCACCTGATGTAGATGCTCCTGATCCTGATTCATTCGATCCCATTTCAACTGTAATCGTTGTTGAAGTAGGGACGGTTGCAACCATAAAAACTTTATCATCAAAATCACCAGAACTAAAATTAGAATTGGTAATAGCGGTAAAATTATCCAGCTTAATAATATCATACTGAGAAATATTGTGATCAGATGCAAACGTAATCGTGACTGTTGCATCGCTTTGTGTTGTTGTAAAAGCATTCGTTAATGTTGTTGTAGCCTTAATAGGAGTTATATCATAAAAAGCACCTCCTGAATACACATATAAAATTCTATTTGTACCTAGTGCTGAATATTTAATACCACTGGAATTAACAAATTGGTGCATAGCAGTTGTTCTGCCAGTTAAAGTTATATCCCCTAACTGGGCCCAACCACCTACTTTTTCAGGTGAGCCATATCTAAAACGAACATAGTCTCCATCAACCCATTGGCCCTCGCCACCCGTTGCTGTGACTTGTTTATTAATTCCCGGTTGAACATTAATTTTCTGTAACATAGAAAAGTTATCCTATGCCTTATGGTTTAGTCGGCCATGTTGCGTTATCACATTTTTCAACAGTATCTTTACCTGCAGGTAAATCTCTAAGATTCTGTCTGTATGTTTTCATGTCATTTGACATAGTTACATCAGATAAAGCATAAAAATCAGTTTCAGCTAAAAGTATATTTCTTCTAGATCTAAGATTAGCTTGTGCTCTTCCTACAGCGCCATCAGCCCATGCTTTTTCTTCAGCGTCTCTAGCTGTTTCTTCTTCAGCTGTGAACTGAACTCTGTTACCGTTTATATTATGATATCTTGGCATAGTTTTCCTCCTTTTTTGATTTATATATCATTATTATTTAATTCCGTAAAGGCAGATATCTCCGGCGTCTATGGCATCTGAACTCATTTTAAATTGTACTCCATCAATTGCAGCAGTTACATTACAATAACCAGCACAAAAACTTTGTGTAGATTGTGTACCTGAATTAAATTGAAGTGTTGCTATAAAATGTTTTACAAATGTAGTAGATGATGGGTTAAATAAATGTAAATATCCACTTAAATTGTGGTCTGCATCTGTAGTTAAATTATCCCCTATTACTTGAAATCCTGTCGATTGTGCTAAATCATAACTTGTAGTATATTGTAATCCACTAGAACTACCAGCTTCATTATGATAACCATAAAAATGAGTGGTTGTTTTTGTAGCATCGTAGTCTGTACTGCCATCTCTAAAATTAAAACTAAAACCCGAGTTTGATTCTGCATGAATAGTATTAAAAGTAAATAAGTATTCCTTGTAAGTAGAGTCTAAGACAACATCACTTGTTCCATTAACGAAAGATATAGTATCATCAGAACTAGCAGTTACTTTTTTAATAAACCTCATTTCTCCTAAACCAGATATACTTCCAAAAGTAGTCGCTGATCTTACACCTCTATTATTTAATTTAACTATTGACATTAACTATCCTTTATACCGTAAAGTTTAAACGTACCGGAATCTATATTTCCACTACTAAACTTAAATTGAATAGCATCAACAGCCGAAGTTGTGTTTCCATATCCAGCTATATGTCTGTCATATGCTAAATTAGTATAATCAAAATAAGAAGACCTAGACATAAAATGTTTAACATAGGTGGTTGAAGATGGCGAAAAAAGCCAAACCTCTCCACTCATACCAGCGTCATTATCAGTACTTGTAGCATCATTAGCAATTTGTGCAAATCCTGTGCTTTGTGCTACATCTGAACCATTGGTGTAGCCAAGAGCAGCAGAACCACCACCTTCTGGATTATAAGCATAAAATGCTGTAGTTGTTTTAGTAACATTATAGTTACTACCAGTATCTGCACTCATATTAAATTGAAAAACTTTGTCTTGAGTAGCTGCATGTATATTAATAAACTTAAACAAATAAATAGGATATGTGTTATCCAAGACTACATCTGAAGTACCATCTACAAAGCTAATAGTTGCACTTGAAGATGCTGTTTGAGATTTAATTAAAGTCATAGCACCAGTAGGTAAGCTAGAAGCTGCTGTAATAGCACTTATAGAATTGTTGTTGTATTTAACTAAAGACATTAAGAAACCCCATAAAGTTTGAACGTGCCGGAATCTATATTTCCACTATCCATTTTAAACTGCACTCCGTCAATAGCTGAAGTTGTGTTGCAATAACCAGCCATGTAAACTATTAAAGAAACATCATCATTTAATGAACCTTGAGCTTCACATAAAAAATGTTTAACGAAAGTTGTGTTGCTGGGATCATATAATTTTAAAATTCCACATACAGATTGATCGTTGTCTGCTCCTAAACCATTATTATAAATACCTTGAAAACTTGTTGATTGCGCCAATTCGTCTCCAGTTCTATAAGTTAGCTGTGTTGTAGAGTCATCTTCCCAATGTTGTGCAAAAAAATAAGTAGTTGTTTTTGTGGCATCATAAGCTGTGCTGCCATCTCTAAAATTTACTGTAAAAGCTGCTCCATCCCCAGATGGATGAACATCCATAAAATGTATTTGATATTCTTTATAAGTATCATCAATCCCACTTGTAAATTGAATAGTAGAACTACTTGATGCAGTTTCTGTAGCTAATAAAGTCATAGCACCACCAGTAATTACTGCTGGTATAGATGTAATCGCAGTCAAGGATTGATTATTGGCTACTTTGATTGCCATTGATTACTCCTTCGGATTTGCGTCTTTGATAGATTTTATTCTTGCTTTCCAAGCATCTATATCTTTATAAATTTCGTCTAGCTGATCTCCAATATTACCATAAGCTAATCTTCTAGTGTCTCTTATAACATTATTATTTTCTTCTGTTGTTGCAGTAGAATTGTAAGAATTTAGCTGATCATCTGTTGGTTTTGCAAGACCATCATAGCTCCAAGATTTAATATAATCTGTACCAGTATCATTTTGCAAAGATACTTTTGTATCATCCCAAGTCTTTGAGTTAGCTTCTAAATATTTTTTAACTTTTGTATATAAACTTGCCATATTAAATTCCTATTAATTTGTATCCTTCAAATATGCATTTTGTGGTTGAGTTTTGTGTATCGGCATTTGATCCTGAGTTGTGATAACCATAAACCTCTACATAATCATCTGAGTCTAAATCTACTATTGCTACACAAGCAACAGTAGCGTCTCTTCCTGTTGTATTTACAGTTCTTCTATTAGCAGAAAAAACTAAACTACCATTTTTATAGATACGACTTTCTTGTGCTTTATCATCAGCAGCTTCATCTGCATAACCAATTCTTGCATGAATTAAATACTTACCCGCTATTGTTGGGGTAAAACGATAATTTGTTGAGTGATCGTATTTTCCATCACTATCAAAATTTTCTGTATTAAATTCCATTTTAGTAGCTGTTCCAGTTGATAAAGTTTGTGCAGCATCTACTGTAGCTTGAAAAGCTGGTGTATTTTGAAAAAACTGTGCATCAATTCTTTTTAAAGTTCCAGCATCTGAAATTAAAAATTCATCAGTTGTAGCCGGTATTGCTGCTAAAGCAGTTTCTCCAGAAATAATATCCTGTGCTAATTTTGCATTGGTCACGCTCGAGTCTGAAGGTGTCCCGATGTCGAGTACGTTACCTAACAAGATTATAAAATCTATTACATCACCAGTTGCTAAATTTGAGGCAAACGTGATTGTAGCCCCTGATATAGTAAAAGAACTACCTGGTTTTTGTAAGATACCATTTAAACTAACCAGCATGTGATTAGCGTTTTCTGGCTCCACATTAGCAGAGGATACTTGCATAGTATATGCTGCTTGCCCGTTTACTACAG
>VTLG01011406.1_pt1 | contig 22470 bp, 42 predicted proteins | sample 4694571 | NCBI WGS metagenome assembly VTLG01 (sample SAMN12604809, study PRJNA352737) | marine metagenome | biome: ENVO:00000447; feature: ENVO:00000209|ENVO:00000569|ENVO:01000036; material: ENVO:00002151; isolation source: viral sequences binned using virsorter ...
ACATTCATCTATGTTGTCTTCGTATACTACACGATAGTCTGACTGATAACCTTCTAGGTTTTCTTTCGCCCAACACAATCTATCCCATAAATGTGTGCCTTGAAATTCTGGTGTTTGCATTACGCTAAATCTCCCAAAACCGCTATACCAGCTTGCGTATCATCTTCAGCAGTTTGAGTTGCATAAGCATATCGCATATCAGCCGCAGTTGTTGTGAACGTCCCGTCAGGCATTACACCTCTAACAGAAGCTGTTGTTGAACCCCTATTACCACAACAGCCAGTCAAACATAAATAGACTATGTCAGAAAATGCGCTTGCAAAATTATGGATTTTATGACCACCAGACGAATCTGTGATTGAACTTTGATTTAATGATTTATTCGGTGGATTTGGGCTATCATTGTCTTGTTCCGAAAATGCTTTTACACTACCCTCAACAACATATTTCGTATTTACAGAGCCAGAGGTGCTGTGTTCCAGTGTATCTGCTTTGATTTTTCCTAGTGCCATTATGCTAAGTCTCCCATAACAATACTATCAAGATTTGTTGTATCTGTTGGACTAAACGCGGAGTTCATGGTTCTGTAATCAATATCACTAGTTGTTTTAGGCGTATCATTATCAAAAGCTACTGATGCACCAGCGGTAACTCCTGCAAATCCTGACACGGCAAAATCGTCATTATTCATGTTGTTTGTCAAATTTATTGTTGGTTTACCAGCAGAGTTATCTACAACAGATGCACAGTTAAAACTGTCAAAAAATACAGGTGTTCCAGCGTCTCCATCTAATGAAAACCACGCCTTTGCCAAACCTTGTTGCAAGTTAGTGGTCGTGCTATTGCCTTCACCTGTTACAAGGATAGACCCAGCAGTGCTTGTGCCAGTGAGTTTGTCTGTTTTTACCTCACTCATGCTAAGTCTCCATGTATTACCATTTGCGCATACGATATATCTTGCACAGAACCTAAAGATGCGGACTGAGCTTGGGTAACAATACTTGTGGTAGTACGATTAACTGCGTTCCATTCATTCACATAAGCATCACTTATTCCGCTCGATCTTGCCCCAAAAGTCGCAATATAGTTTGCACTCGTCAATGCATTCGTGTAGTTCTGAGTCGTATTACCGGTCGAGTTATCGACAAGGCTTGATATATTAAAATTATCACCAGCCGTTGCATCTGTTGTAGCTACACCACTAAACACCTTCGCCGCATTCTGATTAGTCAGCGTAGCCGCACCACCGCCTGTGCTTTGTATGGTATCTGCTTTTAATGTACTCATAGCGTCACCAACGTCCCGCCAGACTCGACTGTAAGTGTAACACCGGAAGCCACAGTAAACGGACCAGTCACGTTGGCGTTCTCTGTGGCTAGGATAGTGGTGTCTACAGTCAGGCTTTGATTGTTTGTGCGGAAGATACCGCCAGACTTGAAGTTGCCTCTGTTTTCTACGGCAGGTGAGATGGATCCGCTGGTCACACCCATGTACATAACAAAGATGTTATTGCCGGAATTACTTGATGGCGCGGCACTAAAAGTCAAAGTAGTGCCATCAGGTATGGTATATGATCCAGTTGGTTCCTGAACCACTCCATCTACGGAAACGACTACATCCTCTGCACGAACCGTCTGATTGAGAGTAAACGTGGTGGTGCTTCCATCACCACTAAACTCCTGTCTCGTAGGTCTGGCCTGAAAACTAGGCACTATAGTATTGCCGAGAAGAGGCATCAGGTGATCTCCATTATACTCGCTACAGTATCTAAGCTGTTTGCCGTGTCACTTTGCACAATCAAGCTATGCCCTGTCTCCATGACAATCTTGTTACCTGCCATATATTCAAAACTAGATGCCGCAGGAATCGGTATGTCTTTTGCCAGAAACACCATATCCCCAGCGTTCAGCTTTATGTCAGCAGTGATTTGAGCAGATGAAGTGTTCGCCAGAGTCAGACCAATAACAACGGTAGTGGTAGAACTTGGCACGGTGTAAACAGCCATATCTGAATTGGCACTGGCTGATCCACCGTTGAACACCTTATTTTTAAAGGTATTAGCCATGTTCTACTCCTTATTCACTTACATCATCTAGTAAAGCACATACTATGACTTCGGCTGTTGATGCAGATGAAATAGCGTGTATATCCGCTACGGTTGTGTTTGGCAGTCTGGCTACAAAAGCCTCGCTTGGACCAATCGTGATACCATCAGTTGCACTAGATGATGCGGTGCCTGCGTCTAGGACTATGTAAATGCTGCGGCTGTTGGTGTCTACATTCTTGATAAACAAGAACTTTACCTTATCGCCTGTAGCCACAGCAGTGGGTGCCGTGTCATCGTCAACTGCGGTGTAATCTGTGTAATTACCAGCGATCAAGTCTGTGCTTGAGTTAGAGACGCTGGTCTTTTTGTAATACCACTTATCGTTGGCATCAGCAGGAGTAACAGTCATGCTTGCCGAAAAGGTCTTAGCAATCTCGTCTGGCAAAACTGTCGCCTGTATTGTTGCGGATCCATCATTTGCCATTTTTAACTCCTATCCTAAAGCTATGGCTAAAGCAGTAGCTGTACCAGCCACCTCAGTATTGTCTGCAATATTTAAAGAGGCTGCAACCCCTGTGACAGCGGCTCCAGACCCAGCCCCGTCACAAAATACAATGTCAGTTGTTCCATTTGGTATCGACACTGTGGCTCCTGTTCCTTGTTTTATGGTGGCTGCCCTGCTGCCCGTCAAAGAATTTTTAATTATAAAAAATTTAGTAGCGGTGTTAGGCGCGATTGTTACAACATTAGTGCCGCCTAAGTCAGAACCACTGTCTTTAAGGTTTATTACAGCAAACATGCCTGTTTGAACATTACTTTGTCCAGATGTAGGAGATCCTAATCGTATGGTGAGGTCTGTCGTGAGGTCTGAAGCAGTAAGATCTGAAGCACCTAAAACTCTATCAAATATGTCAAAATTAAAGTTGGTGACATCGCCCCAACTGCCAGATAACTCCCCTGTAGCTGGCTTTTCTATGCCAAGGTTTGTACTAAACGAGCTTGCCATTTATTACTCCTATGCCGCCTTATCTGTCCAAGACGGTGTTTGTGACGGTGTTACATCACTCCAAATTGTTGTAACACCTGCCACAGATACCCAATTTGGCGTTTGTGACGGTATAACATCCGTGTACACGAGAACTATAGCAGTATTTCCTGTCGCTGTAACCCCTGTCGGAAAAACTCCTATAGATAATGGGAAAGTAACCGTTCCAGTGCTTAATTCGGCTGCGCTTGAAACTCCTGTGAGAGATAAAAGAGAAGATCCCGTAATCCCCTCTTCTCCTAAACTTGTCGTGGCTACAGCGCCAACACCTATTACCCTTGCTCCAGCGTTGGTTTGTTCATCGCCAAGAGCAGAAGTTCCTGCCACACCTGTAACTGAAAAAAGGGCTGTGCCTGTAAGAGTTAAGTTTCCTACGGCTCCAGTGGCTGCTACGCCCGTGGGTACATGCAGAACAGTTCCTGCTGGGGTTACAGTACCAGCGGAGGCTGTAGCTGAAACACCCGTGACAGTAATCGGTATGGCTTGGTTCCAAGCACCTTCGCCCCAAGTGCCTCTACCCCATCCCGATACAGTCACCGCGTCACTCCGTTAAGCTATACGAATAATAGCGTTACTTGCATCGGCTGTTGGAAACTGAATGGTAAATGTGCCAGAGGTTGAGGTTTTATTTGAAGAAAAGTCCAACACTGCAACAGCCTTGTTGCTGTTAGTGCTGTTATATATCAAAGCGCCCATTGCAGTAATTGTAGCTGTGGTAAAGCTAAGATCAGCAAAATCAGTAAATGCTGTGGTTCCAGACGTAGTTGGCGCGACTTTTGTAAGTGTTCCACCACCTGTAGCATATGTGCCACTAGAAGCTACTTCACCTGTCGTGGTAAATGCAGTGGTTGTTGCTCCTAAAGTAGCAGTAGTGCTGGACTTTCCACCGCTGCCTTCTGCATATAAAGCAAGCTTAAAAGCGTTGCCATTTGTTGCAAAATTATGCGTACCCAACATCAACTCTTGTTTGAATGCGGTACACATTGCTTGTGCTATTGCCATTACAGTCTCCCTATAGCGTCAGCTAATTGATGTTGACCCGCCTCACGGACCTTCGCGCAAATTGTAGCACGTTCTTCTCTTCTAGCCAACTCTACATAATATTGGACTAAATTCCTAACTCTATCCTTAAAAGCTTCAGCTTGCAATCTAATCGGTTCAGGAGCTTCATCAGATATATACATAATTTTATCTGCCGCCATGTCAGCTATTTGATCATTAGATAATCCGCCATTATCAGACGATACAACATTAACTGATCCTACAGATCCAATATTAACTTCAAACATTGTCATGCCTTCCAAAAATTACAGGTTCATGTTCAATAGGCTCTGGCGATTTAAATTCTGATTGTCTAACAATCATTAAATTGCCATCTTGCACTGTTTGCACAAGCGGATCATCTAATCTATGATAACCATATAATTTTTCATTATCTGGTACATTTGTGTCTAACAAGCTAGATCTATGCGCTATCTCCAACTTAATCCCTTTAGTTGCGGCTATACCGCACCAAAACTCCACACAAGCTCTACCAGACTCTGCCATACTTACATTTTTGTATGTGTAATCTATGCCATATAAACAAATACAAGTAACTTTACTCCAAATTGCATAAGCAACAGCATAAGCTACAGTATTGTTAAAATAACAATAACCTAATTCTTTAGTTACTTTTTCTAAGGGATACAGTTTTAATTGATCCACTCTGTCATCTAACTGACAAGTGTATATAGGGTTTTTATTTTTTTTTAAAAACTCACGAGCAACACCTGTTTGTGTTCCTGCGTTTTCTGTATCTAAAAACCTAGACACAGGATCCATCATAAATGTTTTATCAACGTGTATAACAGCGCCGATACAATTTATGCCCCATACCTCATCAAATTCTTGAGAGGCAATACGCGCAGACATATAGTCAGCGTAGCTGCCACCAAGACCAACTATGGCTACCTTCATGTTTTATTTGCCCTTACTAACCCTTCACGATATGCGTCTGAGTTCTCAACACCACTAGCATAATTTCTAAGTCTGGTTAGAGACTCAGTGTACCTAGCAATGTAAAGCTGAAGAATATCAGTCTCACCCTTCATAAAAGTATACGCCTCAACTAAAGAACCATACAATAATGTATTTGGAGCGTTTTCACTTAACCAGGTCAAAGTTGAGTCTGCGCTAGTGGAAACCACTGTTCCTGTTGCACCGCTTGTAGCTCCAGTTACAGTCTCACCAACTGTTAAATCATTACTTGGTATAACAATAATCATTGTAGTGCCACTTGGCACAGAGTTTATTGTAGTGCTAGCACCACTTGTACCGCCTGTGATTGTTTCTCCAGCAACAAATGTTCCGCTTACACTACTTACAGTTAAAGTAAATGAACTATTTGTTAAGCTAGTAGGTCTATAATAGTAATGAAGTTCGGCTGAAAAAGCCGCGTTTGGTGTCGGCGCTAAAATAAAATTATTAACATCATAAAGAGCATAATATTTAGGCACACCAGTAGCGCCTGTGGGATTAAACTCTTGCAAGAAGTTTACATCTTTCAACAACACAAATTCTTTAGTGCTAGAATTTGTAACACTTAAACTAAAAGAGGCCAGATAATCATCTGGCACAGCAAGAAACTCATTACTAGAGGTTGTTGTACCAGTTACATTTTTACGAAAAAGATCTAAGTCTACTTCTTTTAAAATACGTTCCTCTGCGTTTTTTATGAAGAAACTTAAATTATTCTTAAAAGTAGACTCAGTGTTTTCTGTCCAGTCTTGAATAGCTGTTTTTAGTGTTGAATATGTAAAACTCATGGTGTGTTCGCCTGTCCACCCATACCGCTATGGTTTGTGCAATAGTAATACAGCGTTGGTGCGCCAACGGCAACCGTGATTTGAGTATAAGCACCAGAGCTGCCTGGTGTGCCATTAGTGGTTACACCAGTTGTATACTGTGACCCACCTCCGTGTGTGCCATCTGAGGTTGTGCTAAACCTTAGTGGATGTCCAGAATTACTGCTATCAGACTGATCGAATCTAAATGTATTACCCTCTGTTAAAGTAACAGTGGCTTGTTGTGATCCATTTATAGCATATTTATTGCCATAGCCTGTGCTAACAACGGTAACAGTGTACGTTGCGGCTATCGTTACTCCACCAGTTCCAGAAGCTGTAACAGTGCCGATAGAACCAGTTCCATTAACTCCTGTAATTGTTGCGCTAGTTGGTGTAATTACATTACCGCCAAAAGTAACATTTCCAACTTGTCCTTGCATCGCAGGAATTAAAGGTTGAAATAATAAAGTCACCACATCAAATGCAGGAAAAGATACAGTAACGCTAACTATATTATTAGTATCTGGTCTTGGATCTCTTAATGCTTCAGCGTCTATGGCACGGCGTACAGGCTGTATTTGAGGATGTTTCTCCTCATATTCATCTTTGCCTACAAGGAGTCCATTCCACTCTTTACGCATGTCACGCAGCCTATATCTGAAACCAGACCTGTCAGATATGCCATAAGCGTTTTTACCAACAGCGTATTTGCCCATCACGCTATCCTATAAAACTGAAGATTAGGACTCACACTAAATGAGGCTCTATCACGATCCTCTGCTTGAGCCTTATCAAACTCCTCATCATATATGGTCTTCAAAACCTGTATTCTATCTGGCGCTTTTTTAATTGACAGATAGTAAGCTAAACCAGCGGCTAAACAAGGATAGAAACGAAATGGCACTTCAACAGTATTGGTGAAGGTGTCAGCATCATCAATCCTAGTTAAACAATCATAAACTAATGTATCTGTGCTATTTTCAGGTGTAGGCCATATCTTTATGGCTGGTGTTATCTGGCGATCAACGAAAAACTGAGATGGCCTTGATTGCGTAGTCTTTGAGTTTATTGATAGATAAGTGTCTCGACTTATACGACTCATTGATAAATCAGACCCACTGCGTCTAACAACCATAGACAACACATCAATAACATCTGCATCCAAGTTGTAACTAGATGTACCTTGAGTTAAGGCTTGAGTCCTTTGTGCTATTGTCCATTGATTAAGACCACGATTAGCCCAATCAGCAAACAATAGATTTAAAGAGCGTTTTGCGCTCTTTAAATCATACCCAGTTTTAACTTCTAAACCACAACGCTCAAAAGCTTCTTCAATATAGTCGCTTACGTCTAGTTCAAAGTCAGTTGATCCTGAGACAGCCATTATTTCTTAGCCTTACCGCCACGCATCATCTTTTTGACTTTGCCACCGCGCATCATGCCCATAGCTTTACGAGGAGATACACCCATTTTCTTAGATGCTTGTTTAGCTGCGCCACCACCCATCATCTTTTTAGGCATAGCCATACCACCACCACGCATACGCTTGGCTTTCTTAGCGGCTCCGCCGCCCATCATTTTTTTAGGAATAGTTGATCCGCCGCCACGCATGCGTTTTGGAGCTTTAGTAGCGCCACCACCCATCATCTTTTTAGGTGCAGTTTTTTTAGTTAAACTAAAACCCATTTTTTCTGCTAATTCTTTAAGAGCAGCCATTTGTTTTTTTGTGTCAGCCATTTTGCAACCTCATTCGCCTATTTAGAATTAAACGCACATAATCATCACGATCATAATGCTCGTAGTATCCCATTTTTTCTAGCTTTTGACTAGCCTCATTAAGTTCCGACAATCTTTGCACAAAAACCATGGTAAAATCTGTTTGAAACGCCAGCAACCAAACATCCATTTTGTTCAGCGCAAACCATTCATTCATTGCCATACAAGCTGCTTCAACTTCTTCATATGTTTGTTTAGGATCCCACTCTGTGCATATAACAACAGAGTACTTGTCATCAAAATATTTGCACTGTCTTGCAATTTGCCCCCATAAGTCTCCATCACAATCAATTATATTTAATTTATTGTCATGTATTGCTTTTTTAGCAAACGGACAAGGCGCAAATCCTGTGGCTTTGTCAACCACACTAAGATCTGTCATTACCCAGTTTTCAATTAAATCCTCTATTTCTTCCTTCTCTTTAATGATTTCACCCTTCTTGGCTTACCTGCTGGTTGCCCAAGCCTCTTCTTTTGAGCTATCCTACTACGCTTTTCAGCGGCAGTCATTTCGCTGGCTGTTTTGGGAGTTTTAGAAGAAATCCTTTTGGTGGGGCGGCAATATGGAGTACCCCGTTTTTCACCCTTCCTACGCCCACACGGTTTCCCCGTGCGCTGGTCCTTCCAGTCCTCTTTGAACCACCTCTTGAGCGCCAACCCACTTTTTGTTTTCCTGACTGCCATCTAATAACCAGCCCCTCTAGCTATGGTAATCATCATTATAAAAAATAATCCCACAGCAACTATGATTACTCCACCTACCATAAATGCAAGTTTTATATTTTCTTGCAACTCTTTATGACGTTTAGCGGCTTCTCTCCTAGCCGCAGCAGCGGCCTCCTTGGCCTCTTGTATGCGTTTTGCCCTTTCTGCCACTATAGAAGACCAGGTGCCATGTCCAAACCTCATATCCACCATACTGGCAATTTCTTGCATCTGTTCTTTAGCCAGCTTCGCGTCTATGATTTCTTGCGCTACTGACTTTATACCAAACTGATCTCCTACTCCTACACCAGACTTTTTGTTCCGTCTTTGCTGTACCTGTTTCTCACCCTCAAAGAGATTGTCTATGTGTCCAGCGATTTCTGATACATCATTCGCTGTGCTAATGACACTTTTGATGCCATCGACTGCACTTTTAAATAATGCAAAGCCTGCTAAAGCAGTCGAAATTGGCTCCATTTATACCTCTATGATTTTTGAGTAACTTTTCTTCTGTTACTCATAATGGCACCACATCCTCTAGCGATATTAGGATTGCTAGATGGACGCTTTGCCTTGGTAACTGCCCCTCCATTGTTCATTGTAACTACACCGCCAAGAGCTTTTTTCTTAGCTTTCTTCTTCTTTTTGCCTCCAGTGCCGTAGTTAGCGGCACCAACCTTTCTACATTTTGCAATTGCGCCTGAGGCATAGGCGCTTGGAAAAACTCTATAACGAGCCTTTACCTTATGATAACAAGCGTCTTTAGGCATTTTTTCTGCTCCTTCGTAAAGACTCTTTGCCCCTCTTAAAAATATTCACTACCTCATTTTTACCCATGACTTTAGCTCTTTGCTCACCAACAGTCAGGATTTGAATTTTCCTAGCAAAAGGTTTTTTAATTTTTTTAACCTTTGCAACAGTTGCTCTAGCATCTGCTGGAGTCGCAAACTTAATTCTGACAGTATCTTTGGGATTTTCATCTGTATATAATCTCCTACCAGAGCCTTTGGGTTTTTTTCCTGTGCCTACCTTTGGATCTTTTTTACTTGGCGGTTTAGTAATTTGTTTACTCATCCGCGCTCTGTTCATAACCATTATATAAACCTATTAGCTAATGCTGTGGCAATTATTAGAGCTGCAATGCCCCACAAACGCATATCTAACTTGTCCAACTGACGTTGAATCTCAGCATAACGCTTATCGCAAGACTCTTCATGCTTTTCTAGCTGACGCAAGACTTCTTCTGGGGTCATTAGCACTTCCATCTTCTACGAGCCTGTCTTAAACGACTATTAGGATTCTTAGCCGCCTTTGGAAACTTTTTCATCTGTCCAGCAGATCTAGCGCAAAATGACTTACGCCGTTTTGCTGCTTTACTACCAGGTTTAACTTTGCCTGTAACGGCTGTTTTCAACTTACTGCCTGGGTTGTCTCTTCTGTACTTAGCAACACCAGCCTTGGTCATTCCCGCTCCAGATTTAGTGGAGCGGAAATACTTTTTTGTCTTAGGAGGTTGTTTGTCCCTCTTACGAGCCATAATTAGTAGCTCTTTTGCACTTGCATAATGATGGTGTATGTGTCAGCAGAGGAATGGCCTACAGTTGTGAACATGATGTCACCTGTAACACCAGAACTTGCTGGATTTGTTAAACCACCAAAACTGGTGTAATCGTGATGACCGCTTTGATTTTCGCCTAATTCAATACAAAAATCATCTGTAGAAGCGTCAAATAATATTTTGACCTTCATGCCATTACACTGCCACCAAATCTTTTCTATTGTAGCTCTAGTACAAGCTTGTCCTGCACTGCTATTAGACAAAGCAGAAACATCTACTTTTTTAACAGCACTTTCACCAGAACCATCAGAAATATTAGTGAACTTTAATACAGCAGTTTTTTCACCATCAACAAGCGTCTGTGATGTTACAGCATCCGCCATGTTAATCTCCCTCTAGTAAACAGAGTATTCTATTTCAAGAGTGGCACGGAAAGCTGTTAAGGCTGTATCACAAGCATCTCCTGCACACATGTACAAGTGCTTGCTTGCAATAGCTGCGCTAATGTTTGGTTCAAACACATGAAAGTTTCCAGCAGTATCATCAAGATTGATGTCAACCTCAGTAACTGAATCCGTTGCAGAAATGCGTGGATTAAAAGATGCGACACCTGCACCAACAATTTCTGTTCCTGAAGATATTGCTGTGTTTGTTGCGGTGCCAGAGGTTGCGCTCAACTGCAAGTTAGCCAAAGAATTAGCATCACTAGCAGCAGCGGTTGTAATACCAATCACTACTTTATGAATAAAAAACTTTGTGGCTGTGACGAGAGCATCTGGATGATCTGTGTTTAGCTCACCCAATTCTACTAGCACATCGTCATCTCCATAAGTCACTGATGCTGCATTTGTATCAGCTAGACTTATTGCAAATGTTTGAATCTTACGAGTACCCAAAGAAATAAGCTGTCCTGTTGCATTTACAGAATAGCCTGTTTGAGTGATTGCACCAGTAGTGCCATTTTTATTAGTTACTTGAAACCCGCCCTCAGAACGGACTGGTCCTTGGAAAGTGGTTATAGCCATGTTTATCTCCTGTCGTGGCTAATGTCAGCCCCCAGTGGGCTGTCAGGGATAAAAAAACTATACATTAAAAAAGAAAGGGCGGCAACTGCCGCCCTGTCTAAACAAGTATAATTGTACGTTATGCGCCTGGTGAACCAAATACACAACGAGGATCTGAGAAGCCAAAGCTGTAACGCTCACGAGCCTTGAAACGCATGTTGCCAGTATCGAAATCAGCTTCCATACCAGTTGACATGGGTGTGCGCTCAAAGTGCTTGAAGCCGTTAGGTGCATCCGTTTTGATAAAGAAAGCATCTGTATCAGTCAGGAAGTGGTTAACGACATAGCCCTCTGGGAGCATGCCCATATTGCGTACTGCGTTCACATCGTTGTCGGCGGTGCCTGGACGAAGTGTAGACTCAAGAAGACGATCAGCTACAAACTGAAGCTGTGGCGGCACAATAAGCTTCATGCCACGAAGGGCAATAATCATATTGCGCTCATCAACGAATGTTGAGATGTCAATCAAGGCATTCTCAAGTGAGGTTTCGTTGAGGTCAGCAGCAGTTGATGGCTCATTACGCAGAGTGCCACCACCAGACAATGGGTGATCTGTAGCACAAAGCTCTTTTCCATCTCCACCTGTAAAGCTGCTATCAAACGCATTGTTAAGCGTTGCGGCAGCTTTAACTTGCTTTGTATGAGCCATAGAACGTGCAAGAGCGCGGGTGTACCGTGCGCCTAAACGATCATACAGGTTATCTTCCAAAGCTTCTTCTGTTAACGCAAACGCAAGAGCGATTGTTTCATGCGTATAACGTGCAGTGAAAGCTTCTGATGCAGTATCAAATACAACTCCAGAGCCTTCAGTCTTGGTGTTCGCATTACCAAAACCAGTGATCATCACCTCTTCTTCAAACGCTCTGTCTGAAGCTTCGGTATCATAGATTTCAGCATGCTCGGCTTCGTAACGCTCATATTCCATTCCAAATAAGGCGTTAAGGCCAGGTTCTAGCTCTTTCGCTAGTTGGGCGCGAGATATAGCCATTGATCAGCCTCCTTATGCCAAGCCAGCGGCTTTTTGGCCGAAGACATGATTTTGAATGACACAATAGACATTCGTTGCATCAGAAGACACATCGCTATTCTCTGGATCTTCAGAGATGTCTATCACCTTAACTGACAAAGTTGCAGTTGTCGCACCGTCAGCAACATTCAACTCTGCACCAGAGATGCCAGTTGTTGTGCTTCCAGCGGAAGTGTAAACAATGTCAAAGTTGCCAAACAAATCAGCAACAGGGAATGCAGCATTACACTGAATTTCAAAGATAACCATAGGGTCATCAATGACAAAAGCAATAATGTCAGAAGCATTAGTGCTTGCAGGATAGAAGTTTGAAAACTTCTGCTCACCTGTTGTCGGATCAGTGAACTGACATCCATTAAACACACCAACGATTGGTACTGTACCACCGTCAGCGTGTACTTCAATACCACCACCTGTTACTTGAGCAACCATATCACCTTGGAAAATGGCTGTTCCGTAGTTAGCAGCGATACGATAACGGCTTTGCCCACCAGTATAGGGAGTTCCCCCTATTCTTTTTACTGGGCGCATGCCGAATGCGGCATCTTTATTCGCCATGATCTAGTCTCCTTCGACTATCACTACTCCTCTCCTTTGGGTCCACCAAAGGACACAGAAGAGGATCGTTGAGGTTTTAGCTTTGGCATGTTTGGATTGCTTTCACGCATCCAATCACGATCTACAGCTTCCATTTGATTCTGCGTCACACCTTGGTAATGAGCAGTTCTTTGTTCCACGATCTCTTCAGGGATTCTGGCTAAAACCAATCCACCCACGCCGATCACGCCAGCGTTTTTTCCTTCATCTATAACAGGAGCGTCAAATTCAGGATAATCTTCGGCTCTTACAAGCTCCCATCCCTCTCTACGCTTCTTATGGATGTTATTTCGGTCATCGTAGCCCATTACGGACTCACGGATCCAACGGTGTTTATAGCCAACTGGGGCTTCAGGTGCTTCTAAAGTTGAAGGCGGCTTCCATGCGGCAACTCTCGCTGTTTTTTCACGGGTTTGCGAATCCCGGCTTGCACGATCAGTCATGTCGCTTTCCTCTCTAGTTTAGCAACTTCTTGAGCCATTCTCTCAAGTGGTACTCCAAGTCTCCTTGCAGATTCTACATGTGCTGGACTTAATTGCACCGTTTTTTTCCGCCCAGTTTTACTTGATGACCGTCCATTAGACGCAGGAGCAACAGGTTGGGCGCTTGGCTTTTGCTCCTGAAACTTGTGCGGCATTTCTTGGCGCATACGCCTATCAACCTCCGCATAATATTCATCTGATGATGGATCAAAGCCCTCTTGAGCCACCAATTGTTCGTGAATAGCTGTAGCACCACGAGTCATAAACAAATTAGTGCCAAACCATGTATTTCTGCTCATCCATTCTTTAAGTTTTGGATCAAGTTCTTTCTGTTGTTGCGGCTGCTGTGGCTGTTGCACTTGTTGTTGTACAGGTTGTGCAGGTTGTGCAGCTTGTCGCTCCTGACGATTTTTTTGAATGCGAAGTCGCTCTTTTTCAATGGCTAATGAAGAAATTAACTCCTGTGCTTGAGCCATTTTTTCCATATCACCGCCATCATAAGCCTCTTGCAACATTCTTTTTGCTGCGGCTGTTTGGCTTTCAACACGACCATCGTACTCAGCTATATACCCTTGATCTAACTGAGCCATACGCTGCTTCATCTCTTCATTTTGCTGTTGCAAAGATTGAGCGTAAGCGTAAGCAGCCTCTGCCTCTTCAATCGCCTGTTTGCGTTTGGCAGTCAGTTGATTAATACGTTTTTGAACTTTTTCGCTGTAGTTTTCTAGTTCTGAATCATCTTCACCCTGTACAATTGTACTGGTTTCTTCAGATTCTGCTTGAACAGGAGATTGATCTACAATTGTTTCCTGTGCAGATTGAGGGGCATCATCTTCTATCTCAAAAGATACAGATTCCTGCTCAGACTCTTTTTCCATTAATTCATTTGCATTCATTACAAGCTCCTGTCTGCACTATACATAGGAAATATCGGACGGGTCAAGTATTGTAGCTATAACATTATCGTCATTTATAAGCCGAACTTCTAAACCGTCCACTTTAAACCTATTTCCGGCATATCTGCCCATTAATACCCATGATTTTTCTTCACACCAAGGCCCAGTTGGAAACTTATTAGCATCTGCATAAGCATCTGGACCCATTTTAACGACATACGCTGCAACAGTTGCATGACTTTCACGTTCACGAACTGCATCTGGAATAATTATGCCGCCAGCAGTCTTCTGTTTCATGTAATATGGAATGACAAGAAGCCTATACCCAACAGGGTTGGGTAATCTATCAATAGCAGAAACATCCATCTTAGATGGATCCTCTGTATTTTTCTTATTGTCTTCTACGGATTCAAAGCCTTTTGATATTGGCTCTGGTACTTTAGATTTTGCTCTTTGTGCCGCCAACCTGTCAGGGACGAATAGTTTTTTAGCCATCCTCTAGCTCTATGCCTTTCATCGCGGTCTTTATATGTTCCTCACATTGAGTCAAGCCGCGTATTTGACCCACTATGAACCGATAGTCGGAAAGATCCTCTATCGCACCATCCGCAAGACGTTGTGTGTAATCATCTTTGTCTTGACGTATGTTCTTTAATAAATACTCCGCAAGTATAATTGCGTCCATTATTTTTTCCCAAAAAACTTAGTTGCAGCGCGGGTTCCAAAAGACGCGCTTACAATAACTCCAAGCGTGTATTGATAGTATTGCGGCATGGCCTCAAGAGCCTGAAAACCGTTTGATACAATCTCTCTGCCCCATTCTCCACAGAAGCTCAAAATGAGCGGAATCGAGAACAAAATTGTTAGCCACTCGTCTTTCCAGCTATGTGCAGAAGCATCAGCCATCTTGAGATCCCAGTCAATCTCTCCAGTAGCTTTCTTCTCCATGATGACTGCTTCAGCTTTAGCCTTCGCTACTTTTGCGCCTGCTACTGCTTTTTTCTCTTCAACCTTACCCTCTAACCATGTACCCGCCAGAGAGGAGATTGGACCAAGAAGTGCCTGTATCATTCTTCCTCAATTATCTCCATGATTTCGCCAGCTTCTAATCTGACTTTAAGTTGTTTACATGACCACTTTTTGTCAAAGTCTGTGGTGTGTCCTACATTTCGTTTTATCTTACGTCTTATACTTAGGCATTCGGATAGGTTCTTGTAAGGCGTGTACTCAACTCGTTCCTCACCTATCATAAGTAATAAAACAAAAGTCATCTCTATCATTCTTGATTCACCAACTTTTCAATATTGTCTTCAATCTTCGTCAATCGCCTGTCGTAAAACTCTAACACCAGTTTTTGTTGCTGATCATGTGGTGCGTTGCCGCTTTCAATATTTTCTGCCAGCTTTTCTAACTCACTAGCCAAATGTTCAATCATCATAAACTGTTCTGAGTCTGCTGGCAAACTGCCCATCTCTCCACGCGGCCACTTGATTCTGAACTCTGTGTTCATAGCCAGATCAGTTTCCATTAAAATAAGTTTGTTCTCAATCGTATTTAATCGCTCTATTACACCAAAATACGCCCATGTTCCAACAGTCGCGGCTCCAACCAACGCAATCAGATTTCGTATAGGCATTGCCAGTTCAGTATTTTCATTAAGTTTTGGCATTATTGACACTTACCTTTTTCTGCACATTCAGCAGGAAAACAATGCGCCATCATGCGGTAGTATTCATTTTGATAGGTAGCTTTCCACATATCTTCATCTATTAAATACTCACATTGAGATTGAGTCATAGGTTGTTGTAAAGCAACCTGATTACCGATGTATTGCCACTCATAACCGTCAAAACCCCACATGCTAATAACCATGATAAATAAGGTTTCAACCGTATGATGGATTTCACTCATCTGTGATTATCACCCATTGAACAGTCTTAGGAGGGTCTTCCACTACTTCATGCTTCTCATCATTGGTTACATGAGCGTGTATAGCCGCTGCTATGATCGCAGCTATTATAATGTTTTCCATGCCCTTACCTTTTCAAGTTACTTTCTATTCATCCAAGCAGTCGTACCCATATAGGCTCCAACCACGCCTGCTCCACTAATATAAAACAAATTGCTTATATCTGATAATGCCTCAACTCGCTCAATAGGCACAAAAAACATTGCGGCTGTAAATGCGCCCATTGCAATCAAAGTGTATCTAGCCATGCGTAGTTGAGCTAAATTTTTACGCAATTCAGTTTCTGTCTTCTTTATTTCTTTAACATGAGCAAGCTCTTCATCGCTTACGATGCCATCACCGTCCTCATCGTAATCAGAGTAAACGCTATCCTTTTGTAACTTTTTTTGTTTTGTCGTCACTTTAAAAAACTACCTTTTACCTTTTTTTTGCGGTCTTCTTTTTTTTGCTGGTTGCTTTTTTTTCGGTTTTTTGGCTGATGACAGGGCTATCGCTACTGCTTGTTTCTGCGGGTATCCTTCTGATCTCAGCTTCGATATATTCTTGCTGATCGTTGACTGGCTGGTTCCTTTTTTCAATGGCATTTCTACGCTCCACCTTTTTTGCCTTTTCAACTGCACGAACTTTTTCATACACAGAACTTGACATTATCTTCTCCTTTGTAAATTGGCAGCGGCTATGTCGCGCTGTGTTTGTATTCTCTCTTCAGCGACACGAACCTTTTCTTGATTTGCTTCTTCAGTCAAATCAATACGTTGTTGATTGATAAGAACATCATTACGCTCTTTTTCACGCTCAAGCTGTTGTCTCTCTTCAAACTGTCGCGCACGTTCCTGTATTTCTGCACCGCGCAGAGAAAGCTCTTGTTGTCTGATTGCCACTAAAGGATCAGTATTATCAGAAGGAGCCACAGCCTGTGCAAATTGCTCAGTTAGCTCACCAATAAGTTCAGCAGCTTTGTTCGCTATCTCAACCTGTAATTGTTGTGCCATCTGTGGGTTTTGTTGCAACACAAGTTGAGCCTCTGGATCAAGTTGACTCATTACCTCTTGTTGAGCCTGTATCTCAGCCATCATTCCTATGTGTTCTTGAATATGGCCTTGTAACGTCATCACAATAGTTGCATTCGCTTGAGCCACTGGTGTAGCTAACATGGCTAAGTGTGACTCAATATGCGCTTGGTGATTTTGATCAGGGAATGCCTGTAACCTTTGACCACGCATGGCCTCCTGATTTTCTTTTGCAGGGTTTGAAGGCTGTGGCTGTTTAGGTATTGGCAGTATGGCATCAATGTTTGTAACACCTAAAGCCTCATACATCTTTCTGTAAGCCTGATATAAACCTTGCTCACCACCATGTATGTCAGGATTAGACTGAACTAACTGCAATTCTGTCTGTGCCAAGGCAATGCGCTGTGACATAGAAAAGATGTTAGGGTCAGATACAGGTAAAACATCAATTCTATCATCAAAATCAGTCTGTTTTATTTGTGGAGGCGCACCAGGCACTGGGTATGGGTACATTGGAGCCATATTTCTGGCAAATATGTTGGCTAAAAGCTTAAATTCTTGCTTTTGTGAATAATGAAGACGTTTATGTATCGCAGACATGACCTTTGTACCACGTTCCATGATAGCCATAGTCGTGCCTACAGGCGTTTCTCCACCCATTTCGCCTACTTTCATGTCTGCCATAGACGCAAACCGTCTACCAGCCTCCACAAGCCCTCCTAAGAGGCTATAAAGGGTGTTTGAAGGCTCTTTAAACGGCAATGTCATAATAGACTGACGAATATCCATACCAGCAGAGTCAATATCACGGAACTCACCGGGTCTTAACGGTTCATCTTCGTCACGAATCCGCGCACCACGAGCCTTAAAACCTGCTGGCAAGTTAGATAGCGTACCAGCATCAATTAACTGACGCAGAATACTGGTTGAGGCTTGAGACAAGCCGCCAATCATGTGTGTTAAACCAAAACCATAAAATCCAAGACCAGGTAAAAACTTGTAATGTATAAAATACTGCTGCCTACGCATTAAAGCGTCACCTTCAAGATAATTTCGGCGAATAGACAATATCTGGTTGGTAGACTCTAATATCGTAACAACATATGGTACTTTTAGTCCTGTAGGCTGACCTTCCATGTCAGTGTCTTCAAAGCCTGTCAGATCTAATGAGGTGTGAACTTCATGAATAACTAATTCTTCAGAGCCAGAGCCGGACAATTGTACGCCTTGCGCTTCATTTATGGCCTCTTTTACACCGCTGTAATCTTCAGATGAAGATGAGCCACTTGGAAGGTCAATATCTTTGTAAAATCCTGAAAGCTGTAGCTTCAGAACCTCGTTCTTGTCCATGCGAATAATATGCGTAATACGCGGCGTAGTAAGCAGATCAGTTGCGCCATAAGGAACAACAACATCTTCAGCATGTACAAATTTACTGACTGCTCTTTGCAAAAGTGGGTCAAAATACACCTTTTTAAATGTTGAACCAACAATCGGTAGATAGAATAGCATCTGATCTGTTTCAGGATCATACTCTTCCATCTCGTAAGTAATCATGTAATTCATATAATCTTTAACACGTTGAGCTTGAGCCACCAAAGCAGGTGTTTCTGCGCCCATAGTCTGTGTTCTTACAGGTCCACCAGACGGTAACATCTCACGATAAGCCTGTGCCTGAAACTGTGTGACTGACTCGGCAAGTAAAGGATGCACAACGCCAGTCGCACCTTCAAACGGTTGACTGCGCTCTTCATAGCTCATGCCAAGTAATTCAATGCCACGTTTGTATGAGTCTTCCCAATCTTGTCGAGAGGACATGTCATCTTCAATGTCACTGGACAACTCAGACGCGATAGTGCCTAGATCATTGTCGTCAATAAACTCAGCTAAGTTTGCACCAAAAGGAACTTCGGCAGCGACAGTGACCTCTTCCATGATTTCGCCAACAATCGCAGAGCCATCATCCATCTGCATGACTCCAGGCTGTGCAGGAAAATCAATTATGTCAATTTCAGCTTGCTCTTGGGCGGTCATATCCTGATCGCCACCAGCGCCTACTCCTTTTTCAACAGCCATATCTAGTCCTTTCCGCCTTCAATAACCGCTAATCTTGGCTTTTGCGGCGTTGGCTGCGGTATACCCATACCGCTAATCTCATTCTGCATCCGTGTAGCCTCTTCTAAACTAACACTGCGAATTGGCTTTGCCGTTGCCCTAGCTAACTGAGCATCCAAAGCTGCCTTGTTTGCTGCGGCCTCTTCACGGCGCTTGACTGCTCTATTAGCACCAAAACCGTAATCATCGTCAAGTCTGGCAAATATTTTGTCTTGTATCGGGCGATCAATAACCACATTAAAAGTATCTTGAGTCATCTTAATGGCATCAACTACAGACTCTCCACGGTTTTTGCCAGCATCTCTTGCTATTGCAAAATTATTGCTGAAAACATCACCAAATTCTTCAGTGGTAATGGCTATGTCATCAACAGATTGAAAAGATAACGTATCATCCAGATCCATGTACGCATCTTTCAAAGCATCATTAATCGCTTCCATCTCAAGATCTTCATCCAGCTTTTGTTTTGCTACTGGTGATTTTACCTTGTCTTTTTGCGCCTCAAGGACCAGCGCCTTATTTGACTTACCTCGTGGACGAGTCCCAGCCATCGGAGCAAGAGTAGATGCAGCAATGCCAAGACCATAAACGTCCCTCTTCAGTCTGTCAGCCATACCCTCATCCATACCAAGAGTTTCTGCTAACTTACCAGCGCCAGTGGCGGCACCACGCAAAGCAGTCTCTCCTACGCGACCAGCATAGTCTAAAACATCAATTGGAGTGCCAACAATAGCGCGATTAACGGCCCCAAGAGGAGTAGGGCCAAACATATCAGTCTTGTCAGCAAGTCGCTTAAACATCTCAGTGCTTGCTGGAGGGGCTGCAAAAGCGCCCATGATTCCTTCATCATCTGCCATCTGACCATCTTTCAGGTGAGACTGACTCCAGCGCGATCATGCGAAGGGCATCAAACATGACCGCAAAGCCATGAGCCAGCCTCTCTCGCACTATAACACCAAAGTCAAATGACATCACATAATATCTCGCTGGTTCCCATCATCCAAAGGATTCATCTCTGAACCCTTACCCATGTTAAGAGTGATTGAGATGTTGATTTTTGAATTTCCATCAGGCTCAACAAAGCCACCAGTGCTATATTTTTTAGATTGCATTTTTCTCATGGCGTTAAACATAGACTCAAGATCATCTTGAGATCCAAGTAAAGACTCAAAAATCTTTATTTCATCATCAGTTAAATCTGATAAGAAATCATCAATTTCGCCTTGAGATTCACTTTTAAGTTTTCCCATCAGCGTATCTTAACCTTTCTAGGCTTACCCATATAAGCTCGACCCATGCCACGAACCACACCGCCATCTTCATACTTAGCAGCAAGAGTGGGGTTCATCTGCTGTTGCACATCCTCAGGAAGCTTAGAAAAGCCCTTGAACTTCTTAGGCACTTCGCCGCCGTCTTCCATGCCAGTCACATTTCTTCTTTGCCTAAGTCGCGTTAATGCTTGAGGGTTTTCCTCCTTTAATTCTTTTAAAGATTGACGAAAAATTTGATCCTCTGACATACTTGGTAGCCCAGATGCTTTTTCAGCTCTTTTCCTGTTAAGGGAATCAATAAGAGATTGACTGATAGATTTTGGAGTCGCAATGTCCACAGTCGGTAAAATTCTTTTACGTTTTTCCTTTTTAGGCACGGTGCCACCTTTTTGCATGCCTTGTGTCTTTTTAACACGCTCAATTGCGGCATTAAGACCGCCACCTTTGTTCATATTAGCTCTTGCTGCTTTACGCATATACTCTTTGTCATCGCCAGCACCGCGTGTGGCACCAGTTTTTTTGTTTGTCGAAGTCTTTGGCTTCGGCTTTGGTAATACTTTAGGAGTTTTCATGGCACCACCTTCTTTCTTTTTCACAGGTTTAACTACAAGAGGTTCTTTTAGCTGCTGTATGTAACGCTCTAATTCTTCAAGGCTCATTTTGTTAAGATCAGCTTTTTTCTTAGCCATCAGCTAATTCCTTTAAATTTACCGCCGCGACCGGGCATGACTGCGCCACCGTTATTCATTCTTTTAACAGATCCACCCTTGTTAAGCTTTACCTCTTTCTCCGTAAAAATATTTTCTCCTACATAATCCATGATTTTCATTTTTTGATCATCAGTGAGATTTTCTCTGGCGCGAATTGTGTTGTCAAATTTGCTACGTCTTTTGACCATGTTTTTCTGTTTCTTCATTTTTGCAATGGCTTTTTTATCGCCGCTCATGGCTTTTGATTCAAGCTCACCAAAACCTAAACCTTTATAATATTCTGCTGATTTATTATTACCCATCAGTAATACTCCCTGCTACGCCTGTAAGTTGCCAAATCATCGTCTTCATAATCGGCTCTGGTAGCAACAAAACCGCCTTGCCTAAAACGCAGTATAGCCTGTGTCATGCTATCCGCCAAGTCATCATGCTCTCCGTTAGGAAAAGCAGCGCATTCCTCAATGACCTCTTCTGCCCATCTAGTCTCTGGACACCACACCATTCCTGACTCAAATACAGGCGCACAGGCGTTCATACGCGAAAACTTATCTGCGCCTCTGCCTGGTGTAAAACCAGATACAGGTATGCCCATCTTACGCAAATCCTGTGTTAACGGTGTGCCAGATGCTTTTTGCTCAACTAACACCATGTCTGGTTCAAATTCTTGATACAAGCGCATTGCCGCGTCTTTAAGCTCTGGAAACTCCCATCGACCTTTTTCTGAATCCAGCAATATGAACGCCGCCTCATCACCTTCGTCAGGATAAAACACACCCCAAGTCGTAATAGCTGAATAGTCGGCCCTTTCGCTTTTTGTGAACGCCGTGTCATATGACTGGATGACGTAATCGCAGAAAGGTGGATCATCAGAATCCCAAACATTCCACCACTCCCTTTTAATAATCGCACCCTCTTCAGCGGTAGGATTCTGAAGATATTGTGCATTCCATTTCGCTACAGGTATAGACGCTCTAACGCCTTCTAGTTCGTCCCTGCTCCAGAACTCGGGCCACAACACGTTGTCTGTATCTGGAAATATCGCCGGAAACTCCACAACTTCCCATTGATCCGCCCCGCCCTCGGCCTGTTTGTTCAATACTTTCGCTGTTAAATCGCGGATGCTCCACCGCGTCATCACAATGATAATCGCTCCACCCGGCTGTAATCTCTGTCTCGGTCCTGATGTGTACCATTCGTAAATACCATCCAGCGCGGCTGGTGATAACGCATCTTGTTCTGAAACAGGATCGTCAATAATACACAGATCAGCACCACGACCAGCAAGCGCACCGCCTACACCAACCGCGTAATACTCTCCCCCCTTGTCAGTTGACCAACGACCAGATGCCTTCGCATCACGAGCCAACTGA
>VTLG01014895.1_pt1 | contig 22467 bp, 25 predicted proteins | sample 4694571 | NCBI WGS metagenome assembly VTLG01 (sample SAMN12604809, study PRJNA352737) | marine metagenome | biome: ENVO:00000447; feature: ENVO:00000209|ENVO:00000569|ENVO:01000036; material: ENVO:00002151; isolation source: viral sequences binned using virsorter ...
GACATCAAAGTCCTTTCATTCCTGCACCAACAAAACTATATACAGGCAGATGTATTGGTACGCAAGTGTTTCCTCATCTATTAAGTGTCCTCGTACTAGTATCTACCACTGACACACCTATAATATTATTCTATACAGGTAACTTATCGGAAGGTGGCGACCCTTCAAGGATATTATTTAATTGACAATCCTTATCTTTCGTCAACCCTGTATAAAAACTTCTAAACTAAATCTACCTCCATTGTTTTTCCTAAATCATAAGATAGAGGTTTCTCACCATACTCTCCTTCTTCTAATCGGTAGTGATACACACCACCTAACCATTTGCCAACAATATTCTTTCTACCATAGGGTATCTTTCGCAAAGTTCTTATACCTGCTGACGTTCCTGTTTCAAGATATCCAATTCTCTTTGACACTTCCTGTACAGAATGCCAATGACCATCTGCCATAACATCAAGTATTCGTTCTGACATTCCTCTGCGTTTATGGTATTTCTTTTTTTCTTCAACCATCATTTTTCTCCTTATATATATTGGGGTGATTTGCTCTGACTAAATCTTTATACCAAGCTCGGACAACATCTCCTTTATCTTCACCATGTTCTATCTCATGTTGCTGATGTTTTAGATTTGCTTCTTCCACTACAGCATCAAAGGCCTTATCAAGTTTAGATATATCAGAATAAGTAACGTAATCTATTCCACTATCATTAATATCACTTACTAATGTTTTAACTCTATTCGTAAGGACTAACTGTAAGTCAGTAATGGTAGGTACTTCTATTTCTTTCTTTTTTCTTTTAACCATATCTTCTCTCTCCTTCATTGCTAATTCAGTTTCTAACCAATTCATAAATATGTTATCCGACATAATATTTCCTCTGTCAAGTTAATCTTTAATTTTATTTTAAATTCACTAAATTATAAATGTTTCCTGTATTGCCAATAAATCTTTTTATAAGTTTGTTACCACATCTTATTTCCAAAATGGTATTAAGATTTATATTTCTATACCCTTCACTTTTCATATCATAAACTGTTAAATATCTATCTCGGTTGTTGACATTTATGCCATGTTTAAGATGTTTCTTAACTCCAAGCTTACAATTCATCTCTCGTACTTCACCATTCTTTTTGACAAACTTGGCCTTAAATATTTTTTGTCCCACCATGTTCTTAATTATAGGGGTTACTAATGCTTCAGTGTACAGTTTCATCGTCATCTTCCTCCTTATCAAGTTCAGTTACCATTGTCATGTATAGACCAGCTAGTGTATTTAGCAGTATACCACACATATCTACTTTAGTTACTCCAAGTAACATGTATTTACTATATAGGTCAAGTAAATCTTTAATGAACATTTCAGTTATTTTTACATTATTGTTTTTCACTTATGTTTCCTTATAGGGATATTTATAAGTAAACCCTAAAATTTTCCCTGTCAAGTAATTTTTTTTATTGACATAGTTTTTATAAAAAGGTACTAGTAATGGTGTGAGAGAGATGAGGAGATTTTTTACCATGCATGGAGACATTGATGTTGCTACTTTTGTTAAAGCATTATCTATACCTGTTGATGAAACATACAGAGGCGACTGTCCTGTTTGTCATCGTAAAAATACTTTCAATGTTACTCATACTTCTGGGAGGATGTTATATAATTGCTACCATGCTGATTGTACAGTTGGAGGGACTACAAAAACAGGTCATCTTGTTCAAACATCGCCTGTGGCAAAAAATAAAACACCTGAAAGAATAGACTTATCTGTATATGACAAACAATGGGTGGGATTAGACCGTAGCCAAAGAGTGGTTGATTATCTAAAGTCTGTACAGGCTTACCATGCTTATAAAAATAGGTTTGCTAACATTCGTTATGATGTTAAGGAAGACCGATGTGTGTTTCTTGTATACAAAGATAAAACATTAGTTGATGCAGTTGGTAGATCGCTGACAAATATTAAACCTAAATGGAAAAGATATGCATCATCTCGTGTGCCATTTGTAACGACCAATGACAGTGACTACCTTGTAATCGTTGAAGATTGTGCCTCTGCTTGTGCGTTGACAATATCTGGGGTAAGAGGAATGGCTCTTATGGGTACAAACCTATTGACAGAATATTTAAAGTACTGTAAGGGATATAAACAAGTTACCGTTGCACTAGATAAAGATGCTTCAAAGAAGGCAATGAAGATGGTACATGAATTGTCTATCCATGTACAGACAAAACTGGTGCTGTTAGAACGGGATGTAAAAAGGTGGAGTACAGAACAAATAAGGGAGAAGTTCAATGTCACTTGAGAAACAAATATTATCAGCGTGTTTATCTAATGAATTTTATAAGGACACTGCAGAAGTTGTATCTAAAGAAATGTTTGCCAATGGGGTAGGCACCATCTTTGACACTATTAGTTTTGCTCAACAAAAGTATGAGAGTGACCTAGATACAAATACTTTGATACAGCTACACAGGAACAAATACCCTGCATTGCCAGAATCATCTAGAGAACCTATAGAAACTGTCATACGAGAACTTGACAAATTTATGCCAAGCAACAAAATCATACTAAAAGATTTAATCATTGACTTCTGGAAGAAAGATAAAGCTCATAAGATTAGTGACTTATCCGCTGACATTTGGTTAGGCAACAGTGATGACTTTGGATCGTTGAGAGCTTTGGTTGACACTGCTATAGAGAAAGCACCAGAGGATGAAGGAAATTTTCAAGAAGTGAAAGATGATGTGAAAGATTATATAGAAGGGTGGGAGCAAGGGTTTGAATTTAAATTTGAACTACAATCTCTTGCTGATAAAATAAGTGGTGCTGGTAGAGGTAATCTTGGTATTATCTTTGCAAGACCAGAGACAGGAAAGACAACTTTCTGTACATACATGGTTGCTGAATATATCCGACAGGGATTTAAGGTTGCTTACTTTGCTAACGAGGAGCCGGGCCGGTTAGTTAAAGGTAGAGTATTCTCCGCATACCTCAAACGATCCATTGATGAGATGAAAAAGAACCTAGAGGACTCTATGGATGTATACAGGGGTGAGATAGAACCTAACTTTAAATTGTTAGAAGGTAGAGGCATAACCTTATCCGAGATTGAAAAATTTATTGACATCCACAAGCCAGATGTGGTAATGGTGGATCAGTTAGATAAAGTCGTTATCAATGGCAACTTTGCCAGAACTGATGAAAAACTAAAAGCATTGTATGAGGGAGCAAGAACAATAGCAAAAAAACAACAGGTTTTATTGTGGTCAGTATCTCAAGCATCCTATGATGCACAGGGTAGACAAGAAGTAGATTTTAGTATGCTAGAAAATAGTAGAACTGGAAAGGCTGCTGAAGCTGACATCATCATAGGTATAGGTAAGAACTTTGGTGAAGAGGAAGATTATATTAGACATCTTTGTGTATCTAAAAATAAACTTAATGGGTGGCACGGCACAGTAACCTGTTCTATTGATATATACAGAGCAAGGTATGAGTTGTGATATTAAAGGCTGATGGATTTGATGGTGCAATATTAGGGTTGGGCCGAAGGTGTGGACAGCCAGACCTTCTTGTATATGATGTAGATAAATGTGTAGCCATCCTTATGAAAGATGGAATGACAGATGAGGAAGCTATGGAATACTTTGAGTTTAATGTTGTTGGAGCATGGATGGGTGAAGGAACACCTATCTTTTTGTACAGTGGGGAGGGTGTGGAATGATAACCGTTCTTGATATAGAAACAACATATAAGAAAGACGAGGCAGGTAAGTTAGATCTTGACCCCTATACAGGGAACATGTTGGTGTCTGTAGGTTATGACACGTTGGGTGCTGATTCAGGATACCTCTGTTTTACCCACACAGAAAAGGAACCGACAGAGAATGGCTTTGCTACACTGCAGAAAGTTCTAGATAATACAGAAGTTTTAGTGGGGCATAACATTAAGTTTGACTTAAAGTGGCTACTTTCTTGTAACTTTACCTATACAGGCAAACTATATGACACGATGATAGCTGAGTACGTTATACATGGTGGTGACAAAGTTGCGTTGTCTCTTGCTGAGTCTGTAAAAAGATATGATCTTGATGAGAAACGTACAGATTTAACAGAACAATATATGAAAGATGGGGTATCTTTTGATTACATTCCATGGGATATTGTAGAAGAATATGGAAGGGCTGATGTAGAAATAACAAAACAATTATATCTTGCACAACAAAAACATATTTCCAATGGCCTCGCACCAACAGTAGGTCTAATGAATGAGATGTGCCAAGTTCTCACCGAAATGGAAAACACCGGCATGAAAGTTAATGTAAAATCTCTAACAAATATTAGAGAACAATACCATAATGAATACAATGAATTACAAGAATTTCTTGAGAGTGAAGTTAAACGTACCATGGGGGATACTCCTATAAATTTAGATAGTTCAGAGGATAGATCTAAAGTTCTGTACAGCAGACAGGTACTGGATAAAAAATCTTGGGCAAGGACATTTAACTTAGGGTATGAACAGTATGGCAGTACAAAGAGAAAGAAAAGAGTTCGTAAATTGGGTAAAGATGATTTTGTTAGAAAAGTAAGAGTTTATACAAAGGTAGTCCCCCACACAGAGGCTCACCAGTGTCCTTCCTGTAGAGGAAGGGGGTATTTTAATCCTCTTAAAAAGGATGGCACAGTAGGTAAGGCTAAAAGAATTTGTAAGACCTGTAATTCTGAAGGTATTGTATTTAAATCAACAGGAATAGTTGGTGGGTTCAAACTTATACCAAGAGATTCCTACGATGTTAGCACTCATGGATTTAAAACAGACAGGTTAACTTTAGAAACTTTATCTATGTCTTCCAGCGGTGAACAAAAGAAATTTATTGGTGCCTATATAAAGTACAATGCTATAGGTACATATTTGAGAACATTTGTTGATGGAATAGAAAAAGGTCTGGATAAGAAAGGGTTTATTCATCCTCACTATATGCAGTGTGTTACTGCTACAGGAAGATTATCTTCTCGTAATCCTAACTTTCAAAATATGCCAAGAGGTACAACTTTTCCGGTGAGAGCCTGTATTGTATCCCGTTGGGAAGGTGGGAAGATACTAGAAGGAGATTACAGTCAATTAGAATTTAGAGTTGCTGGGTTTCTTGCACAGGATAAACAGGTGTATGCTGATGTTCGGAAAGGTTTTGATGTGCATACCTTTTCTGCTAAAGCACTAGGAGTTTCTAGACAAGAAGCAAAAGCACATACATTTAAACCATTATATGGAGGTACATATGGAACAGAAAAAGAAGTCGCATACTACGATCTTTTCAAGGCCAGATATTCAGATGTTGCTAGATGGCATGTCACTTTACAAAACGAAGCGATTAAGACAAAAAAAATTACCCTACCGTCTGGGAGGATTTATCATTTTCCTCATGTTCGTAGGAATTTCCATGGTGGTGCTACGCATGCTACTGCCATAAAAAACTATCCTGTACAGGGATTTGCTACTGCAGATCTGCTCCCTCTTGCTCTTATAAATTTAAGAAAGATTTTATTTGACAAAGGTATGCAGTCTGTAGTATGTAATACCGTACATGATTCAATTGTCCTTGATGTGTTTCCTGAAGAGGAAGACGAGGTGATTGAAATTTTAACGGAGTCCATGTTGAGTATAAAATTAGAGGCCAAGAAACGATACAATATTGACTATGATATGCCTGTTGGTATTGAATTAAAAATTGGTAAAAATTGGCTTGACATGGATGAAGTTGTAACACTCTAAACTAGAGGAGAAGAATATGATGTCTAATGACGTTGTAACGAATAAGCCAAGTGTGGTGCCTTCACTGAAAACTATGTCAGTGGCGGAACTTGCTGCACTTACTGGTCAAGAAGTAGGTAGTAGTAACGAGAACCAAGGTCTTCCTCGTTTTTCTATAAATCATAGTGAAGAAGACAATGAAGGAAGAACGATTCCTCGTGGGGAATTTTCTTTAAAGTTGTCAGGTGGTGTAACTGCCTATGCAAAAGAGGCTCATTTACGCATATTTCTTAGGTTGTTTACCTATAGTAGATGGGATGTGGAGCAAGGGTCTTTTGGTTGTCAGACAATCCAAGCACCAAGCTTAACCGCTGACTTTTATGATACTGAAGGTAGTATGCGTTGTGGCAGATTAACTAAAGAACAATCAGTAGGTTTAGTTAAAGACAGTCCGGAGATGAATTTACATAAAAGTGTTAAGTGTAATCAGATCCTGTACAACACAGTGCAGTTAGTTAATCCTTTGGATGCTGATGGAAACAAGGTAGATATGACCAAGGAGGTGCCTTCCGTTTGGTATGTTCGTGGCTCTGGTTTTATGCCAGTTAGTGATCATATTAGTATGATTAATAGGCAGAATAAGTCTATGTACACTGTTGTAAATAAGATAACTACTTTAAGGAAAAAAATGTCTGGTAACTCTTACTATGTTCCCCTTATGTCTACATTAAAATTTATAAGCATAAAGGAGGGCGATCAAGAGTTAATGACCAAGTTCTTTGAAACTAAAGATGCCATCAACAATAAAGTGATGGGACAGTGGAAAGAACAAAAAGAAAAAGCTGCCAAGCTTGGAGATTTATCTGACTTTGGTGAAGTTCTTAATGCTACAGGATAGGTGGTTTGTCTAATCCTATTCTGATGAAAGTACAGGGATTACTAGATCGTGCCTCTAAAGAAGGCATTGATCTAGATCCCCAACTTTTAGAAAACTTTAAGAATGACTGTGGGAATGCCCTAGTTAAACAACTATCTCGTGGTAGAGGTAAGTACTCTTTACGCATGAGTGGCTTGGGCAGACCACTGTGCCAGCAGTGGCATGACAAAAATGGTTCTCCAAAAGAGGCACAATATAATTCCATCATGCGATTTTTGTTTGGAGATATTGTAGAAGCCATAGCTATGGTGGTGCTAAAATCTTCTGGAGTAAAAATAGAATCAGAGCAAGAGAGAGTGTCTTTAAATTTAGATGTTTGTAAATTAGATGGTACACTAGATGTTGTTATTGATGGCAAGGTGTGGGATATAAAATCTGCATCCCCATATGCTTTCTCTAAAAAATTTGGAGGAGAGTTTGGTGGGTATAACAAAGTAAAACAAGATGATACGTTTGGATACCTTATGCAAGGGTATCTGTACAGCAAATCAAAGGGTATGGATTTTGGTGGGTGGATTGTGGTAGATAAAGCTTCTGGTGAATGGGCTGTATGTGAAGCACCGGCTTATCAAGAAGAGGACTCTGTAGAGCAATTAGCTAAAGCTAAAACCAATGCAAGGGTGCTGCTCCAAGATAAACCTTTGAAGAAAGAATTTAAAGATAAAGAAGAAACCTTTCGTGTACAGCACGGACCAAGAAAAGGAGAAATCGTAGCTACAGGAAATAGAGTGATGCACACTGTGTGTGGCTACTGTGATTACAAAGCACAATGTTGGCCTACTGCACAACTACATAAAAAAGTAGGAACACAAGCAACACAGAGGCCTTTTGTTTGGTATACAAAATTAAGGAAGAGAGAAATTGAGTTATGATCTATCTATCCACAGAAGTAACCATAGGAGATAGTTATATCAACGAGAATACATACTTTGGCTATCCAGAATGTGATAAAACTTTTGGTGGAGATAGTATCGTAAAAGAATTACGCAATAGACCTAATAGTATACCTATAAGACTAACAAAGACGTTTGACCTAGACGAGCCTTGGGGTGATGAAAGGCTTGAAGAACATATGGAGAAAATAGACCATGACCTAGATATACTAGCTGTACAAGCAAAGAAACGAGATAGCCTAGTGGTATTACACTGGACAGGCATAGAAGAACAGCGGGGCATTCTAAGAGAGAGTGCACCTAAAACTTTCAAATATTTCAATGATAAATTTGAGGAAATAATATTTAAAAACTTGCCGAGGGTATAATGGTACTAAGACATCATGGCTACCGATCAGACTTTGAGTTGTCTATCGCTGTGGCTTTCAATAGAAATAATATAAAATTTAAATACGAATCAGAGAGGATAGATTATGTTAGGTATTCTACTTATAGTCCTGATTTTACTATAGAGGGTAAGGATTTTTTTATAGAAGCAAAGGGACTTTTTACAACAACAGATAGAGGCAAGCACCTATTGATTAAAAAACAACATCCAGAATTAGATATAAGATTTTTATTTATGAGGGCTAATAATAAACTCTACAAAGGTTCTAAAACTACATATTCTGGGTGGTGTGAACGGTATGGTTTTAAATGGTGTCAGGGGTTTTTACCACAAGAGTGGTTAGATGAATAGGAAAGAATTAAATGAACATAGGGATAAGCTCCCTCCAAACATGTATGTCATACTCCTTAAACCGGATGGGGAAGATGGAGTTAGTCTTGCTGTAATAGACACACACCGTAAGGGAGATAACTATGTAGACTTATCTTATATTCTCTCTAGAGGTGTCCTTTCTCTACTGGCAAATGATATGGATATGGTAAAAGAAAGAGGGCAGAGTGTTATTTTAGAAGATATGAGACTGCTCTCTAACTTGCCCATAACAGATACTCTTATGGATAGAAAAAACCATTCTTTGCATACACAGAAAGGTAATATTATATCTTTATTTGGAGACAATGATGAAAAGTAGAACACATGATGCGATGATTAGACAGTCTGTGAAAGGAAAAGGAAGACAGGTAGGTGGTGATCATTATAGAGACTTTAAAATTATGCCCATTGAATACATTTCAAAAAATAAACTTGACTTCCTAGAGGGAAACATTGTAAAGTATATCTCTCGGCACAGGAAGAAAAACGGGGCAGAGGATATAAGAAAAGTCATACACTATGCAGAGTTAATATTAGAATTAGAATATGGGGAAAGTTAAATGGCATCGTTACTAGGAGGAAATTATTTACCAACAGAATATCAGGCATTTATACATATGTCCAGATACTCTCGGTGGTTAGAAAAAGAAGGAAGAAGAGAGAGTTGGAGTGAGACAGTAAATAGACTTGTTTCATTCTTTCGTCAAAGAGTAGATGGAGTTGATGAAAAATCGTGGGAAGATATAGAAGAAGCAATATTGTCATTAGAGGTTATGCCCAGTATGAGAGCACTTATGACTGCTGGTAAAGCTTTAGAGAGAGAGAATGTTGCTGGGTATAACTGTTCGTATATACCGATAGATAATCCTAAAGCTTTTGATGAAGTGTTGTATATTCTTATGAATGGCACAGGAGTAGGCTTCTCTGTAGAGAGGCAGTATATTGATAAACTCCCCACTATACCAGATGTAGAATTTGAACATACGGAAGATGTAATATCTGTTGTAGATTCTAAAGAAGGTTGGGCTAAAGCATTTAGAGATTTAGTATCTTATCTGTACACAGGGAGGGTGCCTAAAATTAATGTGTCTAAGGTTAGACCAGCTGGAGCAAGGCTTAAAACATTTGGTGGTAGAGCCAGTGGGCCTCAGCCTCTTGTAAACCTATTTGACTTTACTACTATTAAATTTAAAAATTCTAGAGGTAGAAAGCTATCCTCTATGGAGTGCCACGATATAGTTTGTAAGACAGGAGATGTTGTAGTCGTAGGCGGAGTTAGAAGATCTGCTCTTATATCTTTATCTAATCTTTCTGATCAAAGATTACGAAATGCTAAAAAAGGTCTTTGGTTTAATGACAAGAATTTATCACAAAGGGCTATGGCTAATAATTCTGTTGCTTATACAGAGAAGCCTGATGTGGGTATCTTTATGAAAGAATGGTTATCTCTCTATGAAAGTAAATCAGGAGAGAGGGGTATATTTAATAGGGCCTCTGCTCAAAAGAAAGCTGCTGAGAATGGTAGAAGAGATACTAACTGGGAATTTGGAACTAATCCATGTAGTGAAATAATATTAAGACCTAATCAGTTTTGTAATTTAACTGAAGTAGTTGTGCGGGCTGGTGATACAGCGGCTTCTCTTACAAGAAAAATTAAAGTAGCTACTATACTAGGTACAATACAATCTACTTTCACTGACTTTAGTTATCTAAGAAAGAGATGGCAGAATAATACAGAGGAAGAGAGATTACTTGGTGTATCTCTCACAGGAATTATGGATTGTCCCCTAATGAATGGTAAAGAAAGTGGTCTAGAAAAACGATTAGAAACTTTACGGGGTATTGCTGTAGAAACCAATAAATATTGGGCGGATAAGTTTGGTATAAACCAAAGTACAGCTATTACTTGTGTTAAACCTTCTGGTACTGTCAGTCAGTTAGTAGATAGTTCTAGTGGTATACATGCCAGACATAACCCTCACTATATAAGAACAGTGCGGGGAGACAACAAAGATCCCCTTACTGAATTTTTGATTAACTCTGGCATACCTAATGAGCCAGAAATTAAAGATAATGAAGAATCTAAAGATATAACAGTGTTCTCCTTTCCGATGAAAGCTCCTACAGGATCTATTTGCAGAAACGATATGACTGCAATAGAACAGCTTGAGTTATGGAAAATTTATGCAAAGCATTGGTGCGAGCATAAACCTTCTGTTACCATTTCGGTAAAGGAAAATGAATGGGTGCCTGTTGGTGCGTGGTGTTGGGAAAATTTTGAATACCTTAGTGGTGTCTCCTTTCTCCCATTTTCCGACCACACGTATGTACAGGCTCCCTATCAAGATATAGATGAGAAGAAGTACAAGAAGCTTGTAAAAAAAATGCCAACAACTTTAGATTGGCACAAATTACAGGATTTTGAAAAGGAAGATAATACGAAGGGATCACAGGAGTTAGCCTGTACTTCCGGAGTGTGTGAACTCGTAGATATATAATGGAAGAAGAAGTAATAGAACAACTCAAAACAATAAGAGATCCAGAGATACCTATTGATATAGTTGAGCTAGGTCTTATATATAATATATCATTTGAGAAAGCTAAATGTAATATTTTAATGACATTAACTACTGCATGGTGTCCTGTTGCTCAAGAGATGCCTGTATGGGTTAAAGAAGCTGCCTTGAAAGTAGAGGGTGTAGATGAATGTGATGTGCAAGTTACCTTTGACCCACCATGGGGGCATGATAACATAACAGAAGCTGGTAAGTTAGAGCTTGGTTTAGTATGAAAACAGTGTGGCTCTTATATATTCTCGTTTATTTTAATGATGATCCTAAATTAGAATTACAAGAATACAATACAAAACAGGAATGTGAGCAGGAAAAAGTAAGAGTTATACAAGAAATTAAAGAGGTATATAATATAAATGCTGAAGTACAATGTTTATATACCATTCAAGATAGATAATACAGATGAAATTGGAAAAACGACATGGCCGAAGCAAAGCTATTTGAGCTAACTGTAAATATAAATTCAGATGGCAAAATTATAACACAAGCTAACTACATAGAGCGAAAAACTTTAGTTACTGCTCTGGATGGGTGGAAGAAAGATTACCCAAATACACATGTAATAGGAGCAGTGGTGGAGTATTTAAAGAAAGTCAGCCATGCTGTAGAGGAAGATGTGGCAAAGCTTTGTAGGTCTTAGTAGTTGTAAGAAGTTACTTTACCACCTTTGGATAGTCTTTTCTTTTTTCTTTTCTTTGGCTGTACATAGCCTCCCCTGCTGAATCCTACTTGGCCTTCTCCAAAAACCGTATCAACACCTTTAATTTTTTGGGCTTCTATTTCCTCTCGCCTCCACCGTTCCTCTCGTTCAGTATCCCCTGATCTTCTATCCATTAGAATACCTAATTCTCGTTCCTCTATTTCTAGTTCCTCCGGAGTCCATGGGACAAAATTTTGACTGATATCCCCTCTTTGATAGGATTCTACAGGGCTTCGTCTCCTAGCCCCAGATCTTGGCACTACATTTTCTCCTTGCATAGCTAACGTGTCGTACCCCCGTTGTGGTCGTACTTTTATAGGCCCTTCTTCTGCACGAATTGTTATAGGTTCTACTGCAGTGGGTGGTACATCTGCACCAAATGGGTTGCGAGCTGTTTCTTCTACAGAACCACGAATATTATGACGAGCTGTTGCACTTTTTTGTGGACCATAAATATTACTATTAGGATCACCAAAAGGTACAGGTTGTGAAAACTTTGTACCTCCTTGGTTATATCTTCTTTCTTTTGCTGCAAATATAGTATTTACAGCTGAAGTAATTGTCTCCTTAACCCGTACTTTATCTTCTTTATTATTAACTGTAGTTTGTTTTCGTTTAGGTCTAATTTTTTTAACTACTAAATCTTCCCCCACAATATATCTAAATAAATCTCTAATACTACCATCACCTACCTTGTAGTTTACTACAGGGGATCTACTCCCTCGCAACCTTTTTGACTGTGCCATACTTTATGTCCTTACTTTACGTGGGCCGTTGCTGTACATAACTGCTCCACCATATTTCATTTGCCGTTTGTTGGGGTACCGTTTCCCTGTCATAGGGTCTACGTTGGATAGTTCTATTGCATTAGTCATTGGTGTAGGGGGAGTTATTTTATCTGGTTTTGGTGTAGCTATATCTGGTTTAGCAGACATATCGGACCTTCCTCCTTCAGCCATGTATTTGTAACCGTGTTTTCCGGGCATGTGTTTTTCTCCTTTGTTAATTTTATTCTATATCTTGTATAGATTCTAGGTCTGACTGCTGTGTTTCATCTTTAATTATTTGTTTAGCTTCGTCTACAATGTATAGAAGATCTTCTTTAAGGTCTGGGGCTATGCTATCGTAAGCTTTACTTTCTGCTGCTTCTATGTCTTCTCCCTTAATAATTAATTTTTTCTCCCCGGTATCTTCGTCTATTTTAAATCTATCAGCCCTACTTCCTCTAGGAAGAGAAGTTAAAGTGGGCTTCAATCCTCCATAACCTTGAAATGATTCTTGAATATCTGTCCACACTTTATCTTCTTCACGAGCTTTCATCCTTGCTTGTCTAATTAGTGCATCTTCTGTCGGCAAATATGATTCTCCACGTAAATATGCTGCCTCTGCAACTTCAAATACCGCACCACCAATAGCCTGAGACAACCCTGTCAATTCATGCACCCAAGTAGCAACATTACCCTGAGTATCCCTAATAGATTTTGTAGGGTCTAGTAAAAATTCAGAAAGTTCTTTTGCTATCTTTTGGTCCATAAAGATCGCAGTTAGTACATCATTATTACTATTCAGCATCACACCCAAAACAGCTTCCGCACCAATATATCTAAAAGAAGTTCTTCCGGATTCTGCTGCATATACACGAGAAATAATACTAGCATGACTTAGGCTGAATTGTCTAGTTCTTTTAAAGGTTCCAGCATATCCCCCTCCTAATTTTTCTGCAGCGTCAGCATCTGGGGTCATACGTAACATAAATTTTGCAAACATCTTTATGTCTTCAAAATGCTCCTTTTCAAAAATGGTTTTTAGTAACTCTTCATTATCTTCTAAAAGTTTTGAAAGTCTTAGAGGATCGTATTCCTCTAGAACCACTGGCATTTTTTCTTCAGGAGTTTTTCCCACCTTAATAGATGGTGTAGATATATCGTGGATACCTTTTCCAAAGAGAGTCCTAAGAAATAGCCTAGCTTCCTTTGCTCCAAATTCATCTATTAAAGCACTTCTTACAGCATCAAATCTTTCAGGCTTGCTTAACATCTCCTGTATAAGTAAACCCGGATTATTTGTAGAAAGTGAACCCATAGGTGCACCCATTGTTTCTTGTATAATTCTATTACCTAACTGTAATTTTCCAAGAATACTTTTTTGTACAAGTGCTGTCTTATCATGAAATTCGTTAGCCAGTATTTTTAAAGCCACATTAACTTTATTTCTAGCCTCTTTAGAATATTTTACAGCAGTTGCTACTTTTTCAAAAATATCATACGAACCACTAAAATATTCATTATTACTAGCCTGACGCATCCATTCTGTTTTTTGTCTCATGCCATGAAACGCTGTATCTACTTTTCCTGTATCTTCTGGATCTAAAGCAATTCTAGAAACAGTTCTAACTTCTGGACCTTTTATTTCTGGAATGCTACTACCTTTGGGTAAAATTTCTTCTTGTACCGGGAAATTTCCCACACTTGATTTGTAAGCAACTGCATTGGATATAGCAGCATCATCCAAAGCTTCTAAAGCCATTTTACGTTCTGGTGTTCCTTCTGGAAATATTTTATTAAATTCATCAAAAAATACAGAGGCATCCCCTTTAGAATTTATATTACTCCAAATATTTTCTGCCCATTTTATAGGATTATTAACAAATGTTCTTCCTAAAATACTATCGTCTGAAAAATCATTATTTCGTGCACCACCCAAAGTACTTCTAAACAGTGTTGTTTCCCTAACATCTAAAACATTTCTTTGCCAATAATTTTCAGCAATTAGTAAAGGTATTTCCTCTGCATCGGACATGCTATCGCTAAGTACTGCGGTTAATGTATCTAAAACTTTACCTACTTCTTCCATTTTTGTCTTGCCTATAGGACCTAAGTTTCCAGCAGCAGCCCTGTTAACTAATACTCCATGAATTTCTTTTATTTGATTTATACCAGTATTAAATTCTGCTGTTAAAATTTTCATGTCAAAATCACCAGCAAGTTTTTGCCCTAATTTATCCATATTTTCTTCATTTAACATCGCTGTAGCAAAAGCGTGAGGATCTGCTAAATCTGATGTAGAAAGTAATCCTCTAAGATCACCAGATTTTATTAAAGCTAAGATATGGTTTCTACCTTCCTTAATACTTCCTTCACCTACTTTTGCAAGGTATCTATCCATAGCTTCACGTGCAGCTCTTCTGAAAAATCTAATAGCAAAAACAGCCGCTTCATCACCAGACACTACGCTGTCAGCACCTCTAAATTGTTTTATTACATCATTTGCCATTTCCGTGTACAGATCTGTAACGTCTATTTCTACAGTATCTTTACCCTTCCAAGCAACCCTATAAAGTCTCCTAGACTCGTCTTTTGTTTGGTTAACCCTCCGGTTCAGAGTTCTTGCAAGGTGTTCTGATGCTATGTGATTTATTTCTGTAGGATTTATAGGTGTTTTAGGTGGTGGTGGTGGGCCAATTCCATCAAAGTCTCTTTGCCATTTTATGTTATGTGCAGCAATACTTTTATCTACAGAAGTTCTATACACGATATCTAACTGTTCCGATGCTAAAATATTTAATTGTATTGCAGCCTCTTTTGCTTTAAATTCTTTTTCCCCCAGAACAATTACAAGGTCTTTTCCCTCTTCTGTTTTTAAAAATTTAATAACTTCTTCTACTCGTTTAGTTCCTTCCATTGGATTTTCTACTATGTTGTCAAACGCATTATAAATTTCATAAGTTAAAACATCATTTAGTATCATATTATGTTTTACAGCAGCTTTCCCCTCAACTCTTAACATAGCCTTTTCTAAAGCTGATCTTACTTTTAAATATTGTTTATTATCTAAAACTCCAGATTTTTCTCCCATTAAAATTAATTTTTTAAGAAGTCTATCTGCAGCATCTTTACCATCGCTTCTAGCTTTAAATAATTTTTCTGTAGTAGCTTGCATGGCTTCTGAGGTAGCTCTGCCACTCATAACTTGTTTCATCAAAAATCCTTCTAAACCAGCTATTACTTCTAATCCGGTAAAAGTTGAAAGAGTTTCTGTAGGAGTTAATATTAAAGTTGGATCATTATACTGTTTAGCTAGACGTTTAGATAAGTTTACAGCGTTATTAGTAAGTTCAATTCCAGTTTGGAGAGAACGTGTCACGTCTCCTTGTAACTCCTGATCCATTACTCCAATTTTCCTTTTAACGTCTAAAATTGCCTTCCTTTGGCTTGCAGGCATATTGTCAGGAAGCGAAGGTATCTTTCCTAATAAAAAATCAAAAGTAGATTTACCAAATGTGCCATCACCAATAAAAGAAACTATTCCACCAGCCATTCTAATAGGTAATCCGATAGGGCTAAGTTTCGCAGTTACAGCCACAGTCGTTTGTGGCCCAAGTATTGCTCCAGAAACCAAAAATGGAAGTTTATCTATATCTTCAGTTCTCTCTGATCGCCCAAAAGCTCTATAATACGATTCAAAAGCTACAAGTCCTCCAGCACCGCCTTCTCCAAATCCTAATTCTGCGTAGTAAAGTGGTTTATTTAAAAACAAAGCACCTTTTTGTGTTTCTTTAAATCCATATATCATACGGAAAACTGCACCGGGCATTGCTTCTTTTAATTGTAGTTTATCATCTTTAAGTATGAGTTGAGCTTCAGATAAAACTCTTTTTTTAGTTATAATATGTTTTTCTAATCCCCCAGCCACTCTTTCTGTGTTTATTTTGTTTAGTTTATCCATTGCTCGTTTATGTACATTTACTATGTAAGCATTAGCACCAGCTTTTCCGATAGAAGCTTTTTTACCAAATAAACTTACTAATTCCCCTTTAGCATTTACTCTCAAACCTCCACCTGTTATTAATTTAACTCCTAACCCACCTAAAAAAGTTGTTGTTCCTACAGCACCTTCAGTAAGAGTATTTACAAATTTTGTCCAGTAACTACCAAAAACAGGATCTAATAGTGCAGCGTATTGTTGCACACTTAATGTGCGAGCCTTTGTAGGATCTATACCTTTTATTTGTAATTCAGCTTCTTGCATAGCATACAATACTTGAGCATACCCTTGAACATCAAAATCAGCACCTACAAGTTGTTTCATTGCCTCGTTGCCAAGTTTATATAAAGCCGTACTAGCAGCACCAAAACCTAAAGTTGCCCAAAGTAAATTCCTTTTTTTAAATTTTTTACCCTTTTCTATATCGGGAAGAAATTGTGCCCCAAACTTAAATCCCCACTTTAATGGATATATATTCAAAAATGCTCGTATAGCTTGAGGACCTGTAGTTTGTTCTGCAAATGCTACAGTTCCTAAACCTTCTACAATAGAGTCAGGTGAATAGGTTAAATCACCGGATTTCATAATTTTACTTTCCATTTCTCTTTTAACTTTTAAAATTTCTTTTTTAGTTAATCCATCTGGAAGAAATGCTTGACTATCATCATATCCGTACTTTGCTTCGTAACCCGGTATGTCGTGGTTAGGTTCAATAGATAATACTACATCACTATAAGTGTTAGTTTCTGGATCATATGTTGCTTCATTAAAATCAATTTCAGTATTAAAAGAACCATAATAACCAAAAACAGAATTAGGACTTCCTGCTTCTTTTAATTGTCTACTAATATTAAGTTTATATTTTTCTTGTAGTACTTTTTCTTGAAGACTTAATTCTCCTTCATTTATTATATCTACATTATGAATATAGGCAGGACTTGAAGAAGGAACAGACACTGCCCCAGCAACCTGTGGATAAGTTTCTATACTAGGAAGCTCTTCCCCCCTTGCTGCAAGGCCTATGTTCTGTCTTGCCTCTTGGTCATTTCGTGCAGCTAATCCCCTGTCTTCTGTTACTTCAGGATCTCGTGCAGCTAATCCTATGTTATTATTGTTGGTACCAGAAGAGTTGTTTTGCATATCTTCTAATAAGATATTCTCATTTTCAGCTAATGCCATTTTTATGTTCTCTTTTCTGTAAATTGTGTATTTCTACGCACATACACTTCCCACCCATGTATTGTTTTTCTCTGTTGTTCTATTGGTAAACCTAAAAATGTCCTGTGTATGTCGGTTAGCTCTTCACCTTGATCGTAGGTAACAGTTAGTTTACCTCCACTTCTAGTTATTTTATATCCCGGAGGTACAAGTTGACTCATACTAGTTATTCTATAATTACCAAACTTTAAACCTTCTGATGACCTCTCTTGTTTTATTTGTTCTGCGTCTTTTACAGGAACTTTTTCTAATTCTGTTGTTATTAAGTTTGTTATTGTTCTATTATTCATTTGATCTAAACGTGCTCCAAGTAACATTTTAGACAGCATGTCAGCTGCTTTAATACCTTGCACATCTGTAGAGTTAGCATAAGCTTGATTTACTTCATACATTCTTAACATCATTCTTTTTAAAGTTGCCAATCTTGTATATTGCATTTGTGGAGTAGAGAATAAAGTATTTCCTAAAGCTCTAGAAATTCTCTCTACATCATTATCAGATATAGTTCTACCACCGGTACCACCTTGTAATGCTGCAGCAACTTGGTAAATTAAAATTTCTTGAAGCATTTTTCTTGTAGAAATATTACCAGCGGAATCGGTAAGTCTTTCTATAAAGCTTTCTTTCATACGTGCTTTTCGTGAATCATTTTTACCAAATGTTAAACCGGCACCACTTACTAAACTTTCTATCTGGCCCCATGCACCATCCGAACTAAGAGCACCCACTAATCCTGTTACTATATTTGCAGTAATTCCAGTGAAAAATTTATTGTTCTTGTCCTTGAAAAATTGTTTTTCTATTTCTTTTTTGCCTTCTTCAGATTTGGTGTCGTAAGTCTTGCTAGGATCGTCTGGGTCATAGAGCAACCCATCTTTACCTAACACCATCCTTTGCAAGGCTTCTGGATATAGTTGTTCTAATTCTGTCATTGTATCTAGTGCCATTATAGTAGCATCACCCCTAGCTCTCACAGATTTTAAACCATCATCCCACTGTAACACAGTTTTAATATATTCATCTGCTGTATTAATAGTATGAAAGTATTTTCCTCCAGAATCTACACGGTGTACAGAGGATGATCCCAATCGTAAGAATTTATGAACATTTTCTATATCAAAGCTACCATCGGGGTCTTGAAATAGCATTTGATATTTTGGATTCATAATAATATCTTGAATACCTAATCTAGCATCTTTATCTAATGCACCGTTACTAAATCGTACATTTTGAAAATGTTTACTTGCCTCTGCATAGGCTTGAAAATATTCTGGTTTATACTTGGTTATATAATCATCAAATATTGCATCTACACCTCTTCCAAGATTATTTCCATTATCTTGGTGAATATCCAAAACTGTATTAATCAATAAATTTTTATCATTCTGAAAGGCTGGTCCATATTCACCCATATTGATAGCTTCATAATATTCTCCATTTTTAGCTCTATAAGTTCGTATAACTTTGTCTCTATCTAGCGACATCGGCATTTGACCTATAGCTATTTTTTTAAATCTATCTCCTAGCGGGTGGTTTTCAGCTAAAGCAAATGTATCCCCCCACATATATTGTGTTTTACCATTAGGTTGTGTTGAATGTTTTGTATTTCTTTTTACCCAAAGATTTGTAAGAATATCGCCTTTAGCTATTAGATCATAGTAAGCAGCCTCATCAGTTGCTTTTAACTCGTCTAATGATTCCTGTGTCACAGAATTATAAAATCGGTGTAATATTTCTCGCTGACGTTCATTTTCAGCTGCATATACCGTTTTATCTGGCATTTTAAACAAATTATGAGTTGTCAGCTTTCCCTTGTTGTCTTCTCCTATAATTTGAAAATATGCAGGTGCTTTTATTTTTTCTTTTGCAGCGTCTAAATCCATCTGTCTTAGTTGCATATCATAGTCAAACTGCCTCTCCATTTGACGCTGTTCATTGTACCCTTGAAATACACCTTTAGCAAAAGCCATAAACGGACTAACCATAATCATCTTCTCCCATTTCTAAAAAATTACCCTCTTCTATTGGGGCTTCTTCCATATTAACCTGTGCTTGTAACTGTTCAAAAGCTTTAGGATTTCCTTCTCTCATGGCATTTATTACATGCTCATCAGACATACTCTCGTCTTGTGGATCTTGATTAAACATTACCGCAGGAATATTATTATCCTTAGCCATTATAACAAAAAATGAAGATAGTGGTAACTTTATCATCTCTGCAATATCTGGAGTCCATTGCCCTTCTGCAAAACCAGTAAAAGCAATTGTATTTACAATACTTTCTATAGGCATTCCTGTCATCATTAATTTTTCAAAGCTCTCCATTGCCTCCGGATTAGATGCAATATTTGCAACTATTTCTTCTACAGCATCATCTACATTAGTTATTTTTGGAGGTTTTTCAAATGCATGTTTTCCGGGCTCTTCAGTTAAAGATTGTCCGGGAATAGGATGATCAAAAGGATCTTGAGCTTCTACAGATCTTGGAGAAACCTGTTGAGGATTTTCTATTCTATTTGGATTTAGTAACATATTTTATGTCCTTGTTCTTGTGTAGCGACCACCAACTTTTATACCTGCCCTAAAGTTAATATTTGGTCCTATTGTACGTGCACTGCGATCCGAGGGTGCATTTATAAATTGTAAGTATTTATTTTGATATGAAGTTCTTAATAAGTTTGCAGATAATCTAGCAGGATCATATGGAGAAGTTTTTCCCGCTTGATAACTAGGAGCTGAAAGACTTCCTATATTTGCCCTACTTTTTCCCACAGATATTTGTTGATCACCTTTACCACCTCCGGGGCCTCCACCAAATCGTTGTTGTGCCCTGTATTTTTTCCACAATATTCCCCATTCACCAATCTTAGCACTTTTAGCGGAGTTTAAATAGTCTGGAAGTGTACCTCTTACTCCAGCTTTTAATTGGGGAAAATTACCTCTACCTAATAAGTAATTATAGGCTGCCCCGTCACCACTAAATAAAGCTCCCATTTTAGGTAACACAGCTAATGTCTGGCCAATCCCCTTTTGAAAATCATAAAAAAGGCCTTGTTGATTACCAAAAAGATCTGTTGCAGCTTCAGTAGTATTATAACCTTTTCCATATGTGGTAGGTTGTCCATAAACATTTGTCAACTTAGTTTGTGTTCCCGGAGTATATGTAGTTTTTGGGTCCATATCTAAAAAACCTATTGTGTCACGATACGTTTCTGGATAGTAATTTTTAAAAGCACCAAAACTCATACTAGCTAGACTAAATGCTAATATAGGATTATTTGTTATTCCTTGCCACAATTTTCCAAATAGTGTTTTTTTCTTTTTTTTTGCCATATTTATCTCCTACGCAAATACAAAGTCTAGTACAGATTTACCTAACTCAGAATAAGTACTATCTCTAAATTGTTGTTGATACATTTGATCATCAAAGTTATTTTGTTGCGAACTTAAAGCAAATTGATGTGCTCTTTGAGCTGCTGACTCTGATCTAGATAGTACCCAAGCAGCTTCATCACGATATCTTTGCCATAATTGATTCTGTGCTTGTACAGATATTCCTAAAAGATTTTGTGCATTAATTCTATTAGTTTCATTTAGTGCTGCAGTATTTTCAGTGTTTATAAGTCTACGCCAATTTGCATTACTTTGATCAATTTGTCCAGCCATATTTGCATTAAATTTATCACGGCTATCTTCTAATTGAGATGCAAATCTAGAAGAGGCATTAGCTTGGTCAGCATTAAATTGTCTCATAGCAGCCTCTCTTGTTATGTTAGAATTTTCTATTTGTGTGCCAAGTTCTGTAAAAAACTCATCAGATTGATTTTGTGATTTAGCATTAAAATTTTGAGCAGCATTAATTTGGGCTTGGTCGGTAGTAAGTTTTTGTACTTGAGATTGAAAACCTAGCATGTTTGCCTGTTGTGATTGTGTTAAATTTTGAGCATCTATTGCTAAAAATGCTTTAGCATTATTAGTTGCTACAGTAGCAGCCACATTTAAATTAGCAGTATCCATAGCTGCATAAGTCATGGCATTCTTTAAAGCAGTCTGTTGGGCATTGTTTAAATTTACTAATTCCATTTGAGAATACGTCTTAGCATCCTGTGCAGCAATTGGAATACCAGCTTCTGTAATTGCTTGTGTTATCGCAGCAGCTGCCATAGATGATGCACCAAGTCCACGGGCTTGCATCTGTGCAGATACGTTTCTTACAGCTGGAGCAGCCCAAGCGGGTAATTCTTGCCCTTCCTGTATACTATTAAATAGCTGACCCAACTGATATTTAACCGTAGATTTTTCATCTACAGTACCCTGTGCAGCCTGTGCAATACTTTGTTGGGAAACAGCCCCTACTACATCACCAATTTTAGATTCTTGTGATAGTGTTCCTTGTGCAGCAGTTGCTTCTGGAGTATCTGTTGTAGTATATGCAGTATATTTAGCAGCAGCAATTGCTTGCGGTGTAGAAACAGTTAAACCTGTAGGATCTGCTGCAGTAGTTGTTACCGTGGGTGTAGCTCCCACAGCTATAGAAGGAACTTCTTCTCCTGTTTGTACAGACTTTGAAACAGGAGTGAATATTTCCCCTGCAGCTAATTCTGTTTTTTGTTCAGGAATTTTAACTTTTCCTAAACCTAATCCGGCAGATATAGACTCAGATGGATCTGTTGCATCAGCCGTACCTCCCTCAGCTAACCTCTTCATTTGACCCCGTTGCATATTTCTTATAATCGTTGGTAACTTTGCCATTTTTTAAAACCACTTATTCATTATTGTTGATATTGCTGCACCAGCTCCACTTGCTATAAGAAGAACTCCTACAAATAATCCCTTACCTTTATCTAACTGGCTCTCTAGGGA
>VTLG01016625.1_pt1 | contig 22465 bp, 42 predicted proteins | sample 4694571 | NCBI WGS metagenome assembly VTLG01 (sample SAMN12604809, study PRJNA352737) | marine metagenome | biome: ENVO:00000447; feature: ENVO:00000209|ENVO:00000569|ENVO:01000036; material: ENVO:00002151; isolation source: viral sequences binned using virsorter ...
TATAGCCCAAGAAGTCAAAGAAGCTATGGATAAGGCTGGTCACTCAGAATTTCCAGTATGGAGTGAGGGTAAAGATGGTATGCAAGAACTTGGTGAAACAGAATTAATTACACCATTAATCAAAGCAATACAAGAACTAACAGCTAAAGTGGAAGCATTAGAAAATAAATAATTAACTAAACAAGGAGTCAATAATGGCTAAAACAAAAGACAAACAGCCATCGCAACCTCTTCTGAAATTAGATGATCAAGACTATTTCAAAGAAGATTTAAGTGATGAAGAAATTCGCATGGTAGCACACCTGGAAAATGTGGAAAGTAAACTGCAATCCAATGGGTTTGTTCAAGAACAACTTTTAGTAACTAAGGAAGCTCTCATAGAGATGCTTCGTAAATCAGTAAATAAAGAGGAAAAAGAAGATGAATTGGAGTAATTACGAATCAAAGAAATCCGATGGAACTGGTGCATTCTCAAATGAATCACAAGTCACCCGTGCCGCAGTTTCCGAAGTAACAGATGATGATGGCAAAGTAGTTCGTGCCGCACAACCTGAAGAAAAGCGAGAATTCATCGCTTGGAAACAGAAGCGTTGGAATGCTGAAACTGGTGAAGCCCAGGATGATTCAAAACGTGAATATTCACTATCTGAACTTGAAAATGAAAAAGCTCGATATGATAGAGATATGGCATCTGCAAAAGCACAATCTGATGGTTTAGCAAAGGCGATCGCTGATTTCAAAAAGATGTAATGAATACATCCTATGACATCCCTTGTAAGCTTAGTGCTACTGGCTATATAGTTTTCGTATATGTCGGAGAATAATGGTGTTCGATCGTATAAAGGGCAAGTTATCGGTGATTCAATGTCGCTTACTTTTAATTTCCGATTTCTGCTTAATGCGATTGCAGTATTTGGCACGATCATATACGGTTTCTATAAATTTCAAAGTCGGATTGAAGAACTTGAAAGAAAGATGGCAGAAGCGGATCAGACGATTGAGGATTTACTGGACAAGCACGTTCTGGCTGAAAATGAAGCTATTGCGGAATTAGAATCGAAGGTTGCCTGGTATGAAAAAAGTGTTGGTGGATTGAATCCGTTATCCTGGAAAAAGAATGGAAGAAGCAAATAATGTGCGAAATATACTACATTGGTGACAAATGTCAACTAAAGGATTAATGAATGGATTTCAATTTATTGATGGAATCATGGGGAACACTCGGAGCAACGGGTGTAATCAGTTTATTATTCGGATTTATGATTACGAATTTGATAAAGAGCCAGAATGCACAGTCTGAATCTCTTGATAAAATTCAGGTGGATATTGCGAAATCAGAATCTACATCGGACAATGTCCAGGGAATCTTACTCAAGTTGCTTGATCGGATTCAACGAGAATCAGAACAGCAGAATGATGAAAGAAATAGAAGGCATGAAGCTATGATTGAAGCATTAGGTGATGTTGAAAAACAACTATCAAGGATGGATGGAATTATGTCTCGTATGAATGGTAGTGGCAAATGAAAACTGAACAACATAGAGAAGAAGTAATTAAATATCTCACCAAGTTGAATGAGAGACAAATCACTATTTTTCATCGGGTTTCAAGGATTGAAAAGCATCTGGATATGTTGAATGGCAAAACCAACAATAATAATATTGAGATTGCAAAAATTAAAACATGGGGAGGGGTAGCTTTGTTTGCTATTCCTATTTTAATCAACCTACTAATGAAGGCAATATAATGGAATGGCTACAAATGAATTGGGAATGGGTTCTACTTGGATTCATGATCTTGGAAAAACTTGTAAAAATGAGTCCATCTGACAAAGATGATATTCTTCTGGATGTTATCTTTCAGGGATTAACTAAAATAGTCAAGGGGGAAAAGAAATGAGTTGGGCATCGAAATATGTAGAACGGCAAATCAAAAAACGAGGTGCAAAAGGTTTCTTTCTATGGGTTGCGGGTTTAATCGCTAAAGCGACACCATCAAAGAAAGATGATCAGATGTTGGCTGAAATTAAAAAGGTATTAAAGAAATTCTGATGCCAAGATTCGGAAAGCGGAGCAAAGAACGTCTAAAAGGGGTGGATGCTAAACTTCAGAATGTATTAAATGAGGTAGTTAAATACTTTGATATTACTATTATTGAGGGATTACGTTCCCAGGAACGCCAAAATGAATTAGTAGCACAAGGCAAAAGCAAAACCAAATTCGGAAAACACGTTCAAGGAAAAGCAGTTGATATTGCCCCATATCCGATAGATTGGAATGCGAGGGATGACTTCCACTACCTCGGTGGTTTTATGCTTGGTATGGCGGCTTCTATGGGCATCAAGATACGCTGGGGCGGTGATTGGAATGCCAGTTCGTTATTTAAAGGACAACGCACAACTAAAGATAACAGTTTTGACGATCTGGTACACTTTGAAATCCTGGATGAATAAAACGAAATTCATGGAAGCAGTAGAAGGTCGAATTGATTATGGTAACGATCTCACCAATATTAATAAAGCTATTCGTAAAGCGAAACGAATTCCGATTGTTGAGTTGATTGATATGGATGGTGTAGTATTAGGTGATGTGGCTGAAGTTCTGGCACTATTAAAAAGTTGTAATTACTTGGAATTATTAAATGAAGGATATGAAGCATGAGTACCTATGAATCAAGCTACTGTTCACAGGCTGATATTCAGTTTGTATTGCCTGAAATGGCAAAATATAATCAAAGAACGATACTATCACCGAATTGGGTAGCCTCAGGAACATCAAATTTATATTATAATTTTTCAACTGGCCCGATGAGTATTTTGTTTAAAGATGGAAAAGACTTAGAGGATGAACGAGGTTCTGAACCTTCATCAGACAATCATTGGAATTATGTTGAAGCAGATGGGAGATTGGAATATTATCTTGCAAGTTCTTCTGCATCAGCTTTAAATGGGGCCATCTTTGAAGGTGGTATTGATGCTGATACACATCTTACATCTGTGATTGCCAGATCAAGTGATTTCGTAAGAAGTATGTCAGGAGGGATTGCCATCTATCCGAGAAAGGGAGTTGGTATTGCTTCTGCTACAGGGAATGATTGGCCTGAATTGATTGTAATGAGTACAGCACACATGGCGGCATCATTTATTACAGCACCTTATGATCAGGAATTATCCGAAAATCTATCGGGTAAAGTAAGTAATGCGGAAGGCACAGGATGGCTTGATCTATTAAGACGGGGTGAAGTAACTATTAATCAACAGGAATCACTTCAAAAGAATCATGGCATTGTAAGAAGGGTGAGCCTTAATGGTTCTACAACTTCAGATATTGTGGACGTTAAAGGAAAGCCAACTGTTGAATGGGATATTATTCAAATCAAAATAGCAAGTGGTGCTACGCTTACGAGAGGTTCGAATTCATCAGTCACCTATTCAACCAAAGGCTCAAATGCTGATGGATTGCAAGTCGAATCATTATACACAAGCGAAACCGTAACAGGGGGATGGGATGCAGTAGGTCACGGGATGTATGTACGCTGGTCGCCTGGAGTGCTTACAACTAACGATCAATGGGAACTTGAAATATCTGGAGAAGTTGATTCATCCACAACACCTATTAAAATGGCTCAAGTGAATCGTATATGATAACCTACACAAATCAGGTTAATACTATTATTGGGAAGGTTGCCAATATCATCGGGGATGAAGTATCAATTCCGATCACGTTTGATGAACACAAAGGGAATCATTCGATCCTTATTGTTCCTTTGGAAGATAATTTAATTGATCTACTTGCCAGGGGCCAATCCCGTGAATATTCGATATTATTATCTTACGAATTATCAACTGGTGGCAATATGAGTGAGAATACATTCAAGCAAATATCAAATACAGCGGAACATATCAAAAGATTATTCGCACCAGATAACAATGCTGATGTTTCAGGATATTGGATAGCTGGACAAATTTCATCCGTTGTATATGAACGTGATGAAGAAGATGAAACAAAGATTAGGGCATTGATTAATTTTAGTTGTATAAACGTGGAGTCATCATGATCATAAAATTGAAAAATAAAAAGAATCTAATCACTCAAATGTGGTGTTTTAAAATGCAAGGTTATGATTCAAGTATAATTGATAAACTTAATTCTGGGGAAGAAGTTGAAGTTGAGAAGATACCTAAACCAGCTCTGGAATTTGTAACAGAAGTAAAAACAAAGGGGAATGAATAATGGCAATTTCAACAGCATCATATTCGTCATCAGCTTTTAAGATAGCGATAGCGGAACAGGATGCCTTCGGTACAATAGAAGCGGCTGGTGGTAACGCATATCATGCTTTAGACGTAGATTCGATTAGTTCACCATCATTGAATCTAAATCAAGCAATGGATGTACGTTCTGGTAGTCGAGTATTACAAACAACGGACTTTTTTCATACAAAGGTCGGTGCAATCTCAGAAATCAGCGTATCGGGAACAGCTACAACTAATGCTCTTGATATACTACTTGAGAACATGATGGGTGAAGCAGAAGGATCAGCGAGTGGTGTTTATTCGTTCCTATCTAATGCTTCTGCTCAAAGTGTAGGTTCTGGATCATCATCTCAAGCTGGGACACTATTATCTGTGGTGATGATTTCACCAATATCGGCTATGGATTTGGGCTTTAAGGATTGTGTAGTAACGGCCTTATCACTTTCGGGTGATGCTGGTACTGAAGGTGGTAGGATTAAATTCTCAGCCACGTTCAAAACTGGATCAGCAGTAGATGCAACACAAACTACATCAGTTGGTGCAGTTGATACTGCTTTCACAGCCGCATCTGAAAACTACACAATGAATACATGGACTGCTGGATATAGGCAGTTGGTGGGTGTGGCAGACGTAGTTATGAGTTCATTTACATTGAATCTTACTAATGATGCAAACTTCTTGGGTCTTGTCTCTACGGGTTATGAAACAATCTCAAGGGCTGGTGAATTCTCTGCTACTTTGGATGCTACAGTAAAGTACGATGATAAGGTTCAGGCATTCTTTGAGAACTTCCAGGATCAGGTAACTGGTGCATCAGAGGGTGCTACATTGTTAAATAATGATTCATCTTTAACTGATGGGGCTTTCGGCATAAGTATGCCAGCTTCAGTAATGACTAATGTGGCTTTCAATGAACAGGCCATGATGATGATGGATGTATCTGTGAAGGCGATTGGTGCTGGTGTTGGTTCAAGTACGGCTCTTGTAGAAGTAGCTTGTTAAACAATAAGGGGGGCAAATGAAAATAGAAGTAGAAGGTCAGGAATTCCTGATAAAAGAAATTAGTTATTCGGATAAACTTGGATTACATGGTGAATTTGCGGATGTATATAAAAATGGTACTGATAATGTTAGCCAAAAGGATTTCAATATCTTATTGGGGCATACCGCAGAGATTGCATTCAACAAACCTGAAGATTTTTTAAAAGAACATGAATATGAATTTCAATTAAAAATTCTGATAGCTATCATGATGGAATATTTGGGATTGTCTGAATCAGCAAAAAAAGAAGATGGGGGTTAGCCTTTTGTGTGTGGTATTGGGTATTTCAACCGAAGCCACACGATCAATATTTGTTTCCCTATGTTGGCGAAACCCCCGTATCAAGAAAGATAAAGGAATTCAATCATGTTGATGACATCTTTGAAGAGGTTGCGGTAATATCAAATGCAAGTGATGGCAAACGAACAATCGGGCAAGAACTATGGTATCTGATTCCTTTATTTGCCAATCCACAATATCTATTAAGCGATGAATCCTTCAATCTGATTAATGAATATCACTACATTATTGACTACCATATTCCTTTGGGTAGAACTTTAGATGAAACCGATGCTCATAAATTGGAATACTTTACAATCATTAAAAACGAAATGGGTGTCGCATTAAGACATCGCCAGGAAAAAGATGCTAAAAAAAGATAAGAATATGGGGATCGGAGATTATCAATTATATGATGATCTTATGCACAGCCTCCCTTGTAAACCGATCCCCAGAGTTTAATTATGGCTAAGGATAAAAAATTAAATATAGATGTCTCAACAACTGGTGCTACGAAAGCCAAACAAGAATTAGGTGGATTGAATGGTGCTATTTCCAAAATGGGAAAAGTAGTTGGAATTGCATCTGCGGCTTATTTCGGTGCAAGAGGTTTAATCAGCGGATTCAGTACAGTAATCGAATTAGCTGGTGAACAGGAACAAGCTGAAAAGAAACTTGAAGTAGCATTAGGCAAGACATCAACAGCCTTACTCGATCAAGCATCTGCGCTTCAAAAGGTAAGCACACATGGTGATGAAGCTATAATTGCTCAACAAGCATTTTTAGCTTCGTTAAAGTTTTCAGAAGATCAAATAAAAACAATTATACCAGTTGCTATTGATTTAGCCGCCGCTACTGGTATCTCATTAGAATCCGCAGTAAGAAATACATCTAAAACATTTTCTGGATTAGCTGGTGAATTAGGTGAACTTGTACCTCAACTTCGTGATTTAACACAGGAGGAAATGAGAGCTGGGGAAGCGGTGAAGGTATTAGGGGAACTTTTTGAAGGTCAGGCGGCAGAACAAGCTGATACAATGGCATTCGCTTTGAATCAGGCTGAAATGGCATCTGGAGATTTAGCAGAAGCTATTGGTGAGAAATTGAGTCCATTAGTGGTTGCTATGGCGAGTGATTTTAAACGAACTGCTGAGAATCTTTCTGAATTAATTAGCCCTACCGTTATATCAGATCAAGATACATTTAATGAATTAATAAGGGAACGAAATTTATTAAGTGATTCATTCAACGAAACATTGAGTGAAGAATCTTTATTTGTAGAAGATTTATGGGGGCAATGGGATGAATTTGGACAAGTTAGCAAAGAATCAATAGATTTAGGCACAGTTGCTTTAGACGAACAAATACAAAAATTCAATGATTTGTTATTTGTTAAACGAGAATCTCTACAACTCACATTTGATATTAAGTCGGCTGAAATAGATTATTATGATAGTGTGAAAAAAGTACAAATTCCAAATCTTGAACGTGGTGCTTCGATGACAAAAATGAAAAAAGAGCAACTTCAACAAGATTTAAGGTCTGCCGCATTATCTGGACAATCTGCAATGGAAGCTATGAAATCAGTTGTCAGAGCAGAAACTATGGAGGCGGTTGCTGGTTATCTTGCGAGTGTATTAACAAGAGTCCCCTTCCCAGCAAATTTACTTCTGGCGGCCGCTGGTGGTGGAGTTGTGGCTGGTCTTATGGATAAGGCTATGGGTGCTATCCCTAATAAATTCGCCACAGGAGCCGATTTCGTCACTTCAGGGGCTACACCTATGCTTGTAGGAGAAAGTGGCCCAGAGCGTGTATCTGTCACACCATTGACACCAGGAATGAATCAGAACGGGCCTCAAGGTGGAATTACATTAAATATATCTGGTGGTTTAATAGATGACAGTTATGTGAGGAATGAGTTGATTCCAGCCTTAAATAAGGCAACTTCTATGGGTTCAGGTCTTGCTTAGTTTTGATTCATCCTTATCAAATGCCTTAAAGATTAGCAACACAACAGCTTTTTGGGTACTGAAATTATATTATAATGCAGAAGGTTCAAGTGATTTCATAGGGGTATCCGATACTCACCGTGTAGATGGATCGGATATTTATTATGGGCTTGTTTCATCCTGGGGTAATTATTCGCAATCTTTGGATTTTTTTAATTTCACAACCACCACAGGGAATATGTCTGTAAGATTAATCAATACAGATAAATCAATTCAAGGTGGAAGATTCTCTGATTTATTTAGCACGAATAATTTTGCAAACCGAAAATGGGAATTATTCTTAAATACTAATCAAGCTGGAACTTACGATACAGCCGCAAGAATGATTGGAATGGGTATAATATCAGGTGAAATCAAATATGATTATAAATCTATCAATCTTGCATTATTAGATAACAGCAATTCCGCACACAATCAAGTGCCTATTAATGTTGTAGATGTAGCAACACATACAAATGCACCAAAAGGAAACATCAATAAACCAGTTCCTATTTTTTATGGTGATTGTTCTGCGGATGCTACAGCATTGGCATCTGGTACTTCGGGAAATTTCGATCATCATTTTGTTAAGGGCAAATTTCCAGCAATAATTACTGATAAATGGAATGTATCACAGGCTCAAGTATTTGCAAGGCCAGATGATGTTACTGTAAATGATTTAGATGATTTCAATATTTTTTCCTATAAAGATGGATTTTACTATCAAGTAAATGATGCAAATGCAGATGTTTCTGCGGCAAATGCCAGAGTTGATTATAGTGGTGTTGATTGGCGAGTATTTGTGCCATTAGCCACTCATTCAACGTCTGGGGATGTATCTAATTTTGGGAATACAGTTGATGGTGATTTAACAACTGATGGGGCATTGGCTTCTGTAGGTGCTAAGGGTTATCAGGTAGATGCTTATTGGAGAATTCCAAAAGTGCCAAATTTGGGAATAATTGATTCCATTTATTTCGTAATCCATTATAAAGACTTTACCCCAGATAGCGGTCATGCGACTGAAGATATTAATAATTTTAGAGTAAGAGTTGGAACACATACTTATGAAGATTTAACGTGGGGAACTGGTGCTGGTAGTCAGGCTGTAACCGATTCGAGTTGGTACACCGATGCAGAAAAGGAGGCATGGGATTTAGAAGATATTATTCAGTTAGAACTTGATGCTGGTGCAGATACAAGTACGGCTCATACTTTAGAAATTTATCAGGCTGGGTTAGAAGTAAGGTTTAGTCCTTCACAGACATTTGAAAAAGAAGTAAAGGATTTTTATGAAGTTCCTACTGGTGCAACCACTTCAAACATTAGATATGCGGAAGATAAAAATGCCCCTATTTTAAATGTAACAAAAAAAGTAGCCAGAACCAGGACAATCACTACACCTGATGTTGGTGAATATGTTTATGTATCTGGGAAAGGCAGAGAATATGGTGCTTGGATTGATACTGTTGATTCAAACAACCGCACCGATGAGAATGGTGATGAACCTGATCCTAATTACGCATCTGGGGCTTTAATTGAAAATCCGATTTATATGATTGAAGATATATTAAGAAGAGAACTTGGATTAGATGGTAGCACAACAGGAATTGATATTGATGTCGAAACTTTTGATAAGGCTGGAAATGCTCAAACAGATTCAACAAAGGGAGATATCGCCTTATTATTTAACGATGCTATTGCCGACATCAAATTCGCCTTCAGTCAATATAAATTTATTAATTCAAAAGACTTGATCACTAAAATATGCCGCCAATGTATGAGCTTTGTATTCTTTTCTGGTAGCGGAAAATTCAAAATAAAAACACTTCTATTGCCATCTTCTACATGGGGATTAGAAGAGACTATTGATTTTTCTGAAATCAATATAAAAAATATCGGTAGAACATCCTTAAATAATGTGCGGAATAAAATCATCATAAATTATGCTGAAGATTATGCAAGGGATAAAATGATGGAATCAACAACGGCTACAGATTCAACATCGGCTGGAACAACTGTTGATGGATTCGGTGATACCTTAACATTAGAATTAGATGCAGATTGTATCCTGGATTCAACAACTGCCGATAATTTACGGAACGCATACAAAGATCATTACAAAGATAGGAAGGTTATAATTGATTTTGATATTGTAAGTCCGAAATATAATCATTTAGAAATTACAGATTTCATCTCATTTAGTAATTGGGATGCTAATTTAAAACTATATGGAACAGCCTTCAGCTCTGATGTATTTATAATTCAGAACATAAGTAAGAAAGTTAATGGCTGTTCTATTTCAGCATTAAAGGTAGATTAAAATGGCAAATCAAAACATAAGACAAAGCAGATTTTATATTGATGAAATATCTTACTTATTATCAAGAGGCGTAGCTCAGAATGGTGAATTTGATGTTACAGCAACACACGCTGGGAATACTTTTATGGGAACATTTACGACAGGCTCAGAGCCAGAGTTGTTTGATATGCGTCCTTTAAACAAATGCACATTTGATACAAGTGCCGATACAGATGGACACGTTCTAATCACTATTGATACCCAATCAGCAGCCTCTAAAAAATCTTATATTGCTATTCTAAATCATAATCTGGTTAGTTCTGTCGGGAAAATCAGGATATTTGCTGGAGATGAAGATGATGACCATACGGCAATCGATGGTGCTAATGCGGATACAGCAGACATTGCTTGGGCTGATGACACTTTAACCGAAGTTGTAAATGCCGATACGACAACTGCCGCTTCAAATGATAAAAGCGTTGTAATTGAACCAGCCGCAAACGGAACTACTATTGTTACATTCCCCGAAACGACTTTACGCTATTGGGGTATCCAATTTGAGGGCAATACCACAAACACAGGAGTGGCAACGAATGGAACTTGGGGATCAACCGACTTGTTTGTTGGCGGTATAATGATTGGTGAATATTTTGACATGACAGCCCCAGATTTAGCGGTTCAGAGATCAATAGCATTTGATAATGTAGATGTACAAGAATCCGCTGGTGGGCAGAGATATTCTAATATGACAAGTCACGGCAGACAGGCAACAACTACAACCAGGTCACCATTTGTTACGGGTTCATATCAACAGAATATTTATGGGGGACGATTATCATTCGATATGAGCTGGAGTTATTTAGCATCAACTGATTTAATGCCGAATGAATATGGGGCAATTCAAGATACAGATGATGCCGTAGTGGAGGATATTTGGAACAAAACTAATGGCCCTCATTTGCCTTTTATATTTTCAGTTGATGCAGATAGTGCTGGGGCAAATGCCGAGAGTGAAATGATCTTCGCCAGATTTGCTCAAAATAGCCTTGATATGAGCCAAGTGGCTTTAGATACATTTAATATATCGATGAGGATAGAAGAAGAGTTTTAACATATCCATCATTCCTGTCAAAATAAAGGCGGCCAGCAATGGTCGCTTTTTTTTTACTTGTATCTTAACTGTGTGAATATTATACTCTGAATGATGAGACACTTAATAAACAAACATTATGACACACCAGGGGGGCTTCTCGGTCATCCGACCAATGTCTCATCGCATCCCAAGCCCCCCGTGTCAAAGGAAGATGAGACAATGAAACAAACACAAGACAAATGGGTTTTCAACTTTGAAGAAAATCAACTTGAAACACAAGACGGTAAAGTAATTACCGTAATTGACGAGCATCACGGTTCTTTAGAAGATATAAACCTAATTACATCAGCACCTGAAATGCTTGAGATGTTGAAATATACATTAAGGTATTTTCAAGATAGCACAAACATGGAAGGGTTAGAAATGTATGAGAATCTGATAGCCAAAGCTGAAGGGGGTCAGTGATATGAAAGAATATAAAGTAGTTGTTAGAATCCCGAGTTATGTCGAAAAGACTATTTATGTAGATGATGCGACCAGCAAAACGGATGCTCGTAAAAAAGTAAAAGAAATCATCTCATGTGATGATGGTGATTATGATATGAGCGGTGATGTAGAGTTAGGGCAGTTTTGGAACAAAGCAAAAATCATGTCAGTAAAAGGGAGTGTATAATGAAATTAATATCTATCGGTAAGAAACTATCCTGGGAATCATCTGAATTGGTGATCTTGAGATTATTAAAAAATAAATTATTATCAATCTATTCGGATACTGAAACTGAAATCGAAGGCTTGAATAAAAATCAATTAATCGGATTGCTTAAAAGCGTATCGAATAAAGTCGAGAATATTGATAAGGTTATGGATCAGGAATTGGATAGATTAATTAAACGTGATTCGGATATTTTCAAAGATCATAGATGTTCACATTGCCAATCTGATAAAGTCTATGTTTGTGATCCTTGTATGGATATATGGGCTGATGAAGTCAAGAGGGTGGCCCTGAATGGCTGAGAACGTGAAATTTACCATCATTAAGCCCGAAACTATGAAAAGCCACATATATGTAAGGCTAATGCGTAAACTCGTCAAAATCCTTGAAAAATTGGAAGTTGGCGTTAAAATAAAAGAGGTGACAAAATGAATGTACCATTTGATTTTAAATATCATGCTGAAATCCAATATGAAACTGAATTCGGTTTAGGCTTTTGTAATGCTAACGGGAATACAATGGACGAATTATTATGGGATATAGACTTTAGGTTCGATCAATACAAACACCGATTGCCGCAACTATCTTTAGTTCTGAAAAATCCAAATGATAATAAAGTTGATATTACCAAAACCGTATTGAAAATGCTAAAAAAGGGGGCATCATGAATTGGACTTGCTGTGAGTGTGAAAATAAGTACGATAATAGCACAGGGGATGTTGATGAAAGGATGTGTTACGAATGCCTTGATGGGGAGTCCTTTGCTGAAATGGAAAAGAAAATGTTTGATAAGTTGATTAAAGAAAATATTGAAATGCGTAGAAAAATATTGAGTATTTTGAAACGAGGTACTTTTGCTGATTTGCGAACTATATTTGATGCCCTTAGTGAAATAGGCTATAAGGAGGCATCATGATTGATAAATTGGATTTATGGATAGGCACGTTTATGTTCTATCTGCAAAAGATTGCCCCGTATCTAATTGTGGGGATGATATTTCACTTACTAATAAACCTATGGAGGCTATAATATGCCAGATAAACCAAGAATAACATTCAATCCGAATGAACCCGTGATTGTCACGTTAAAGTTCGATAAAGGCTTCGAAAATGAAGGTGCGAATGGGCCGTATTTTTCGCATACTGTTTTAAATAACAACGTGGATACACTCATGTTTGCATCACCTAAACTGAATGAATTAATCACTTCTGATTATGGAACTGGTGATACTCTCAGGATCATTAAACATGATACCAAGCCTGTAACTTGGGGTGTTCATAAAGAAGGCGAAGCAGATGTGAAAACTGTCGCTAATGTGAAACCAGTAGAAGTAACGAATGATGCAAGGACTCACGATATTCATCGCCAGGTAGCAGTTAAAATAGTCTGCCAAAACAATGATTTTTCATTGAAAGAAATATCAGATGAACAATATGATCTGATGTTTGATAATGTTCAGATTATCCTGAATCTGATTGAAAATAAAAAAGATGGTTCATTGCCCTTCTAATGATTAAACGATTTCCACAAGATGTATTATTTTCGGAGATCATCCGTTCCAGAGATGGTTGGACTTGTCAAAGATGCTCAAAAGGTTTCGATCCTACAAGTTCAACATCTCGGATGGGGTTACATTGTAGCCATTTTCATGGTAGAGGTAAATGGGCTACCCGTTATGATTTGGATAATTGTACTGCATTATGTTATGGATGCCATAGGTTTTTAGGCGGCAGACCATTAGAGCATACAGAATTCATGATAAAAAGATTAGGCAAGAAAAAATTTAAAGAATTGAATACACGATCCAATATAATTAAAAAGAAACGAGATTTTATCAATAAAGAATTCAGAAAAGAATTAAAATTGATGCTGGAAAATGAATAATATATTACAAGGAAATGTAAACGATAAACTGAAAGAGATTGAATCTGATTCTATTCAATGTGTAGTGACTTCGCCACCATATTGGGGTTTGAGAGACTATGGAACTGATGATCAACTTGGACTTGAAGAAACACCAGAAGAATATGTAGAGAATATGGTCAAGGTATTTCGTGAAGTAAAAAGAGTATTAAAAGACGATGGAACTGTATGGCTAAATTTGGGGGATAGTTATGCAAGACAGGGTGGTGATAGTTCAGAAATCGGCAGACATTGGGACGGGCGAGAACAAAATCCTAATAATGGGCATAATAGATATGCTGGTGAGATTGGACTAAAACCAAAGAATTTAGTTGGCATCCCCTGGCGAGTTGCATTTGCATTACAAGCTGATGGATGGTATTTAAGACAGGATATTATATGGCATAAGCCTAATCCTATGCCTGAATCAGTTACCGATAGATGCACAAAATCACATGAGTATATATTCCTTTTAAGTAAGTCGGCCAAGTATTTCTATGATAATGATGCAATAAAAGAAAAGGCAGTAGTGTCAGACAACAGAGCAAGTGGGATGGAAAGGAACGCTGAATCATACAGAGGAAAAGTTAAATATAATGATAATAATTATGGTGGGGGAGGCACATCATTTCAAGGGCATAGCGGAAATTATAAAGCAAATGGAGAATTGATAAATCCAGATGGTATGAGAAACAAACGATCTGTCTGGACTATTAACACCAAACCATATAAAGATGCTCATTTCGCTGTATTTCCACCCAAATTGCCTGAATTATGTATCAAGGCTGGTAGTAGTGAAGGTGACGTTATTCTTGATCCATTCTTCGGTAGCGGTACAACAGGCTGGGTGGCCCAAAGATTAGGACGTAAATGGATAGGAATAGAATTGAATCCAGAATATATTAAGATTGCAGAGAAACGATTTATACAAAGAGAATTATTCACAACTACATAAGGATGAGACAAAATGCCTAAAAGATATACCGACACCGATAAATGGAAGAAGATTTGGTTCCGTAAATTAAAGAATGATCATAAAGTATTTTGGATGTATGTTCTTGATCAATGTGATCATGCTGGTATCTGGGAAGTAGACTTTGAACTGGCTTCATATTTTTGCAACGGCATCAAAGAATCGGAAATCAGAGATACATTTGTAAAGCAATATCATGAATTCGATGATGGCAAAAGATGGTTCATTAAAGACTTCATAGAATTTCAATATCGTGGATTAGATGAATCCAATAGAGTACATAATTCTGTAATTACAATCCTAAAACGACATGGGTTGTATAAGGTTCTTATAAGCTTCTTACATGAAGCTAAAGACAAAGACATATACAAAGAGCAATTAAAAGATAAAGAGAAAGATAAAGAAAAAGGGAAAAATTCTAAAAAAAATCAGCTTAAAAAAATAGAATCAGAATTGAATATATTACAGGCTGAATTTGATGCGGTTGATGTTTCGATTGAATTCGATAAATTTCAGGACTATTTAAAAGCAAACGGAAAAAAATACGCTAATTATAAATCTGCATTTCGGAATTGGTTGAGATCAGATTTTATCAAACCTAAGGAAACGTATGAAAAAAACATCTATACAGGAAGCAAGTTTAAGAGTTGATGATCTATTTGAATTCCTGGACATAAAAGGAACACGGCCATTATATAACGAATTGATCGGCTTGATTACCGATTATTCATTGGATACTGTAAAAGCTGGGTGGGTTGATATTATGCACGAATGTACACCACCGAATGATCAGCTATCTGGACAGATTCCAAAATTAGGAAGGATCCGAGCAATATTCGATAGAAATCAAACAACAATAAATCAGGTATATGAGCCCGTAGAATCCTTACCTAATAAAGATAAAGATCAACTGCATACATTCCTGAAAATGTGCCAGATTGATATTCAAGCGATAAAAGAAAAGAAATTAACAAAAGAACAGATGCTTGTGAATCATGCGGCATATTTAAAAAGTGTTGGTGCTGATTATGATTTGACAAAACAAGCATGATTTATCATACATTCTACAAACCAAAAACGGTTGCACAAAAAAGTAATCGTGATGCTGTACAGGCTGATTTAAGAATAAAATATTGTCCTAAGTGTAGAAAGTGCTACGAATTAGATCAAGCAGTAACCAGGAATACCAGTAGAAGAACTTGTGTGTATTATGACGATTTTGTTACATACGGAAAAGAAAAAGTAATTTGCGAAATATGTGAGGGTAAATGATGATAAAATACAGAAAAGAACAAATTTTAAGTAAAATTCAGTCTGAAGTATATGATCTGCTTACAGTTGGTAAAAAACCAAAAGAAATAGCACAGATTTTAGGCAAAGATAAATCTGGGATTTATAAAATCATTAAAAGATATCAGGAAAGAATAAAGAAGGCCGAAGATGATGTGGAAATAATTGCGTTAAAAAGATTAGAAAAACATAATAGATGGATTGTAATGATAGGTGGAGAAGAATTGAGTGAGCTTGAAAAATTCATGTTTATATGGGGTTTTGAGTCTGGCTGGAAATATTCAGCAATGGAAGAAGGAGATTAATAAATGAAATGTCCGAATTGCGGAGGCGGTCATGCAGTAAAAAAGGGATTCTATTATTCACAAAAAGATGGGGTAAAAAGCTCACAGAGATATAATTGCCTCGGCTGTAATAGGCAATTCAGTATTTCGATAAGTGATGAGGTTAAAAATACAAGAGATTTACCAAGGATTTTACTTTTAGATATTGAAACAGCACCGATGGAAGTATATGTATGGGGATTATATAAGCAGTACATACCTCACGATAATATTATTAAGGATTGGTGTATGTTAAGCTGGGTGGCTAAGTGGTTATATGATGAAGATACAAAATCTGATGTGGTTACAGCAGATGAAGCGATGGAACGAAACGATAAAAGGATCGTTAAATCAATTCATAAATTATTAGATGATGCTGATATAATTGTGGGCCACAATTTAGATAGATTTGATGATCGGAAGATAAAAGCCAGATTTATAACAAACGGAATCGAGCCACCATCACCATACAGGACGGTTGATACTCTAAAGATTACCAGGCGAGAATTTGCTCTTCCTTCTTATAAACAGGATTATCTCACAAAATATTTCGGATTAACTAATAAGATTAATGTTAGTGAATTTGGTGGATTTGAATTGTGGAAGAATTGCGTAACAGGAAACGAAGAAGCATTGAAAATCATGCTACATTATAACAAATACGATGTGATCGGCCTTGAAGAATTGTATTTAAAAGTCAGGCCATATATCAAGAACCATCCGAATCTTGGTGTATTGTTGGATGATGATACTTGTCCGAATTGTGCATCGGAACATCTTGAGGAAACAGATTCCACTTACTTCACAGCCGCTAATAAATTTCCTGTCTATAGATGTTTGAATTGCAGAACTCCGTACATACGACATAAAAAGAACTCAAATACGGTACAAACCAACATGAGAAGTGTACCAAAATGATTAATCTGTTGAATATGGATTGTATGGATTTAATGGCTAAATATGATGATAATCACTTTGATTTAGCTATTGTTGATCCGCCTTATGGTATAGATATAATGAACGCTGGAGGTATGCCTAAACATTTAGGATTTAATCAGTATGATAAGAAACATTGGGATAAAAACTCGCCTACAAAAGAATATTTCAATGAGTTATTTAGGGCCAGCAAGAACCAAATTATTTGGGGTGCTAATTATTTTGTTGAATTTTTAAATAAAGGAACAATGGGGTGGGTTTTTTGGGATAAGGGGCAAAAACTAACAATGTCAGATGGTGAGCTTGCTTATAGTAGTTTTAACAAAGCATTAAGAAGTATAAGGATAAATCGTTCTCTGATAGGTCAGTTTGGTGGGAATATACACCCAACCCAAAAGCCTGTTAAACTTTACGAATGGCTATTAATAAACTACGCCAAAGAAGGCGATAAGATATTGGATACTCACTTAGGATCGGGATCAATAGCGATTGCTTGCCATAATTACGAATATGATTTGGTTGGTTGTGAAATAGACAAGGAATACTATGATGCAATGATGAAACGATACAAAAATCACATAGCTCAACAGAATTTATTTACAAATAATCCCCATCTAAAGTGCAATCCTAAAAAAAGGATGAAAGGGTTGAGCAACCTGGTGGATGCTACCGAGGTGGGGATATAATTAAAGGGAGAATAGAATGAATAAAAATGTTGCTAAATCCTTATATGATAAAGCCACAGATGTTGCTTTTTATTTCTCAAATCCAGACAGGGAGTTCAATGTATCAAAAGAAACATTTACAGTTGGGAAGATAAAACCATTAAGTGATTTAACTGCGGCAGTTCATTTTAATAAAACATCTGGCAAGGTCGGGGTGGCTTTTTTCTATTGGGTAAAATCAAATGGTGGACATTGGCAATACTTCTTCCCTACAGATTCGCATATTCTTGGGATGGGTAAAATGTGTGATGTATTGCATGATGTAGAATTATTAAATTTCGATAAGAATTTCGATAACAACAGGGGGTAATAATGAAACACTATTTTCAATCACTATTTAATGAAAATCTTACATTTGTATTAGGTTGGGAAGCATTTGTATTATTTATGCTGTTGATGTTTATCTCGATCATCATCAGGTTAAATAGAATCGAAAAGAAGCTGGAGGCTAATAATGATAATACTTGAACTAACTGAATGGATCATACAAGCGTATATGTTGGGGGTTTTTATGTTGGGTGCTTCCATGTTTGTATTCTTTTTCACATTAGCGTTCTTTGCAATAAAGGATTATAAAAACAAATGAAGATTCCATTCATAACTGAAATAAAAGAACTGAAAAATGCGATCTCAGAAGCGGAAGGTGAGATAATATTCCTGAAAGAAGAAACAAACAAAATGCGGATACAAATCGCCATGACAGAAAGAATACTGAAAGAAGGTGAATCAGGTAAAATCGCAAAACATCGAATGATTGAAACAATCTATAACATACTACGATGAACACATACTATGGACATACCAGACAATAACGGCTATGAATTTGAAGAAGCGGCAGATTTAGCCAGGAAAGCAGTAAACAGATTAAACGTAACAAAAATCGCAGTAGAATATCTATTTGCCAGGGATGATTTTGATAGGGATGAAATGAGATATTGTAAAACGATTGAACAAAAATGGCAGAATTTCACAACCGAACAGAAACAAATATTATTTTTTCATATTGTACAGGGATATTCATTCACAACTATAGGAAAATTAAACGGTTACACGCAACAAAACGCATCGAAAATCTTCCATAAAGCCTGTGAAATCATCCAAAATAACATATAATTAGGTTGTGATTGCCCCTATATAAGTAGAGGGGTGATCCGTTCCCCTACTCGCCAATGAATAATCGCATGGTGGGCGAAAGACAGGAATGACGGGTATGGTTCAGCTGAGCCTATTAAAATGCCAGACATCGAAAAACAAGATAGGGGAATAACTCTCAATGTAGAATTGGTTGGGATTAAGAACCTTAAAACAACTCATAACTGGCGGCTTGAGTTCGATGTATATGAAATTGATTCACCAAAAGTAAAGAATCTTATGGATAAAATTAACAAACCTCTTGTGATGGCTTTAGTCGATGAGTAAAACGACGGAAAATCGACGGGCTAATGGCCAATTCGCTAAAGGTAATTCTATTGGTGTGCAATTCAAGCCTGGAAACAACGCTAATCCTAATGGAAGGCGAGGTGCGTTGGCTGATATAATCAATAAAGTATTTGAAGAAGAAGATGTTGATGGCAAGACAAACAAAGAACGGATGATCCGCAAAGTGTATAGAATGGCGATGAACGGAAGCCTCGGTGCTGTATCATATCTATCTGATAGATCAGAGGGTAAGGCTAAAGAATTCAAAGAAGTAACCAACAAGACTGAACCAATCAAGATAATGAGCTTTGACTAATTGGTCTATAAACAAAGTAAGAAGGGGGATTCTCTTAGCACCACACCGATTCAAAGTCGTTGTAGCTGGTCGCAGATGGGGAAAATCTTATCTCAGTCTGATGTGGCTATTAACAAAAGAAATACAACCAGGTGAACGTAGATGGATAGTAGGGCCAACATACAGGCAACTGAAAACAACGACATGGCCGATACTAAGATCGTTGATGCGGCAATACGAGGGTGCTGTGATTAACGAAACAGAACTATCTATAAAGCTACCGAATGATTCCGAGATTGCTCTTAAAGGTTCTGAACAAGAGAACAACTTGAGAGGAAGCGGAATTGATATGGTCTGCATGGAAGAATTCTCATATATCAAGCCTCATGTATACGAAGAGATTATCTATCCGATGCTGACAACAACTCAAGGTGATGCCTTATTCATTGGTACACCTAATTCATTTGATCATCTATATGATTATTACTTACGGGGCCAGAGTGAATCAGATTGGAAGTCGTGGCAGTTCACTACAGAGGAAGGCGGCTTTGTACCAAAGGATGAGATCGAAAGAGCAAAAGCAACAATGGATGAACATACTTACAAGACTGAATTCCTTGCTGATTTCGTTAGTTCAGGAAGCCGTGCCGCATACAACTTTGATCGTAAGATTCATGTGAAACAGGCTGAAGAATTAACTGCCAATCTATGGTTTGGAATGGACATGAATGTTGATTACATGACGGCTGTGCTTGGGTGTTCATATTCAGATGGTACGATACACTATTTTGATGAGATAAGATTATCTAATTCGAATACAGATGAAATGGCAAAAGAGATGAAGAAGATAGCACCAGGGATAAGTGTATATCCAGATGCAACAGGATCAGCACGATCAACTACTTCAAATAAATCAGATCATCAGATATTACGGGATCATGGTTTTAATGTGATCTCAAAGAAAGCTAATCCACCGATAATTGATAGAATCAATTCTTTAAATCGGATGCTTGTCGATGCCAATGGTAAGATACGGATGACAGTTGATCCGAAATGTACCTACCTGATTAAAGATTTAGAACAAGTGCAAAGATCAAGGGACGGAAAAATAGAAAAGGTAAAAGATATAACTCTCACTCATGCCTTCGATGCTTGCAGTTATTATATTGCTATGAAACATCCTGTGGTTAAGAGATTGGTAACAAGTTCACAATGGTAGGTTATGGAATATAATTATCACGATAAAGTGATGCTTCCTTCTCTCGGTAGGGATGTAGTCATGCAATCTGTACAACGAGCCGAGAACGATTTGAAAAAGGATGAGATTGCTGAGAAAGATACTGCTCTTGATTTCTATTACAATAAGAAATTAGATAAACATCTGGCTCAATGGTTTCCAGGATCATCATTAGAACAAGTGCCGCCATTCGGTATGCGGATTGTACCACGATTTGCAAAGGCAAGGATGATGTTATTTAAATCACCATGTGAAAGATTTATCAATGGTGAACCAGCAGATGAATACAACGATCTTGCTTATCATCTGGATAGTAAATCACGAGAGTTCGCAGAAATAGCATGGCTCATAGGGAAGTGCCACTTCCGTAGTAAGTATTCGGATAGGCATGAACGGATTGAATACGATATAGTCACCAATGCAAAAGAATATTATCTCTATGGTGAATCAAGTCCGTATGGCATAAGCTATGAAGTAGGGAAAGATTTAAAAGGTGATCGGAAGTTTGTATTCTGGAGTGAATCAAGAAATGGTGAACCTGGATTACATTTCGCCTTTGATACTGTTGGCCGTGTTAATCCAATAGGCGACAATACAGACCTAATTAATCCTTATTCGATCATACCTTTGAGCAAGGTTGAATTCTCATCGGATAGTATGGATGTGGCAAGGGCTGGATTACAAGTAAGTATAGCTATGACTGAGATCGCTTTGGCCACAAGGTTCGCATTAGGTCAGCCAGTTATCACAGGGATAGATACAGAGATTCCTAATTTGAAGGCTGGTATCGAAAGGCTAATATCATTACCAGAAGGTGCATCCTTATCCTATGTATCACCAACTGGTTCTATCCGAGACATGATCGAATCCGTAAAGATGATGATCAATCAAGTGGGCCAGAATCATTCACTTGCTATCAGATGGGGTGAAGGCGGTACACCACCAAGCGGTGAAGCATTAAAGATTATGAGCATGGAAAATCTTGAAAGCCGTGAATCAGATATACCATTATTTAAGGAATGGGAACACTCAAGATATGAAATAGATCGCACCATATTACAAGTACATCAGAATAAAACATTATCCGAATCTTATTCAGTTGATTTCGCTGAAGCTGGATTCCCTACTACCTGGGCTGAGGAAAAAGATAGATTGCAATTCCAATTAGATAACAACCTAATGAGTAGGAAAGAATTAATCAGGTACTTCAATCGAGATATTCCTGATGAACAATTAGATGAAATGCTCGGTGAATTAAAAGAAGAACAAGAAGTACCAGCAGTACCAGAGACAGGATTATTACAAGCATTGAGGCAACCAGTTGGCTAAAGATAAAGCGGCACAGGATTTCGCAAGGGCGATAGAACGAGTACAGTCTGAACTTGTCAGTCAGATATTTGATTTAAGGAATCAAGGATTAACAAGGGATGAGATCGTATTGGTATTGCAGACTTTAGATATGGAAGATGTAATCATGAATCAACTGGGATTGAGTTCTGATCTTGATAATCTTATGCTTGAATATCAAGCAGTATTAGGTTCTATGGAAATGACGGGTGCAGTAACGGATGAAGTATTAACTGCCTTGTTACGAATGGATAATAATACATTCATGAAACAGATAGGATTGATGGGTGATCAAATCAGAAATGAAGCGGCAAGGGGAATTATAGCTGGTGCAAGTGAAGCTGATA
>VTLG01002640.1_pt1 | contig 22462 bp, 34 predicted proteins | sample 4694571 | NCBI WGS metagenome assembly VTLG01 (sample SAMN12604809, study PRJNA352737) | marine metagenome | biome: ENVO:00000447; feature: ENVO:00000209|ENVO:00000569|ENVO:01000036; material: ENVO:00002151; isolation source: viral sequences binned using virsorter ...
GAAGATATAGATGTTCTTGAAGAAACCGTTTTAGGTGGAGTTTTTGGTGGTTTAGCTGGTGGTATTCTTGGAGGAGGTCTAGGTGCTCTAAATGCAAAACTTAGAGGGTTTAAAGGACTACAAAAATTAGACAAATACTTTACAAACCAATCAAAGCGTGTTGAAAAGGGAACAAAAAAACGTGACGAATACCTAAAGGCTCATCCTGAAGATAAAGAATTAATAGAAGAGATGGTAGCAAAGTTAAAAATAGATCCAAGAAGATTAGACCCAACAAAAAAAATAGATCCAAGAAGACTAGATCCAGAAACTGTGAAAATTGGACGTTCAATAAGAGAAAGATTGGCAACTCCTTTTGTTTCAAGAATAGGGAAAAAACAAAAAGTTGACGGACAACCTGAACCATATACAATAGAAAAACAGTATGGTCTTAGACCTGTTGGTCCTTCCCTATCTTTAGAGGTAATGGAAAATGCTTCTGCTGCTGCTCTTGCAATAAAAAGAAAGGCATTAGAAGGAAGGAAACTTACAAAGGCACAAATAAAAGCAGAACTGAAAAAAACACGAATAACTGAAGTTTTACACAAAACATTACAAAAAACAGTTGATGGTGATTACACTCCTGTTCAACTGGTAGATGCAAACGGTAACAGAATAGCCCTTACTCCTTGGGATGAACTTCATGTAATAATGAGAGAATATGGACTTAGCCCTAAAGAATTTTCACAATTATATATGGCAGAGGTATCAGATGCTGCTAGACTTTTAAAACAACAACAAACTGTAAGTCTTCAAATGAAAAAATTGTTACGTCCAGATGAAATGAAAAAAATTGGTACATTTGAAAACATAAATGAACAACTAGAGTATTTAAAAAAACATCAACGTAGCGTAATTTCTGATAATAGAATAGCTAGAGAGTTAGAAGTTCCCGATGAATATTTACAAGACTTGAGAGTTTTTCAACGTATGGTTGAGAAAGGTTCACCCGATAACTTTTTAAAAGCTGGTTGGAGAGTGTTTAAAAATTTTGATAAAGCTCGACTTGGCTTAATGACAATTCAACCTGCAACTACAATTCGTAATACAGTTAATGGTACAGCTAGATTGGCTGTGTTTGCACTTGATAATTTATTTCATGGAGCAGTAACAGGAGACATGCAAAGAATATTGGCTGGTCCTAGGCTCTTATCTACCATGCTTGATCCTACTGAATCTCAAATGTTAAAGATTATATTTTCAGATGAAATGCCTGATACAGTTACTCAATTATATAGACAAATGGCAGACATTGAGGCTTCAACATTAGAAAAACCCTCTAGAATGGTACAAATATCAAGGTGGTTAAATGGGGCTAATACTCTTGCGGATAATGCTTTTAAAAGAGCAATATTCTTCACAGAGTTATCTACGAGAGTAGGTAAAAAAGAGCTTATGGACAAGATGATTAATGCTAAATTTACAGAAATTCCTGATATAGATAAACATGTTTCAGAGGCAATGCAGGAGGCTTTAAGTTTTACCTACCAAAGAGGATTTAAATCTAAAGCAGCAGGAGCAGGATTTTGGGAAGCACTTGGAAATGAATTTATAAAAAAGTTTAATAATCCCGGCATGTCTTTACTTGTTCCTTTTCCAAGGTTTACAGCTAACTCCATTGAATTTATGTATAAACATGCTCCTTTGATTGGGCTTAGTGATCTTCCATATATGGCTACCAAAGGAAAGTTTTTTGGTGGTGGTGCAGGAAAAAATCCCAATCTTCTACCTTTATCACTAAAGGGAAAGGACACTGCTGGTAATATAGTTGTTCCTCAAAAAATTGAAAAAGCAGGAAAACTTGTAAAGAATCCAAAGTTTAAAGAACAGCTAATTAACGAAAATAAGCTCAGAGAACTAGCATTAAAAAAAGCCACAGAGCAAGAAAATTTATTTAGACAAGCTCTTCCCAAAAGAATTGCTAATCAACTTACAGGCACAGCTATGTTATATGGTGCTATACAACTAAGAGCAGCACAAGGACCAAATTCAAAATGGTATGAAATGTATAATGAAGATACAGGAGAATACATGCAAGCAATGGCTTTTTACGGACCTTTTGCTATTTACATGTTAGCTGCAGATATTATATTAAAAAGTAATGAATTTGGTGATTCCGATATAAATCTTGTCAATCCCAAACAGTGGGAAGATACAGCTAAATCCTATATGGCAGAACGACTTCTCGAAAAGGATACATTTGGAGATTTTTTAAAAGCTGTTGCTGGTCCTCAATTTAAAACAGGAATGGGATCTGATTTTATACGTGGTTTGTATGATGGAGTAACTGATTACAATGTAGCTACAGAAGCATTAGATCCAACTGACCCTAACTATGAATCTCAAGTAGAAAAAGCTAATAGAAAAGTTGAAGATAAGTTTGCTGAAACATTGGGAAATATAGCAGCAACTTTCTTAGTCCCATTGGGTGCTGCAAGAGATGTTATGGCTGGATTTGATCCAGAAGACTATCAAGGCATGAAGTCCACAGATTCCATTAGTCCTGCAGATACATTTATAAAAAAGGCATTAAGAGCACTTCCAATTGATAGAGAAGGTAGATATGTTGGTTTATTCAATGCTAAAGAGGGTGCAAGATTTGTACCATTTTCAGGTGAAGGCAGTATTGCTCAAGAACCTATCACAGCTACTAAAAGACCTGATGCACCACCAGCACAAAGAGAAAAAGGTGTTAGAAGGCAGTTTACAGGATTAGGTTCTCCTTATGAAAAAAATGTATTGGAAGAAGAATTAGAACGACAGGGGTTAAAAGCATATAAGTTATTTCCTCGTATTCCACAAAGTTCCGAACTTACACGATCTATACGTAAATACTATCAAGAACGAGTAGCTGGAGAAATAATTCCATATATAAATTCTTCTAAGTATAAAGATATACCACAGAGAGAGAAGGGAGTAAGGTTAGAAGCCTTTATACGTGAAAGTGTAGAGTCTCCTTTGAGTACAGTTCAAGAGCGACTTTTATATAAATTGCAAGACCTAGAAAAAGGCACTGATGAATATGAAAAAACAGAGGAAAACCTTTCAGAAGCTTTGCAGATAGAATTTAAAAAAGGTAAAGATATATTTCAAATAAACTCTATAGAATTATTTAGAAATCAAAATGATAATCGTAATCCTAATTTTAATGATATAAGGGATATGCTGGAATTGTTAATGAATCTTAAAGCAATAAAAAAGGGCAAGGATTAAAGCATATGACAACTGCTTCATTAATAAAACTATTTGAAACTGTAGGTATTCCTGTAGTAGCTGCTGCTGCTGCAGGTTATGCCCTATGGTGGCTTATTAAATGGATTACCAGTAATTTAAAAAATGAATTAAGAGAACAACACGATGAAATAGATGAAGAGATGAGAGACACAAGGGAAACTCTTTCTAAGCAAATAAAAGATTTAAATGTAATCATCATTCGACTTATTGACAGAGTGCGTGTGTTAGAAATAAATTTCATAGAGCATGATGAAACTGTAAGAGCATTATACGGATTAAAGAGGCAGGATAGAAAAAAGCCCCGACACGAAATGGTGGAGGAGCTTAAAGAACAGATAAAAGATGCAGGTAGATTAAATGGAGATTAGAAATGCCAAAGCGTAAAAAAAGCAATATGAAAGGACTAACCATAAAGGGTGGACACAAACGCCCTACTAAAGCAGGTGCAGGTTTAACTGCAAAGGGTGTAGCTAAATACAGAAGACAAAATCCCGGAAGTAAACTTAAAACTGCTGTAACAGGTAAAGTAAAACCCGGAAGCAAAGCAGCTAAACGTAGAAAAAGCTACTGTGCAAGATCTGCAGGACAAATGAAAAAATTTCCTAAAGCTGCCAAGAATCCAAACAGTAGACTACGACAAGCAAGAAAAAGATGGAAATGTTAAAATTTATCTTTATTAATGTAATCAGGTAATATCTTTTGTATTTCTCTTCTGTGTCTTTTACTATCAACGATAATTTTAAAAGCTCTTATTACAGCAGAGGAAGTTGTAAATTTAAACCAAAAAGGAAATATTGCATGGACTAATCCTAACGCACAACACCATAATAATTTTAAACTGTTCATAAAAGCATCCCTCCCATGACACCAATACGTTTGTGGGTTATCTGTATCTCTAACATGACTAGTGAATAGTCTTAACAAGGAAGGGTTTTTGTATCCTTCCTTTTTTTGTTGCCATTTTTTGACTTCTTTTGTCATATTTTTTTCAAGGTTATCTGGCATTTATTTGTCCTAAGTTTTCAAAGTAGGCTTTGTTAAATCCTCGTTCCCATTCTTTATAAAAAGAACTACCTTGCTTGTATGGATTAATTATTCGTCCACGCTTAAACGCACGATATCCTTTATCATGTTGAATACGAAGAGGAGGGTGACGTTCTTTACTCATGCTGTTTCTCCCTTAAATGAAGTAATGTCTACTAATTCACAAACTCCTGCAGTACAAGAAAGCTCTTGTGTTCCTGTAGTTGTATCTTCTTTTTCTATATCAGATAGTTTAGACCAATCAATATCTTTTGGCATCTGTTTCATCAACGAATTATACTCTGTTTGATCTACATCTTGATATGGGGCTTGCTTGTAAGAGTGATCTGTGTGTGGTAAAAATGATACACCAGACAAGTAATTAAAATTATCCCAACACCAAGCTCCTACACTTACCCATTCTTTTTCTTTGACAGATATAGTAACTGATGGTTTATGTTCACACCAATGTTCTGCATAAGTTTTCCATAACTTTAATTGCTCTATGGCTGATAGGTCATTTCTACAAATTGCTTTTGTAGGAGACTTCATTGGAAATGAAAATACCGTAGTAGTATCTATATTTAAATGATCTGCTTCATGTGGAACACCTACACTTATCATCAACTGTGTCAATGGATCTTTATTATCTGCTCTAACTGTACGTATATAATGTGGATTGTGTCTTGCATGAATACCACTAGAACTATCTACAAGTTGGCTGACTGTACCTGAAGGTTTAACACAAGTAATAGCTGTAGATTGTGGTATTCCCAACTTTTTAGCCCATTCTTTATTTGTTTCTATAGCTACATTACGTAAATACTCTAGTGTATTTGGTAGCTTTTCTGTTGTTCCATTGAGTAATTCGCAGTCCATTATACCAGTTAATGATACACCTAACAACCTTTCTTCTTCTGTATTGTTAATCCACCGTTTTCTTAAATACCCAAAGTTAGTAAGGGTAGATTGAATAGTTCCAAGTATAGTAGCTAATTTTATTTTATTTCTAAGTGTGGTTTTTGTGTCACCATTTCTACATACAACTTCTGTTAAATTGCAGAATTGATTTGGTCTTAGTATTATTTCTGAACAAGGGTTTGTTCCAAAATCTACATCTGCATTTCTTCTTCCGTTTTGTGCAGCTTTAATCTGTGCTGACTGTCTGTTAAACATTCCTCTCTCACCTGATTTACTTTCATAAAGAGAATACCATTCTTTCATAAAGGTAGCTGTATCTGGTGGATCTGTATAGACAGCAGAGTTATTAGCCAGTGATCTTTCTGGATTCGTTTCCCACCACTGTCCTTTCTTTGCTGATCTTAGTCTATCATCTGAAACATTAGAAAGAGATATCAATGCAGACCTTCTTACTCCACCAACAACTACCACTTCACCTGTCTTACAGACAATATCATGGCACTCTAATGAAGTAAGTTTTCTTCCACTAGCTTCTTTAAACTTAGTAATAGTAAAATCAAATAGATCAACTAAAGGTTGTGGTCCTGAAGCTCTACCTCCAAAGGTCTTTAACCTTGCTCCTGAAGGACGTATTTTATTTACGCTTATCTTTGGTATGCGACATGTATACAGATATGAAATCAAATCTCTAAATGCTCTTGCCCATCCTTCTTTTGAGTCTGCTACAGAAATTACATCTTCTGTATGCTCAAACTCTCGATCAGGTATTGTAGGTAAACTATTTATGTATTGTCTTTCAACAGAAAATCCTACTCCTGTTCCGTTCATTAAAATATAAAGAACTTCATCAAAAGCTTTAGGATTATCAATAGGAATGTATGAACAGTTATAGCCAGCTATGTGCTCTCTATCTAAAGCAGGACCAGCAGTCATCATAGCTCTCATGCTAGGCATAATATTTAAAGATACAATGCCTCCCTTTATTTGTTTCCACATACTATCATCAATAGAAACTTCTAAAACCTGTTCTGTATGATACTTAAAATAATTTATAAGTCTGCTTACAGTCTCTTCCCAAGTCTCCCTTCTGTTGTCTTCTTCTATCCAACGAGCATATCTTGAAAGAGCAATGAATCTTTGGTAGTCATTCATATAGTTCATATTTAGGTACTCCAGTGCATTTTACTTTTAGGTTAAGAACTCTAGTTCCTTCTAAATTTTCTAATAGTTCATGTAACATTTCTGTTAGTTCAATCGTAGGATCACCATCTACAGGCATCATAAACTCACCATCCTCAATTTCTAAAAATATGTTAGCTCTAGCTTTCATTGTTTATAACTACTTCTTTTAATAATCTATTTAAATACCACTCAGCCTTTTGTAAGTCTTCATCTTTGTTTTTATATGTTTCTCTCCACGTATACTTTACCACATTTCCCTTACAATAGCCACGAAATTCTTCGTCTGTTAAAGCTGCTCGTATAGCTTGTATACACTCTATGCCATGTTTGTTATAGTGTGGTGGATTATTGACCATATCTTCACTTTTTTCTTTAGCTTTTTGCATTGCTTCTCTAGCTAATATGTAATCATCACTTGGCATTATGCATTTCCTTCCGTATCACTGTCAAATTTTAATTGTATAACATTTCCCTTTGTTATTTTTTCTTGATGTTCTACTATATCCATATGCTCTAGTTCAATGGGGCTAACTTCTGCATATTCATTTATTACGTATCGTATAAAGGCATTTTCATTTAAAGCAGGAACGGTAGCAACCAATAAAGAACAAAGTTGTTCCATAGTGGTCATTTCCTGTTTACTTAACGATGACTTAGACAGGTCTGCAAAAAGTTGAATTTGTATTTCTCCTGTCCATCCTATGCTTTCTTCATATTCTTCGTCTGCATCTGCCATGACAGGTTTTAACACAATAACAAAATCATTTTTATTTATCTGATTAAATCGCATTGTCATCCTGCCTCTCTTCTACAGTTACTATTTTTGGTGGCATAAATTTTATCTTTTCGTTCATCCACGTTAAAGGTATGATCCTATCATAAAACAATATATCATTTTTATCACACCACATTCCATAAGTTGTATTTGAACCTTTTCTAATTTTTCTTTTACTGTTTTCAAAAACAATTCTAACATCTAGTTTTGGGTGTTGTTTTTTAACCTGTGCATGTTTCTTTCTGTCTGATACAGACCAAAAACCTTTTACTTCTATTATTATACCATTGTCTAAAACAAAATCTGGTGTGTAAGAACGTATAGCAAAATCAATCCATTTTATTTTTACAGTTTCATATCGTATTTTGTTGTTAGCTTTTTCTATTTGCTTTGCTACTTTTTCTTCTAAACCAGATCTAAACCCACTTGCTCTAGCTTTTTTGTATCCTTTTTTATTATACTTTGACTTTTGAACCATTATGGATAATACCTTCCTCATTAAATGACAAAGAAGAAATAGGAAGATTATAACAATTAGCTCTAACAGTAAAGTTATTACTTGGGTCATGCTGACCTTTTGTTAAATATGTAGCCTCTTCATAATATTTATCTCTATCTTTTACACCAAGAAACCACCCTTTAGATTGATCATCTAAAACCCTTACAAAAGCAAAATAATCACACTCTTGTTTTTTAGTTAGGTCTGCTACACTACATTCATAGTTTAATTTTGGGGCAACAGAAGTTTTCTTTGTCTTAACATCTATCTTTTTATTGGATACAATTAAATCATAATCTCTTGTGTTATTCTCTTCTCCTCCTAAAACTTTTCTAGCTATTTCTTCACCAAGAAAACCAAACACATTTCCCTTTCCACGAGTGATGCTCTTATATAGCACTCCCATTTCTTTTGCTTTTTTGTGTGCTTTATTTCTCATGTTGTTTGTGATAACTATTTCCATCATGGCACAGACATCCTTTTTTGTTAAAAGTTTTCTTTATTATAAGATTCTTCTTCTTTGTTTATGTAATATACCATAGGCTTTTCTTTAGCTTTGCTTACTTTAGATTGTTCTCTGGACAGTGCCTTTCCCCAACAAGTATATCTGAAATCACAAAACTGACACTCTTTATTAAGAACATATCTTCCACTTGGTTTTCCTCTGTATGTCTCCTCAATAGGGTTATAACAGCGTTTAAATTTATTTTCTTTTAGTGTATTTACGGTATCTTCTAAGTTTTTAATTACTGCATCTGTATCACTTGTATACTTTATATATTTAAACTCTCCTGAAGAATGATTGATAACCCACCATCCTCCAGCTTCAACACCTTTGCCTTTTGCATATATAGCAAGTTGTCCTATGTAGCCAAAGCTATCATTCTTTTCTACACTATTTCCTGATACCCATTTGTTTCTATAGCTCCAAGGACTAGCAGATTTAATATCATCTACTTTATTATCTACGATAAGATCATACTCTCCACTAATTGTCTCTCCAGCAATTTTTACCTGTACTTTTTCTGGTTCTCCATATTTTACACCAGCTTCAGTTAATGCACCTTTGAAGACAGCTTCAGTTATATCTCCTATCAACATTCTAAGTAAAAAATTTGTGCCACGAGCTACTGCCTTCTCTGGCTTGTTTTTCATAAACCAAAGTTGGCAAGTAGCTCTACCAATGTTGCTGGCTCTTAGTCTGAACTTCCTGTTGTCTTTATCGTCAAACTGTTTAGCTACAGCTTGTTCTACATGTTTCATTATTTTATTTCTAGTGGTTTTTGACATTCCTTTAGACCCACTAATAACTTTACTGAAATAGTCATGCACCATAAATTCAACAGGATGTTCCACTTTACAACTCCTCTGTTACAGTTATAAATTCATCTATAACATCATCTTCTGCTTGAGAATAACCAGAACCATTTGACTTTTCCTCATATCGTGATTTTATCCAACTGTTTTGACCGTCAACCCAATCTACAAAGCTACGGAAAATATCTTGATCTTCCTCTTTGATGCTAATCTTGTTGGATAAATCTACAGAAACAATGGGTGAATATAACATGTTTCCATTAGTCATGGGATTGCCCTCTGTGGTAATGGTCATAGAATGTTCTGGCAATAATCTCTTTGCAGAGAAGTATTGTTCCACTGCTTCTCCCATAGATTTGAAGGCATCCTTATTATTAACTTCCCATATAACTGGAATGTTAATAGGTTCACCAGAAGACTCTCCCTTCTCGTTCAATACCTCATTTGAAGAAGCTACGCCAAATAAAGCACGTACTCTTTTAACTGAAGAGATTAATCTGCGAGTAGATTCTGGTAAAGCTTTCCAATCCTTAATGTATCCAGAAGGTCTACCACAATTAAAACCACCATCCGAATCCATATGGTCAGAGTTATTAAAGTTATCTTGTGTAGAAAATACTGTCTTAATAAACTTACCCTTACGTCCTGCTTCATCTGGATGTGTAAAGGGAACCCAACGAACATACCTAAACCGTTGAAGAAATGGACGAAATGTAATTCCTTCTGAATAATGTATGTTACCATTGCTATCAGTTAATGCAAATGTTCCTCCGGGAACAACTTCCATTTGTCGCTTCTTTCCTTTAGTAGACACAGTATCCATAATAGGTCTATGCTCAATCTTCATTCGGGGAAGAGCAACATTAGTATCTGACTTTGACGGCTTACCCATGCCCATAGCACTAGCCATTAGGTCATAGTTATCTGTATTAATTGTCGCTAACTCTGTGTTCATAAAAATTTTCCTTTCATGTTAAAGAAGTTGACCATTATACACTAAAATAAAAATTTGTCAACGATATTCTACTACTTCCATCCAATTATCTCCTATCTTACATTCCATAGACAAAGGGACATCAAACTGCATTGCAAATTTTAAATTTAATACAGTCTGTAGCTGCTTTTCTACCCTTTGTATACAGCTTTTTACCCTTTCTTCTTCGTTAGGGTATACATCAATAACTACACTATCATGTACACTGTTTACAATCATACTTCTAAGCACATCCTTCTGTAATGCCTCCTCTACCAGCAGTAACGTCATTTGCACAATGTCTGTAGATACAGATTGCACAGGGTAATTCTTTACAGCAGTAAAGTATGTAATGCCCCCATTGCTCCTACGTTTAGCATTAGGAAAAGCGAACTGTCTTCCTGTAGGAGTCGTTACCATACCAGTAGACATAACTTCATTGGCTAAATCTGTGTGCCAAGCACCTATGCCATCATATTTTTTTATGAATTGCTTGTAGTATGTTTCCTCTGCAGTAGTTTTTCCATACCCTGTAGCACCAAACAATGGAGCGAAGGTATGTTCTTTAGCTTCTTGTCTAGAAGTTTGTTGTCCTGCATCTGATATTACCTTGGCAGTATAACTATGAACATCAAAACCAGTATTTATTTCATCTTTGGCTATGTTGTCCTGCCCTAAAAAAGCAGCCGTTCTAAACTCAAGTTGAGCAAAGTCTGCCTCTATAATTTTTCCACCTTTCCAACGTGACTTAAAAACTTTTTTAATTGGAAAAGTATTTCCCCTTGGCATATTTTGTAAGTTAGGAGAATCAGAAGCTAACCTTCCTGTTGCTGTTCTATGTTGCACTAATCTAACGTGCAACTTACCGTCATTCTTCATATAAGTTTCTATGCCATCCACAAAAGAAGATAGATAGGTATCTAATGCAGATAATCTACGAACTTTATGTAAAAAGTCTTGTGCTTTAGTCATGTTTCTACGTTTAGCTACCGTTTCCAGAAGCTCTAGATTTGTTTTACTTGTACTAAAGCCATGATTAGATACCCAACTTGCAGTTGGAGCAGAGAATTTAAGTCCTGCTATACGTTTTTGGGGTAAATATAAAATGCCTTTAGCATCACATACTCTACATAATCGTTTTGCTTTTCCTATAGTGCCATCTTTCTTTCTAACTAAATTAAATCCTTTACCAAAACAATCAGAGCACTGTATTGCCTTTGTTTTATACACAAGACTACTCTTGTTTCTAACCTCTTTATCAAAATCTTTTTTCTGCATATACTTTGGAAAACATGAAGACCAATTCGATTTGTCGTTAGGTTTTCTGCTATATATTAACATACTCAACTGTTCTGGAGAAGATAGGTTTATAGGTGTATCTCCCATTAACTCTATCACTTGAGCATTTAAGCTTTGCTGTATATCAGCTTGCTCTTTTTTGAATTGCTTTTTAACTATGTTTAGAGCTTCCTTGTCTACCGAGAAGCCCCTTGAATATATCTTAGCTAACAATACGCATAGCTCATTTGTAAGTAATGTTATAGGTTCTAAAGAAGAATATTCTTTTGTATATAATTTTTTTCTTAACCTATCTGCCAACTCCTGTGTAGCTTTTACGTCAGCTAAACAATATTCTTCTAGCTCATCTCCATCTATATTATCCACAGATATTCCAGCTTTAAGTTGCTCCTTCATTAAATCCATCTTTTGGTTTTCAAGATCGTATCTTTCTGCTATAGCCTGTAGAGACAAGGGTTGTTTCTGTGCTCTTTGAAATAAATATTCTACTAACATGGTATCAAAAACTGGTTTATCGTATTTAAATCCACAGTCCCACAACCACGTTAATTCATGTTGTGCATTATGGCAAATTATAACAGCAGCCTCATCAAGTTGAGATTGAAGTTTTTCCTTTGCGTTCTCAGTACTGTGGGTGCTATGATTAAACCAAAAAGAAGACTCCTCCCCTGTATCTTTCTTTGTACATACAAGAACAAGTTTATTATCTGGTGTGAATGGATCAAGTAATATTTTACCAGATGGTAAACGAGTAATTGTATTCTCTATATCCACTGTAAGTTTCATGTTACTCTCCTACGCTGTATAGGTAGCTGTCTCTGGATCAAACATAGTTACAACCCTACCATGTTTTCCAGTAAGTTTGTTCTTTAATACAAGCCAGTGTCTTTCTGCACTGTCTTCTTCCTGTTGTCCTTCAACCATTGGTGTCTTAGTAATACAGAACAACACATCTGCTTCAGATGCTTTTCCTGTTCTGCTTCCTTCAAGCATAGACATATCTACAAACACTTTACCTTCTGCGTCAGCAGATAGTTGCGACATAGCCAATATAACACAACCATATTGTTTTGCTATAATACGCAAACGTATGTAGGTAGCTTTTAGTTTCTCATGGTGGGCTGTGTATGCACCCTCTGGCTGAAATTTATCTGCCATGTCAGCTATGAGAATGTCTGGTTTGTATGCCTTAACTGCTCTCTCCATCCTATCTAAATCCCACCCTGTAGCATCAGCTACATGAAGATTATTTTTTATAGGACTAAACATTGTTTCTGCTTTTGCTTTATCTTTAACTATTTCTCTTATTGTCATGTTGCAAGCTGCAGTAAGATACCTTGCAGATACTCTATTGGTAGCCTCTTCATTTGCAAGCACCATAACCTTTGCCCCTTGATGAAGAAATCCACCCTTACCTGCACATAAAAAGGCATGGCTACTTGTTTTGCCTGTGTTGGGTCTAGCTGCTCCTACAATCAGTTGACCTCCATTAACTCCGGGAACTAACTGTGCAACAGAGGGAATATTTATCTTCCACTTAAACTCCAACTCATTTTTCTTGAGAAGTTCGTCTATGTCCATATTTTCAAAAGTAACCTTCAGTGAGGGCATAAAATCTTCTTCTCGTCTGTCAATAAATTCAATAACTTTATGTAAAGAAGTTATCTCACCATTGGACATCTTGAAAGCTACATCTACAAGTTCATTGGCAGCATCCTCTCTGTTTAGTTCTCTTAATACATCTTGTGCTACATCATGGTTCAATTCTGAACTGTCATGCATCTTTCTGAACAGCACATTATACATATCCTTTTGTGCTGTCGTTAAAGTTTGATTCAAAGAAAAGAATAATGCTTCTACATCTGCTACAGAAATATCATTTTCATATTCTACCATTGCTTGGTCTATAGTAGATTTAATATTTCTTGTTTCTTTGCTTCTAAATATTCTTTCCTTTGCTATACTCTTATTGTTCTCATAGAAGTTACGAGAAATGAGTGTCCGTAACAGTGCTAATTCCATTATATATTCCTTCCATTCAGCATTTCAATTTTTTCCTTGAGTCCACTTATATCATGTTTCTTTCTATATTTCAAGTCATCTTCTAGTTTAAACGAAAATATTTTTGCGTTCAAGTAAGAACTTAGTTGGCGTTTAAGTTCTAAACTTTTGTTGTTAGCATCAGGATCTAACGCAATGATTATTGTATCTACATCTTCAAGTTGTTCACAATACGAAGTTAAAAAAGTAGTTCCAAGTAAAGCAAACCCTACACAACCATCAAAGGCTTGAGACACAACAGTTGCAGAGATACAGTCCTCTACTATAATAGCTATATTACCATCACCAACACTATAGCCATACCCACTAGCACCATACCTTTTCCATTTAGGAGAAACTTTAGAGTTTGTAACCCTGCCTACAGCATCTACAACTTTATAGTCATGTGTTATAGGAAAAACTATTCTGTTCTCCTTCAAATCGTAATACATATTTAATATATCTAGGTTCAATCCATACCTACAAGAAAACTTCTCAAATGTTGGACTGTTTTTTGTGCTATCAATAGCAGGTATAATGTGTGTAGGCATATCAAAGTTGCTTGATACAGTAGCTTCATTACTTTTTAAATCATTAACAGATACTTTTTGTTTTGTTGTTCCAGATAATGAACACCCTGCTTTGTAACAATTATACAACAGTTTTCCAACGCTTCTAGTAGTGGTAAAAGTGTTTCTGCCACCACACTTAGGACAGTTTCCCCTGTAACTTTCATCTAAGGACAAACCTAGTGTATCTATATATTTAACTATGTCCATTCTTCATCATCCATTGTAAAGTTTCTCTTCTCTGCAGCATTACGTGCTTGGTGTGTGCTAATACATACATAAGGCATCAAACTTTCTCTACTTTTGTGTCCACTGTATGCCATGATCTCTGTATCTGTAGCTCCATGATTTGCCAAGTCAGTTAAAACTGTTCGTCTTATGTCTCGTAGTTGAAGGCTCTTAGGTAGCTCTGCTTCATTCATTATGGTTCTAAAAGTTCTAGATATATTTTGTTCCGTATAAGGTTCTAGCTTGTAGGGATTAGGCACTACCCAATTTTGAAACCCATAGTCTTCCTTTTGCTCAACAAGCATACGCACAAGACTATCTGATAAAGGTATTCCCGGTATTCTTTCCTTTGTTTTCTGTATTACCTCTCGTGTATAGAGTTTATCTGTAAAGTTGTAGTTATCCCATTCTGACATTCTTATGTCTTCGATACGTTGCCCCAACTCCACATTAATTCTTACTAGAAGTCCAATGTTTCTCCACTTGTTGACACTAAATGCTACTTTAAGAAACGTATTAAAGTGTTCAGGCAACCAAACATTATTTCTTGGTGCAACTTTTGATCTTTCAACAAATCCCCAAGGATTTTTATCAAGTAAGTCATACTTCATTAATACATTCCATGCTCTTGTAACAATCTGTATGGTATAGTTTGCAAAACGTATGCCATCTGAGCTTGAAGATACACTTTCTATCAATGCCCAATAGATTTGCTGACACTTAGCTACATTTAATTTACTTATAGGAATATCCCCTGCTATCGTGCCATCATCTAGTGGTGTAGCTATTAATCTACGAAGTTGGTAGTCATACTGTGTTCTAGTTTTTTCATTTGAGATCTTTTTCTTAAACTCAAGTGTTTTTAAATACTTAGAAACAGCATCCTCTACAGTTCCTTTTTTATTTAAGTTCATAATAATCCTGTCTCCAATCTTGCTGCCTCTGACATGTGTTCTACTGACCAAGGTGGATCAAACGTAACCTCTACCTCACATTCTTTTATACCCTCAACATTAAGTGCTGCTTGCTTCACTCTCTCAGGTATTACTTCTGCCTCTGGACACCACATAGTAGTCAATGTCATTAGAATAAAACAACTAGCATCGTGTATTTTTATATCATAGATCAACCCTAATTCATAGACATCTACAGGTATCTCTGGATCAAATACTGTCTTAATTTGTTGTATGATTTTATCCTTCATAACAATCTTCCCTGTTCAGGAAATTTTTCTTTCATAACATAGTTCCCTATTCTATCATTAGCCATTTTTACGTAGCTTGAATTAAGTTCTATTAGTGTGCAGTTTCTATCGTTTCTATCAGCTACTATTGCTGTAGTTCCTGCTCCACCAAAAGGATCTAACACATGCCCATCTTTAGGACATCCTGCAAGTATGCAGGGTTCAATAAGATCAGGTGGGTATGTAGCAAAGTGTGCCTCTTTGTATGGCTTGGGAGATACACTCCATACTGATCGTTTATTTCTTTTGTCATAGTTGTTTGTTTTCAACCCCTTCATCTTAGAACGTCCGGGAGTATTATTTAGTTTTGTAATGTCCCTGTTTCTGTTTGAGTTATCTTTTGTTACGGTAGGTTCTTTAATAGCCTCATTGTCATAGTAATACTTCTTGTTCTTACTGAGTAGGAATATATACTCATGTGCTTTCGTGCATCTATCTCTTACGCTCTCAGGCATAGGGTTAGGCTTGTGCCAGATAATATCCTGTCTGAGATACCATCCATCTGCCTGTAGTGCAAAAGCTACACGCCAAGGTATACCTACCAAATCTTTTGGCTTCAATCCTAAAGGCACAACGCTACTGTGAGCATGTTCCATGTGGTGGTGTTTTTTGTTCAAAGAACTAGATGGACCTTTGCCACTACCACTGTAACTATCCCCTAAGTTTAACCATAGTGTTCCATCATCACGCAATACTCGTTTAACTTCACGAAAAACTTTAACCATATTCTCTACATATTCTTCTGGTGTTTGTTCTAATCCTAGCTGTGCATCTTCACCATAATCTCTCAGTCCCCAATAAGGTGGAGAAGTTACACACGTATGAAAAGTATTTGCGTCAAGAGTTTTTAATACGCTTGTGCAATCACCTGTTTTTATTTCAGTAGCCATACTACTCCCTCCATTTAACATGCTTAACTTTGTATTCTTGGTTTTGTCCATAAAAAAGATCTAGCCATGTTCCTGTTCTAAGGTAGGCTTCCATGTTTAATACATATGCATTTAGAATATTATACCTGTTGTTTAACTTTTTATCATACTTTACTCTCAACTGTGTGCGTAAACTGTCTCGTTCTTCTTTGTTTACATTTATCCAATGCTTAACCTTTTTGAGAGATACAGGATGTGTATCTGGTAGCTCTCTTACAGATTCATGTATACTTAAATTTTTAGAGGGTGCTTTTGCTGCTCTTGCTTTGACTAAATTTTGAGTAGCCTTTTCTCTTTGTTCCTCAGTTAATGGCTTACGATACTTCTTTGATACTTTTTTTAATGCCATGTTCATACCCATCCTTCCTGCTGTTCAACCATTCTTTTCTGTCAATGTATTTGCGACCTTGCATCAAGTTGACTATTTTTTTACAATAATTGCAGTATGCACCAAAACGAGACTCTGGTTGTGCTGATTGTGTTTCGTTATAGAAACTAGTTATTCTTTTAACATCAAATCGTTGTTCAAAATAATTCCATATGACTTCAGCTTGAATAACTAAGTCTCCTCCCTCACACTCACTACATAGGTAACTAGTCATATCATACACTTGTTCACCAGATAGAACAGTTATGTTTTCCCTTTCACATTCAACACATGTGTATCTAGTCATGTCCCATTTACGTTTATCTGTCATTGTTTAGCCTCTCTAGCATAAAAATAAAAGGCAGCAAGCATCAGGGGGAGAACAAACCCTAACACTCACTGCCTTTGAGTAAGACAAGATATATATTATGCAGCTACTAACTGCTCAAAGTCATCATAACGTATGATCTTTTTAAAGTTCGAGCCACGCACTAAAGCTTGAACTTCTTGCTCTTGTCTTAACGCACGATCACCGTATTCTGCCCCTCGCAAGCTATCCCGATCAACGTGTGTTCCGTAATGAGTAAGCGAATTGTATAAAGCATACCCATTGTTACCTATCTTGTTGGAGTAGGTATCCCATAAGCCCATCATAAAGTTGAGCATTTTCTTATTTACTGCCTTCTCTGTTTTAGTTTTCCTTACACATAAATTCTTGGACAGAAATGTTTGTGTATCATCTCTAGATACAGGCACTTTTCTCATGTGATTAAACAAATGCCCATCTTCTATCAACACTTCGGGCCATCTAGAGGCAATCTTACCTAGCTTGTCTGGTTCAGCCATGACAGTGTGCTTAAATGATACAGAAGTATTTTCTGCAATACGAGTTTGCCCATTCAAGCAAGATAGCCTACGAAGAAAAGCAGATACATCATACTTGACAGATCCATCCACACTATCCTTAACACGCATTGCCAATGAAGTAGGTTCACCAATAGCTTCTTCAAAGTTGTATGCCTTCAGTTCTATATCTGCATACATACGTGCATTGTTACGACTAGTTACAAACTTAACTTTTGCATCTGATAAATCCAGATCAGACATCTTCAGTCCCTCTACCAATGAATCCCATAAATCACTGTATGGTCGAGGAGTATATCGTGACTTCACAATACCCAAAACCTCATTGGTATCTGAGTTTACAATCTTTTGTCCCAACTGCGTAGATATTGCTGATCCTGCATGTTCAATAGGACGTAGTTCTGGTGTAAACTTTAATGCATCTGGCAGCTCAAATACGTTCTGAGAAGGGGAAGCATGTGCTATCAGTTCGTTATCTGTGTAATACATAATATGTTGTCTCCTTTTTAATGTTAAAAATATACTATCAAACTTTTATTTATTTGTCAACATCTTTCTACTTTAAGTATGTATGCCCATCCATTTTAGCAGTAACAACCATATTTTTTGCCCAACTTGGATTAGCTTTTTTATGGGCGTAGTAATGAGTTGCACCATCAACCCTGTCCTCACCAAATCCCATATATACAATATATGCAGCAATTACACTGTCCTCCCATCCATCTAAATTGTTTATTGAATCACTTCTACCATCACAATACCAACTAAACTGACATCTGTTGCGTACAGGATAGTATTTTCTCTCATGTGCTTCAAGGGTAGGGTCTTTCTTAGTCTTCCAACTTTCCCTAATTGGTCCTTGTGTAATCACCTCACAGATTGTATCTGGATAACGATCACTAAAAGCACGATTAATTACAACTTGTGAAGTAGCTATTTTCTCATCAAAAGATTCTCCTCTTGCCTCATGGTATGCGTTTACAGCTAAACAATAAAACTCTCCCTCTACATCTACAGCAGAATATGCGTAACCCTCTGGCTCCATTGGGTAAGCTATACCTGAAAGTATCTGTAACATAAGGGAAAATGCAGGTAAAGAAATATCAAACATAATACCCCCTTGCCTTTTGTTTTCTTCTTTGCTTACGTTCTTTTGTCATTTTCTTGTCCTTTTTCTTACGAGTAATTCTATCCCTCTTACGAGAGTTTTCTATAGCTTCACTGTTTTTTACTTCTCCTCGTGAAAATAAACTTATATCACGAATCTTCATTTTAATTACCTCCTGAATTAACTGGTATCAGTATGGGTAAGACATGTAGTTAAACATAATGTTGTAACTGTTTAATTTAATGTATTAAACTATACAATATCATATTTTTTACTGTCTGTCAAATTATTCCTGTGGATAATTTTCTTTTAATATTTTATCCATTGTCATTTTGTCCCACCCCATACCTACAAGGCTGTTTAATAATTGTTTATAACTAATAGCTCCGTATTCATACTTTTGAATAAGTTGTGCTACTTTTCTTCGTTCAAATTCATCTTTACCTATGATTACTGTTTCATTCATATGTTACTCCGTCTGTCCAGTTCCAAATCTCTGCTTGTTGTCGTAACCAATCATTGATTACTTCGATAGTTACATTTGTAATATCACGAGCTTCTGTGTCCGTAATAATTTCAACTGCGATATCTTCTGGTAACTGAACGTAGTATTCAATCTGAAATTGGTAAGGGTTGTATTCCCCACTACGCTTGTGCATAACACTATCCTGCCTTTCTCAAACGCTTCACATTAAAAACTGGTTGAACACTTTCACCAAAGGATTTTGCTATGTTACCTACATAAAAATAGGCACTAGACTTTCTCCAGTGAACACCAATACTTTGTTTACCTTTTGAAAATCCATAACGATTTATCTTTACTCTAGCTTTTTCTGATCCAAATAGTCCTGTTTTGTTCATCACTAACATGTTCTTTCTCCTTTTCTAGGTTCTAAGTTTAGTTTTATAGTAATTAGTTTACATGTTACTCCATTTACTGTCAAGGTGTCCCTCAAAAACTGCCTCCACTTCGTGCGTTACTATTAGGTTATTAGACTCATATCCATTCACCTCTGTATCTAAGTCTTCTGCATCGACAAGAGCTTGTAACAACTCTTCCCAAAGAGGTGAAGCCATATATTGGTGGACTTCAAAATCTAATTCAATCCATGTGACAAACATGGTATCTTCAAAGTCAGGCTTCCACACCACTGTGTATTTATTTTTAGCCATTGTCTTTCCCTCCTAGTTGTTCTACTTCTACTACTTCAACTACTTCTGTATCTGAACGTTTTTCAAAATAAAAATCACCTTCAGTATACTTTTCTACTGCCTTTGCTTTATTTTCTGCTTCTACTTCCCATGTTTCATACATGACAACTTTAGCAGTTACGAGATAGGTTTTCATTGTTGCATCCCTCCCTGATACCATGCAGGTATCTTTGTGTTTTTCCATTTAGCCATATAAGATTTTTCTTTAATGTAATAATTTCTATACCCTATTATAGCATCAGTATCATCTTTGCAATAGTCAGGCATACATTGTGGTGGTTGAGTAAACTCTCCCTCTGTAATATTTTTAGGAAGAATACGCAACCCTGCCACAATACCAGAAGATTCTGTCTTGTGAACTCTTTGATACCTCACTGTATACTCTTTACATAGATTGTCAAGTAAACTCCACAACCACCTGTAATTACTTGTATTTTCTCTAGCCCATACTGCACTAGGATGATTGACATGAGTCTTTTTGTAACAAGCAACTTCAGGTTCACCATCTAATACATGATGGGATGTAGATAGCAGTTGTGCATACTCCAATATCATTTTAACTGCATGTTTATCACAATGCATAGTTGCACATACATCAGTATCAGGATGTAAGTAAAATATATTCATTCCTTGATCTCCTTAAAATCTAAACATTGCATTTTCACAAGCATCCTCAAACCCCCACTCATCCGTTGTATTGACTGCCCAAGAGTTACAGGCAGGGCAAGACTCTTGCAGTGTTGGTGCAACCCAATGATGGTCACAGTTTCGACAATCATAGCCAACGTAATAGGTTACTTTTCCATTTGCATCAATAAATTTTTTCTTAGCCATTTTAGTTATCCTTTAGTTTATCCAGTGCGTCATTAATATTATTTCGTATCTCTCTAAGTTCTTCTGGTAGCACCCACTCTCCTCTACCTGCTGTTATAGCATCTATAAGTTTGTTTACGTTGTCTCTCACTTCATTGACTAATTCTTCATTACTTATTTTAACTTCTCCCTCCTGATTGTCAAGAGTAGATAGCTGGTCTTTAATTGCTGATACCATTTTTTAATCCTTTCTTTCATATCTACGCAATGCGTAGTTTGGTTATCAATGAGTTAGAAACCTTATTGGTTTCTTTGTAGTCCAACATAATCCACACGTTCCACAAGATTTAGTTTTATTTACTTGCACAGGACAAGTGATACCTTCACTTGTTATTTCCTCACTATTTGCAGATAGATTGTCGCTAGGTAGGTTACTAAACCTAATCTTAAATCTGTCTGGATACCTTTTACGTAGCCATTCCAACGCTTTACCTATGGCTGTATGTGGATGCCAGCGAGAATATCCATATATTTTCATATTTGTATATATTTGTATCATACGTTCCCACCATCTAACATAAGCGACAGACCAGAAATCCCCTAAAATATGTAATCTTATTACAAACCCTAAAGGGTTTTTCTTAGCCATAGCTTCAAGTTGTATCTCCATTTTATCCATAAGAGCTTGGTTAGCCTTGAACCTATGAGCCATACCTACATTATTGCCATAGCAATCATCCCAATGTTCACAATCACTGGAACAGGTAGCTCTTTCCTCAAGGGTTAGCGTATACATGGGAAGGTTTTTCCAAATACCTTTGGTAATTACTTTATCTTTTTTATCCAGAAGTTTTACGTTATTAGCCTTTTTGATTATATCAAATTTATAATCTTCAGCATCAAATACATATTTTGTATGTATTGTCCTAGCTTCAGCTAGTGCAGGATGCTCTGAATTTAATCGCATGTTTAGTTCTCCTGTTATTGTGTAAAAGTATCTATAATTTCTTCATCTTCATCCAACATGCACAGCACCAATATTTCAAAAAATTTGTTACTACTGCTGTATCTCCACATACGTTACATTTATGTTTGTGCATTTGTCAAGCCCTTCTTATGGTAAAAATACAATTAATAATAATTCAATAAGTATACTTGCTAATTCCATGTTCAGTCCTCCTCTACACTATGACCATGTTCCACCATATTATTTATGGCTTCCTCTCTGGTCATATTAAAACGAACCATCAACCATTCTAGCAAGTCATTACCTGTTATTTCTTTGGTAAATTTACTACCTTCAACTTCTTTTATAGCCATTGTTCAGTCCCTTCGTTTCTTTATATACAAAAATATGTCAATACTAACACGGTTATGATTATAACTCCTAGTTTATCTATTGTGCTAATCATTGTCTAACCCTCCTATTAAAACTTACCCATTGGGTAATTATACTGGTATGCAATCAACAATTTCACCATTCTCTATAATATATCGTTTTCCTCTACCATGACCAAAATTTTCTTGTGGAGGTGATGAAGTTTTATTTTTTACGTCACCTTTCCAATCACGGGGATAATATTTATGCTGCTCTATCATTCTGGCTATGGTAGCACCATTCGTTGGCATATTTTTCATAATATATATTCCTTATTTAAAATTACCCACTGGGTAAGTTTGCTTGGTAAACTTTTTTGTATAACTATCATTATATATACTATAGCACATATTGGTTATGAATGTCAAGTGGTATACAGGATATAGTATAGCATACAATCCCCCCCCCTCACTTATCATCTTATCATCTTATCATCTTATCACCAAAAA
>VTLG01006126.1_pt1 | contig 22457 bp, 25 predicted proteins | sample 4694571 | NCBI WGS metagenome assembly VTLG01 (sample SAMN12604809, study PRJNA352737) | marine metagenome | biome: ENVO:00000447; feature: ENVO:00000209|ENVO:00000569|ENVO:01000036; material: ENVO:00002151; isolation source: viral sequences binned using virsorter ...
TTAGTTCCTCCCTGTAAACTTAGGCCCGCTATATCGTTTTAGCGGGCTTCTTTTTTGTTCTAAGCAATTCTCGACAAATAACATCATAAACCATTGGACCAGTGGCATAACTGCATTATCTGGTTAGTCTAAAAGGACACGCCGTCCCGCCATCGACATATCAATTTTAAATTGTCAACTAAACTATTCATGCGTATGTGATACGCGAAGAACTATTTATATCTAATCAGTAAAATAGTGATAAGGTCTAGGTTTTCCCTTATACAGACTATATCGTCAATATCGGCGAGGATTTGTGCGGAAAAACGGGACACACCCGCACATGGGCCACCCCACCCCCTAGGTATATCTTAATACAGAGCCGCCCTATTTTTTATTTTTTTGAAGCTTTTAGTGTTCCATTTCCTGACAAACCACACTGTAGTCTTATAAACTGACAAAGAACTATATAGTACTATATAGATAGAGAGGGGGTATGGTTATATTGTACTCTTGCCAACGGAGTACCTCCTATTATAACACTCTATACCGATCTGTCAAGTAAAAAATGCACTATAATGTTATTTTTTTCTTGACAAACCCGTATACAGCGTTATAATGGTATATATAAGACTAGCAATATAGTAGTTCATACTCAACCATTTACAACAGAAACTTTAAGTGAGGTATGGGGCGAACATTCTAGCCTTATAATATAACAAAAAAAAGAAGGAACAGGATAACGAGATCTGGTTTGCGTAGATAGTGCTGCACCATTGTTACATCCTTTGTGTAAAGCGGCGCAGTTCATAAGACGCAACTTCCTAGGTTACAGGGTGTACTTTCCAGCACTATCTACGCAGCTTTACCTTTTATGAAAGATCTTGTTATACCAAATCCCTGGGAATGTATACAGTGCGGCATGTGCTGCAAACGATACAATCCTGTAACGAAAAGCATAGATCGTTGTCAATATTTACAGGATGACGACCAATGCAGCATCTACGAAGACAGACCCATAGCATGTAAGCTGGACCATATGTCTGATGCTCTAAAGACGACACACTGCAATATATCTATTATGAGCATACAAAATAATATAACACAAGAAGCCTTAATAGATCTGATTAGACAAAACAACTCTAAAGAGTTAACTGAACAATCAAAAAGCGAACAGGGAGAGTTCGTTTCTGCGTCTGGGACATGATCGAAGAACTGCTGCATAAAGCTATACCTATAACACCAAAAGAATTTAAATTTGAGAAACAGTCCCGATTAAAGGCAGATCAAGTACGAAGAGATATGAATGAGCTTGCCAAGCGCACAGAAACGGAAACTAACAGAAAAGCAAAATAAGTTCCTGGATGAGCTACTGCACAACGGTGGTCATGTTAAGAACGCTGTGCTTGCTGCAGGATACAGTGAACAGTCCAGGTCGTGGCTGACACGCTCGTTACGTGACGAAATTATAGAGCGTACACGTAATATGCTGGCAACAAACTCTGTCAAGGCAGCAAATCGTATTGTTGAAGGTCTTGACGCAGACGGAACTGTACCGCTTAACCAGATGGACATGCGTATAAAGACAGCAGAATCAGTGCTGGACAGAGTGGGCTTGGGCAAGAAACAACAAATAGAGATGGAAGGCCAGATCATGCATGGCATTGTAATGCTGCCCTCCAAGGATAAACCAAAAGAGATTGTTATAGATCAGGAGACAGCGTGATGGCTAAGACTAGAGCAGAAGAGATAGCGAAAGAGGACGAGGAAGCATACGAAGCGAATAAAAAAAGATTTGCGAAAGAGAAGAAGAAAAGAGAAAGAGCTAGAAAGGCTAGGAAAAAAACTTTAACAAAAAGAATTTATACAGGTGGTATATTTGAAGGACCAGGGAAAATAAAGAAAAGGAAAAAGAAATCACAAGCATCCCTGCTAGCTAAATATAGAAAAGATAAAAAAGATATTAAAGAAAGTCCTGATTGGGATAACACTCACGATGACAAATTAAATAAACTATTAGATAAGTATCTGGATGATAAAGATAGAACAATAAGTCAATCTGATAAAGATCGTGATTTAATAGAAAACTATGGTTTACGAGGAGCAAGATCTAGATCTTTTATGACAGAAAGAGGAGAAAGGTACAACAAGGAGTACGCACGAGGCGGCGGTGTACGTAAAACAAAATTAGTAGACTATTAAGATGGCAAAGAAGAAGAAAAAGAAATTAACATCTAAAATAAAGTCGGGAACTGGAAAGGCACTGAAACCTCTTGCTAATCCCTATGTAGATTTTGCAATAACTCTTTTAGAATCTATTCCTGCTTTCTCGCATGGCGGTTCTGTAAAAAAGAAGAAGTACGCACATGGTGGCGGTGTACGTAAAACAAAGATGATGGATTACTGACATGACTAAACAATACGGAAATTCTAAAAAGTATCAGCAACCTCGTAAAGCGAAGATGAGTGGTGAAAAAGTTGCTATGTCGAGAGTCCCGTCAACATTAAAGGTAGGGTGGGATATCTTAAAATCAACTAAAAAGAGTGCAAAAAATACAAAATATAAGAATCCTAGAGGTAAAAGAGATAGACCTAAAAGGGAACTTCCTCCTGTTCCCATAGGTCCAGCAGACATAGCGGTAGGAGCAGCAGCAGCAAGTTATGGTGTTACACAAGTAAATAAGAAAAAGACAAAGTGACATGGCAGATAATAGAAGTCCAGAAGATCAAGCAAGGGATTGGATGTTGCACGAGTTTCTACAACAGAAACAAAGAGAATTTTACTGGAGAAAGGAGCAAGATAAACAACCAAAGTTCAAAAAGAAATTGTACCAAAAAGCCAGGGTTGGACCAAAGAAATACGCTAATCCTTCAAAAAAACCTAAAGCTAATTTAACATAAAGTGGCACGACCAAAGCTAAAGCCTGGAGAAAAAGGCAACTATCACATATCGCGCAGTGAAAAAAAGAAGCGGCTGGTACGCAAAGAACTAAAAGTCAGCAAAGACCGTCAAAAAGCAATAGAAAAGAAGCTTCAAAATCTACAGACCAAGCAAAACAAACAAAAAGATGGTCAAAAGCTTGCGGGAATTGGCGGCGCAACAACACAGGAATTTATAGACTCACTCCCAAAAGAAATAAAAGAGTCCATTGAAGACAATACAGAAGTAGTCTTCAGGCCCAATAAAGGTCCACAAGTAGATTTTTTAGCAGCACCAGAGAAAGAAGTACTCTACGGAGGTGCTGCAGGTGGCGGCAAGTCATTCGCAATGTTGGTTGACCTGCTACGTTACGCTGCCAACGGCAACCACAGGGCGTTACTTTTACGGCGTACCCTGGCAGAACTGACAGAATTAGTTGATCAATCCAGAAAGCTGTACCCAAAGGCGTTTCCAGGATCGATCTTTAGAGAATCAAAGAATACATGGTCCTTTCCCAGTGGTGCAACGGCACTGTTTAGTTACGTTGACAAGGACACAGACGTAACAAGATATCAGGGACAAAGTTTTACATGGATAGGTATTGATGAACTGGGACAATATCCAACTCCATATGTTTGGGATTATCTTCGTTCTCGCTTACGTACAACAGATCCGAATATAGAAACGTACATGAGAGCGTCTGCCAACCCAGGAGGTATAGGCGGTTGGTGGTTAAAACGAATGTTTGTAGACCCTGCTGTTCCTAATGAACCGTTCTGGGCAACAGACATAGAATCAAAGAAGATATTGTGTTACGGACCTAATCATCCGTTACATCCAAACAAACCTTTATACCAGCGCAGGTTTATACCTGCAAGATTAACAGACAATCCTTTCCTGATGGAGAGCGGCGAATACGAAGCAATGCTGCTTTCTCTGCCAGAAGTAGAACGAAGAAGACTTCTGGAGGGTGATTGGGACGTAGCAGACGGAGCGGCATTTTCTGAATTTGAACGAGCCATACACGTTGTTGAACCATTTGAAGTTCCTTACAATTGGCCTCGCTTACGAGCAGCCGATTATGGTTATAGTAGTCCTAGCTGTGTTCTTTGGGGCGCAGTAGATTGGGACGGCACAATATGGATCTATCGAGAGTTTTACGACAAAGGCTACACAGGTGAAGCACTGGCACAAATAGTCAACGCTTTAGAGGCAGACGATCCTTTGATGCAGATATCTGTTCTTGACGGATCATGCTGGTCAAAGCATGGAACAGGACCAAGTATAGCAGAAACTATGATACGCAACGGCGTAAGATGGATACCAGCAGACAAGAACAGACTGCCAGGAAAGATAGAATTACACAGACGACTCGCTGTTAATGAACGGACAGAAGAACCAAAACTAAAGATATTTGCAACCTGTACCAATCTGATACGAACTCTACCTACAATACCACTGTCCAAAACTAACAGCGAGGACGTTGATACCAAGGCAGAAGATCATGCCTACGATGCACTGAGGTACATGTGCATGACAAGACCAACAGGACTGCCACAGCAGAACCTGTTTAATCAGATCAAGAAGCAAACCTTTGAACCAGCAGACAGAGTATTTGGTTATTAAGAATGGCTGACGAAGTTCTAAATAAATCCTATTTAAATGATATAATAGATCTTTTAGGTTTAAAAGAAGGCCCAGATGGTCGCTTAATAATACCTACACAAAGTGATATTATTGCTAAAGGGCAGAATATCACACTTCGAGAAGCAATGCTGCTTAAACTGAATTATACTGGTTTAAAAGTTAATCCTTTTTATGATGATCATCCTCATGCTAAACAGTTAGCCGATACTTTCCCATTTAGATCTAAACAGATCGCAGCAGGTAAAAATCTTTCTAGTCCTAGTCCTGGTATTAGCGGTCTAAGAGGGAATATTCGTGCAGTAGAGAATAAATTTCTTGATAATAAATTCTTAGCAGAGGAGGGTTTAAGTTTAGAGTCTACCTTTGCAGATGTAAACAAACCAGAGTACATCAAGGAAATAGCCCTTCAAGAAAAAAAGCAGTTAGATAAAGCTTCTGGAAAAAAGGTACGGAAACCTGGATCATCAGCCTCAAAATATCTTATTGCTGTTTCTGAACAACTGGATAATGATTTAAGTCTGTATGGTGGAGAAGGTTTAAAACAAAAGGTTCAGACAAGTTTAAGAGCAGTAGGAGGATCAACTCAATCTAGAGGATCAAAAAAACCTAAAGCATTTCCTGAACCTAGAGGTCCATTAAAGGCGTTGATGGATACAATAAAGGAAATGCCTGACGAAGTTGCAAGAAATTCTGCTTTGTTAAGAACAGTAATTCCCTTCAGAGGGGCGCATGAAGTTTATGATATTCAGGTGTACGATCCTGCAAAATGGGATAGTTTTGATGCGTTCTTAGATCACACAAAAAAGTACAAGGAAGAAATTGTTCCATATTTCAGGATTGATCAACCAGACGTAATAAATATAGCTCCAGAGGGTATGACAAGAGGCAAGAAAAGTTTAAGTCCAAAACGATTAACGCCTTTTCTTAAAAATCTTATACTGGATCAAATAGCTTCAAATACCAAAAACGGAACAACAGGACATGCTTTATTTCCAGATTTAACAGAAAGAGTTTTTAATAAAAACTTAATAGCTGCCGACATGGAAGGAAAGTTCCGTCAATTTTACGAAATAATAGGAAGAGATTTTAAAAATGCTTCAGACTTTAGAAAAATAGCTCCATCTATTTTGCTAGGTAAAGCCCAAAAAGAAGGGCTTGTAACTGGAGCGGAGATAAGTAAAATTCTTTCTCATCAAAGTACTGATGAACTCATAGAAGGGATGAAAAAAGTAACAGGACAAGCATACGCAGCAGGGTTGTCTGTAGATGAGCTTGTTCCCTTTAGAGTTATGGAAGCTGAAATAGCTAAAGCATTAAATTATGATTCTGTAAATAAAATAGCTTCTTATGTTAGTGAACCAGGTTCTTTTGAGAACAATAAAAATAATCGCATAGAACTTCCTACAAGAGAAAATGTTACTCAGGTTGATCCTGCTCCACCAAAACCTTCATCTCCTGAAGATATACAAGTCATGGATGAAGATTCTACATCTTCTAAAGAATTAAGGGATCAGCTAAATAAAGAAAAGATATCTGACTCAGAAAGAAGAGTAGCAGAGACTAAGTTAGCAACAAGACATACAACTTTAGAAATTGCTGCAGCAGATGAGAAATTAGCAGAAAAAGGGTTAAGTCCAACAGGAAAACCTTTAAAGAGAGCAACAGAAACTGCTACGACACCAGTAGTCACGCAAACAGATGAGCTACTCTCCAAAGGTGATATAGATACAGCAGGAAGGCCAACACAACTTGTTCGGTTTCAGTCAAGAACTTTTGCAGACTTAGGTGATAACGCTAAAACAGTAGCTTTACAGCTACAAGACGAAGCAATAAAAACAGGCAATTATGATAAACTTAATGACTTTTTAGACGGACTGAATAAGGCAGACGAAAAAGACCCTAAATTATTTGATAAAGTTGCTAAAGTCGCTAAAAAAGCACTTCCACTTGCATTATTGGCAGTACCTGGTGTTGCACTTCCAAGATTAGCAGAAGCAGCAGTAGATGTAGCCATAGAGCCAACGCATATGGGCGGAACACCAGAAGATATGCCAGAAGACGTTCTGTTAAGTTCTCTTGAAACTGGTGAAGCACTGCCAGGAAGTGGAGATATCTCTTTAGATATGTATGGAGCTAGAGAAGGTGTAGAACGAGAAGTACAAGATATGGAAAGAGCTAAAAGACGTTCTGCAATGATGGACGAAGCATCACAATACGAGTTAATGGCTGGCGCACCACCAGAAGAACATGTTGAACAATTCACACGAGATCTTGAAGAAGGTTTTGCAAAACGAAAAGAAGAATACGAAGAATCGCCTTTCTATAAAAGGTACGAAGAATACTTCGCAAACAGACCAAACTAACCACTAAAACCCAAAGGAGGGTACACACTATGCCATACGGTAATCCACAAGCGTACAAATCTGGTTACATCATGGGTCAGATGAAAAAACATGGAGAAATGTCGGACGCTAACGAGTCTGCACTTTATCGGGAAAAACTTGAGTTCACACCTGGAACACAGAACGGTAAACTTACAGAATCCTTTCCATCAGAAGGCGGAAACAAGCATATGGGTCAAGCGGCTATGATTATGGCGGCTGACAAGCAAAAAGGTATTAACGGCTAACTCAGAGTACTAAACATGGCTGACCAATCTTTTCTGGACGAAGACAACGAAACAGTTGTACAGGACGAGACAGAAGGACTTATAGATCTAAATGGTGATCGTGAAGACTATAACAGTGTAATAGGAACTGTTAAGTCTCGCTTCTCAGACGCAGAGACAGGACGTAGAAACGACGAAACACGATGGCTTAAATCATACAAGAACTATCGTGGTATCTATGACTCAACAACGCAATATAGAGACAACGAGCGCAGTCAGGTCTTTATCAAGATTACCAAAACTAAAGTTCTTGCAGCCTACGGCCAAATAATAGATATACTTTTTGCTAATAATAAGTTTCCTATATCTGTTGAAGCGACTCCGATGCCTGTCGGTATTGACGAGTTTGCTCATCTATCTCAAGCACCTGTACAGGAAAATCCTGAAAAGGACATGTACGGTTTTGAAGGAGATGGGCAAGAGCTTCAACCAGGAGCTATGCAAGCGACACCAATGCAACAGCAACCTCAACAAGGACCGCAAGCAGCAGACCTTGGAGGATTAGAAGAAAAGTACGCAGGAGCTAATCTTGCTTCTGGTCCTGCTCGTGCTGGTGAGCCGCAAATCAGTCCTGCAGCAGAAGCTGCCCGTAATATGGAAAAGTGTATACACGATCAGCTACTTGATACAAATGCTGTTACTGTTCTTAGACACGCAATATTTGAATGTTCTCTGCTTGGAACAGGTATTATAAAGGGTCCGTTCAACTTTAGCAAAACAATACATAATTGGGAAGGCGGTCAATACAGTCCAATGGATCGTACTGTTCCACGTATTGAAGCAGTTAGCTGTTGGGACTTTTATCCTGACCCCAGTGCAACCAACATAGACGATGCCGATTACATTATACAACGGCACAGGTTGAACAGGGAGCAGGTGCGTGATCTTTCAAAGCGTCCATTTTTTAATCAAGAGGCTATAGACAATGTTCTCCAAAGCGGTCCAAATTACGAAGAAAAGTACTATGAAACTACTCTCTATTCTAATGACGACGATCCGAATTATCAAGGAAGTCGTTTTGAAGTGTTTGAGTACTGGGGTACGCTGGACGCGAAGTTTGCTGAAGAAATTGGTATCGAAGTTCCAAAAGAAGTAAAGCAAAACGATGCCGTTCAGGTAAACATCTGGATTTCAGGCAATGAAATACTGCGCTTTGTTGCCAATCCGTTCATACCTGCACGAATACCTTACCAAGCTTTCCCCTATGAACTAAACCCCTACCAACTCTTTGGCGTAGGTGTTGCAGAAAACATGGAAGACAGTCAGATGCTGATGAATGGTCACATTCGTATGGCAATAGACAATCTTGCACTGGCTGGCAATCTGGTCTTCGACATTGACGAAACACAACTCGTCCCTGGACAGACAATGGACGTTTATCCTGGAAAGATCTTTAGACGACAGTCTGGTGTTACAGGTACAGCCGTAAATGGTATAAAGTTTCCCAGTACTGCTACAGAGAATGTACAGATGTTCGATAAGGCAAGACAGCTTGCTGACGAGCAAACAGGAATACCTTCCATTGTACATGGTCAAACGGGTGTTACAGGAACAGGACGTACTGCAGCAGGTCTAAGTATGCTAATGTCCAGCGCAGGACTTAGCATCAAAACAGTCATAAAGAACGTAGACGACTTTTTGCTCAAGCCTCTTGGTGAAGCATTCTTTCAGTGGAATATGCAATTCAACGAGCGCACACCAGAAAAGATAGGTGACTTGGAAATCAAACCCAAGGGAACCAGCGCAGTAATACAAAAGGAAGTACGCACTCAACGATTAACAGCTTTGCTCCAGACTGTTGCTAATCCGATGCTGGCACCATTTATAAAGATACCAAATCTGATTCGAGAGCTTGCAATAAGTCAGGACATAGATCCAGACGCTCTTGTTAACGACATAAATGATGCCGCAATATTCGCAGAAGTTTTAAAGGGGTTAATGCCAAATGATCAACAAGGAACAGGCCAAGAAGCTGCTGCCGCTAGCCAACAACCAGCAGGCATGGGAAGCCCTGGAGGAGTACCTGCAGGAACTGGTCCTGGTGATGAGACAGCAATTGGTGGTGGCGGAATCGGAGTTGGAAGTGCGCCGACTGCAGGGGAAGCTGGCTTTACTGGGAACCTTAACTAATCTTAAAGATGCAACAAACGCTACAATAAAGGCACATACAGATGGCAGATCTAAGTCTTGAAGATATTGCAACTCAATTTGAAGAGGCATTAGGACAAACAACAGGAACAACAATAGCTCCTGGAACAATTGCTCCTGTTGGAACAGAACTTGGTGAAGGAAGGCGTAAGCTCTCTTGGCCTGAAATAGTACAAAGAATTAGAGACGATGTAGGAATAACACAAACGGAAACTTTACCCAGTGTTCCTGGTGGGGTTCCAGCTTCAGCTTTTTATAGAGCAGGAGCGCAGACAGGATTTCTTCCAAGTGGTTTAAATGTATTTAAGCAGTCTCCTTTTGGTTCTTTTGAGGGGCGTATGGCTGTAGCAGCGGGACAGCAGCCAGACGGAACACCTGAAGCTACACAGGAAGCAATAGAATCTGCTGCACAAGGACAGCAACAAGTAATAAGTGGTCGTGCCAGACCTCTTGCAGAATCTTTTAATCCTGTTACTTCAAATGATTGGACTGAAGGACCAGGTTCTCAAGCTCTAGCAGGAGTTCCTTTTAGTTCTATTGCAGGCGGTGTGTCAGGACTGATAATGGGTTTATTTGGAGGAACACCGTATAATGATTTTACGCACATGCTTGGACGCGATTCAGGTGGAACTTCAACCAATGCAAATTTTACGCACGTACACGATGGAACAACACTCTATATGAATGAAACTTTGTGGAGAGATTGGGATAATTTATCAAAAACACAAAAAGACTTTCTAGCTGACGGACAGTTAAAAATGTTTGAAGATAAAGAAAACGTCTGGAGAGCTACAGATGGTACAAGAAATGATAAAACAAAACAAATGAATCCTATTGAGAACTTGCTGACAACTCAAATGTTTGGTGGGCCGACTGATCGTGAACTTAGAGATTACGAGAAATATGTTGGTAATTACGCAGGCGATTGGCGTGATTCGTATGGTGCTATTGGAAGTGATTATAAAGATGATTATTCTTTCGTTAGTGGAAGTGCTTTTTTAGCGACTTTAACAGGAGAAGATAAAGGAGTCCTGCAAGATAAATCCCCTGTTCCAAGTAATTGGCCTACTCAGCAAGAAGTTATTGCCGTTCACGAAATGGAAACCAGTCCAGAACAAGCAGCAGCAGCAGAAAGTATAGACGAAACACAAAGTACGCACTCTATGCCAGATCCAGAGGATTGGTACCAATTTCAAGAAGGTGGCCCAATACCAGCAATGCCACAACCACAAGGTGGCGCACCAGGAGAAGACGTAGTGAACCTTGGTGTAATTAACGAACAAGCTGCCCCACCACAACAAGGCGGTCAAGCATCTGTAAAGGACGATGTTCCACGCAAAGCAGACGAAGGCGACTATATACTGCCTTACGAGACTGTACTTCTTGTAGGTTTAAAACAACTTAACAGGTACGCTCGTGAAGCAATTAAGTTGGCTATGAAGAACAATATTAATCTTGCAGGAACAGATTTAGATCCTACAGATGACGTACCCATTAAGGTAAGCAACTACGAATACCATATTCCTAAAACATTAGTTCCGTTCTTTGGCGGTGGCAAGAAGTATCTCGATAAGATACGAAACGAAGGTCTTTCACTTCGTAAACGTCTCGAAGAGGAGAAGCAACCTTCTGCAGAACAACAGCAACCACAGCCGTCTGCTGAACCTACACCACCACAAATGGCACCCGCTGCGCCACCACAAGCAGGACCGCCTCAAATGCCAATGATGCAGAAGGGTGGTTTTGTTATTAGTCCACAAGAAAAGCAACAGAAACTGCCTACAACAGAAGCAATTCTGGAAAGTGACGTTTCAGATACATCAACACAGGCAGCAGCGTATAATCAAGTAAAAGCTTTAGAACGTTCACGCAATCAACAGCAGCAGCCCCCAATGGTAGATCCAACAGGTAAGATTATACCACAGGGTTTTGCAGCACCACAAGGATACGATGCTGGTGGAACTATTATAGATCCAGAAGACCCTCCAATACCTGGAAGAAAACCAGAAATAGAAGACAGAGACTATTTTAAATTAGCAAAGAAAAGAATGGAAATGTTTAATAGACTCGAACCTGCTAAAAAATTAGCTATGGTTGCCATGCTTGAAGGAAGAGGCGAAGGACGGCAAGGAATGCAAGCGATTATGAATGTGGTTATGAATAGAGTTAATTCTAATTCTTCTGAATTTTATGACAGCACTATACAGGGATCTCCTGTAGAACAAGTATTAATGAAGCCATTAGCTTTCACTGCATTATCTGCACTTAACAAAAACCATCCTTATAACAACCCAAAAAGTAGACAGTATAATCCTGAAAAGTACTCTCGTGAAGTAGACAATCTCGCTACTTCTTTTGATAAAATTAGAGAAGGCGATAAAAATTGGAAAGAAGCTTATGAAGATGCTCGAAAAGCTCTTTCTGGACAACTGCCTGATATTACAAAAGGTGCTTTATTTTATTATAACCCAGAAAAACAGGGAATGCCACGACATTTAAGAGAAAAGTCTTTTATTACCGCTGTAGGAAAACATCATTTCCACAACAGCGGTGGTTTTGTACATAAAGTTTTAGATACAGCAGCATAAAATGCAAATACGAAGTGAATTTATAGCGTACTTAAAGCGTGTCGAGAATGGCAGCAAAATAGGTTATGAAAGCGGTGTTTGGCAACCACATCCTTCACCAGAAGGCGGTAACGACACAATAGGCTACGGCCACAAACTAAGAAGCGACGAGGAATGGATGCAAGCTGGTGTTCCAGATGAACACATAGAAAACCTTCTGTTAAACGACATTATAAGATCAGCAGAAGGTGCAAGCGAAGTAATTAACGAGTACGGCAGTGGCAACTTTGACGATCTTTGCCAGTACTGCCAGGAAATGTTTACTGATTTTGTTTTTAATCTTGGTCCTAATGGCCTACGGCGATTTCCTAAGTTCGTAGCAGCATCTTTAGACCATGACACTGAAACAATGAAACAAGAATACAAACGCTATTATCGTGACGGTTCTGGCGTTGTAAAAGAATTGGAACATCGCAACCAAGAGTTCGCAAACATGTTCCTGTAAGAGACAATGGCTACCTGAATAACGTTGTGTTGTTCGGCCCCATTGCTAACCTGCCGATGGCTACCCATACCTAGTATGGCACCACGAAAGAGAGGGTAAAAATGACTGTCCGTAATGAAGATGAAACTTTTGACGGTGACGACGAAGAAGAACACGAGCCTACCCCATACGAGAATGAGTATAGGCAAAGTTTAGGAGATTCCGACGAAAACGAAGAGATTGAAGACCCCATTGATATGGTTACTCCGAAATCTCCAAAAAAAGGTTTAGTCGAGAAAAAAGAAACTAGTGCGCCTGATACCCATGACTACAAAAAACGTTATGGAGACTTGAAGAAGCACTACGACACAAAGCTAAACGAATGGAAGCAAAACCAAGAGCTTCTGGAAGCAAAGCTTCAAATGGCAGAAAAATCTACAGATATACCAAAGCTGCCCAAAACTGAAGAGGAACTGACAGAATTTCGTGATAAGTATCCAGACGTTTACGATGTGGTCGAAACTATCTCCGCTTTGAAAGCTAGTGATCGAGTACGAGAAATTGAAACTAAACTTGAAGATCTAAAGGTAAAGGAACAGGAAGCAATTGTTCAGACTGCTGAACAGGAGCTAATTAGTCTGCACCCTGACTTCGGAGAACTCAAGGAAAGTGAAGATTTTCTAACCTGGCTCGATGACCAGCACACTAATATCTCTGACGGTATTTATAAAAACAATACCGATGCTCAATGGGCCGCAAGAGTTGTTGATTTGTACAAGTCTGATAAAGGGACTACTTCTAAAACGAGGTCAACTCAAAAGTCCAAAACTACAAAGTCAAAGGCTACTCCTAAAAAGAGTGCTGCTGAAGCTGTTACAAAGACCAAACAAAGAAGGTACGTTGAAGAGCTTCAGGACGACAATAAGATTTGGACTGTAGAGGAGATTTCAAAACTCAAACCTCACGAGTTTGCTGCTCTTGAAAAAGATATAGATAGAGCCGCAAAAGATGGGCGAGTAGTGCAATCTCTATAACTTAACTAACTTTGATGTAGAAGAGAGGAGAGAAAGCTATGGCTTTTTCAACTGCTGCAGGATATGCAAACTTACCGTCTGGTAACTTTGTTCCTGAAATCTTCAGTCAAAAGGTTCTCAAGTTCTTTCGCAGAGCTTCGGTAGCGGAAGCAATTACCAACACCGATTATTCTGGAGAGATTGAGAACTACGGCGATACTGTGAGCATAATCAAAGAACCAGCCATTACGGTTTCTGCTTATACTCGTGGTTCCACAGTAAACACAGAGAATCTGGCAGACGATCAGATTCAACTTATTGTGGATCAAGGCAACTACTTTGCCTTTAAGGTAGACGATATTGAAGAGCGTCATTCACACCTTAACTTTGAGTCGCTTGCTACTTCTTCAGGTGCTTACACTTTGAAGAAAGCTTTTGACTACAACATTCTCAAGAACATTTACGACAACGCTGCGACAAGCGCAAGTGATACTGGTACAGATGCTTCTCCTAAAACAGGAGCGTCTACTACTCTTACTGGTAACGAACTTGCTAATGTTCTTAGCGGTGCGTCTAAAGTTCTGGATGAGAATGATGTCCCTCACGAAAATCGTTGGTTAGTGGCTGGCCCTGAGTTCTATAACGTTTTGCGTCAAGCTGATGCTAAACTTATGGACGCTAGTGTTACTGGTGAATCAGGCTCTGCACTAATGAACGGTCAAGTGACGGAGCGTGTAATACATGGCTTCAAGCTGTACCAAACTAACTCCATCGTTAACGGTGGGGCTGGTGCTGCTGCGAGTCATACATTTTCGTCAACCAACGGTGGTGAACACATCTTCCTGTATGGTCATATGAGTGCTGTTGCTACAGCTTCTCACATTGCCAAAACGGAAGTTATTCGTGACCCTGATAGTTTTGCCGACATAGTACGTGGTCTTCATGTCTTCGGACGTAAAGTTCTGCGTGGTAGCGGTACAGGCTTCAAGGGCGTGTTCTCTGGCGTTGCTGACCTTGGCTCATAAGGGGAGAATGAATCATGGCTACTTATAATAGGACAGCTACAGGTGGTGGAACTGCTGGACATCCGTCCAATGCTCCACAGCCTTATGTGATTACTTCTCCTGTATGGGACACTGCAGATGGTGGTACTGGTGGCGACATCGTTCAATTAATCGATGTTCCTGCAGATACCATGATTGTCTCAGGTTGCTTAGAAGTGCTTGAAGCACGAGGCAACGGACAAATTACTATGGATATTGGTTTTACTGGCGGTGACGTAGACTGTTTTCTTGACGGATCTGCATGTGCTGCTGGTTTTTCCCCATTTTTGTCTGCTGCCGTAGGAGCTTCAGGTTCCAACCCTGTCATGCTTACAAGTGCTGACACTATTGATGCCCTCATCCTAGATGGTGGTTCCAGTGGTGAAAGTGCTTTGCGTTTTCGCATTCATGTCTGCATGGTAGATGTGTCTGTGAACCCTGTAGAATCAGCTACAGTGTCTACTGGTACGTAATCACGACTAAACAGTTTTGTGGGGTTCTGCAAAAATCCCACACCTTTCTTGCTATGTTCAAATGATATGTGAAAGGAACATAATATGTTTATAAAGTTACTTACGGATGATGAAGCAAGATTTTGCTACAAGGCTATAAAAAAGGACACGTTTGATACTGGTGATAAAACTCAGCCTCTTGAGTCCGTAAAACAAAATAAAGAATCTCAAAGCGTACCAGACGAAGTACGCAAGTTAATAATAAACAAGATTTACGATACACATTATATTGACGCAGTTTATTGTCCTACTCGTGTATCGGTTAATTATTATAACAGGTACGAAAAAGACGATTACTACAATACGCATATAGATAACTTTAAAGCGTATCCTAAATCTAACAATGTTTTTTTTGATTATGGGTTCTCTGTCAACCTGGAAGATAAGTACGAAGGCGGCGAAATGTACTTCCAGACAGAAATGGGAACAATTGGAAAGAAATTACACATAGGTGAAGCTGCAATATTTCCTATCTTTTACCCGCATGGTGTACAGAAGATAACAGAGGGTACAAGAACAAACATTCTAGGATGGATATCATCTAATATCTCCTACGAGCAGCACTTTATATTAAAAAACTTGTATGAAGTAAATCAACATCTGGCTAAAGAGGACAACAGGGATATTTTTACCAAATCTGTTCTTATACAGAATTATTTAAAGAAAGCATGGGGCAAATGAGATGGCAACATTAAGTTTAACAACACATTTTACTGTAGACATACCAGATGATGATTCTCATACCATTACTGGTGGAAGTATTACAGCTACAGATGCTATTACGATAACGCATTATTTTGATAAGAGATACTCTATAACAAATTCAACTCTTGCTGAAGTGTGGAACGATACAATGCTCACAGACTTTGATTTTCTGTGGATAGAATCAGATCAGGTAGTTGAAATTCAACTTCTGTGTAATGAAGGCGGTACAGTAGCAGGTAGTAATGTAGAGAATGCTTGGGTTGTTAAATTACAGGCAGGAGTACCCTTTATATTAGCTGACGATCTTAGCCGAAATAGAGGTGACGTTGCTGGAACTCTGAATGAGAGCAACTATCTTGCAGAAAACGATACCTGGGAAACCAACTGGACAGCAGACACAATAGATCGTATTGAATGTTATAACGCATCAGGAAGTACCGCTAACGTGCGTGTATTTGCCGCAACTTAAAGGAGTAAGTAACTATGGCAGGCTTAGTATTAAAAAAAATATTTGAAGGTGGCAATTGGATATGGGCAAGAGTTAGTCCCGATGCTGCAAAGAAGTACTCTAACGTTGTTAAATCAGGAAGAAAGCCTCCTGGAAATATCACAAAAACTGTAAGTAATGCTACTTTAGGTAAACTTAGTAAACAAAAAGATATTCCAAAACCTAGACATGTAGAGAGGGCGATAGAACGTAAACAAGCCGCTGTATTGGAAGCAGATGCAGCTACCAAGCCGAAACCTACTCATAGACCTTCAGGAACACCTGGGGGGTCGAGATCAATTAGAAGCGCAAAAAGGGAAGAATATGTAAGAGGTTTGGACAAGAGAATCAAAGATGCTGAAAAAGTTAATCTTGGAGAATTTAACAAAGGTGGTAAAGTTAAAAAGCAAAGCGGTGGAAGAGTCAAGAGCAACGAAGACAGGGCGAATGCTCTTGGACTAACAGCACAGCAACTGCGAGATGCAAATAGGCTAACTAAAACTGGGCTTGCTGATCCACATACAGGTAAGATTCAGAAACGAGCAGAGAAAGCTTCTCCTAAAGAACTAAAAAAAATAAGCGCACGTTACGCTGGTGTAGGGGCGCAGGTTCGAGAAACTTCCGATAAATTTGCAAAGCTTCAGGACAAAGTAAGAAAAGCAGGTGGTGGAAAGGATGTGTCAAAAGCAGACATAGCGAAGTTTAAAAAGTGGATGAAAAAGTATGGAAAAAACGTAACCAAAGACGTTGGACTTATAGCAGACTATGGTTCAAAAGCTGCCAAAGCTAAAAGTTTTAAAAGAAGAAAGAAAATGCCTAAATTAACAAAACCAGGTCAGAAAAGATACGCTTATGGTGGAAGAGTAGCAAAGTACAAAGGTTAATGAGCAGAATATCTCATGCTAGGCATATCCCGTACTGGACACTAAAAAATATGAAACAAGCTATTAAAGCTTGTCATAGACTGTTCAGAAAACAACAGCCAATGTGGGATGAATTATACATGTTAAAAGTAATGTCCTATAGAGATCTGCAAAGAGGTTACTCTAAGAATGACGAAATGTATTAATTGTGGTCACGAATCTCATTGCGGTGTACCCTTGAAAAAAATCTTTCCAGATCCATTATCTACTCCTAATGAAATAGAAGTCTGTAAAAAATGCAATTGTAAAAAATGTGCAGAAATTTGGAAGTAACTTATGGCAAATTATCTTACACTTGTAAATAACGTTCTTAATGAATTAAACGAAGTAGAGCTTACGTCTACTACCTTTACATCTTCTCGTGGTGTACAGACGATGGTAAAGAATGTTATAAACAAAGCAATAAATGATGTCTACAACTCAGAAATAGAATGGCCTTTCCTGATACAAACTCAAACAGATAGTCTTGTAGCTGGTACACAGGAATACGATCTTCCTTCTGATTTCCGCAAAGTAGATTGGGACTCTTTCATGTTACGTCCCAAAAATCTTATTAAAAACGGCACTTTCGATACCAACATACTTTACTGGACTGTTGTATCTGGTTCTCCTGTTAAGGTAACAACAACAAATTCAGGAGCAAGTGTAACAGGCGCACTTCAACTGAGCAGTGCAGAAGTAACACAAGCGATACAGACTATTGTTAACAAAGAGTACGTAGTTCGGACCAGAACATTCTCTGAAGATGTCTCTTTAAAAGTAGGAACGGCTTCTGGTGGAACGCAGAATCTAAGTGCAACACTCAGTATTAATAATTCTGGTGACGGTGAATGGTTGACCAACAGGTTTACAGCAACAGCAACAACAACGTACATCGGTCTTGCAGAAGCAAGCGCAAACACTGTCGAGATTGACACAATTGAAGTGGTAGAAAACGAGCAGCCTCGTAAACTTCAGTACATATCATACGACGAATGGTTTGAAAGTTTTTCAGAGATTGATCTAAATCAAACATCTAAAGATCAGTTTTCTCTTCCCATGTACATCTACGAAACTAACGACGACAAGTTTGGTTTGTCTCCTATACCCGATAGAGTTTTAAGCATAACGTACCAGTACTTTCAGACACACTCTGATCTTGTAGCACATACTGACATTCCAACATTGCCGACACGTTACCACGATACAATTGTAAACAGAGGAAAATACTACGCATATATGATGAGGGCCAATATAGCAGCAACACAATTGTCTGAAAAAGATTATGTTGAAGGCATCAAAAGAATGCGAGTAGAACTACTTAACCGCAAGAATTACATGTATCCAAGAGGTCTACGAACTTCTGGAAGATTTGTAAAAGTTAACACATAGGAAAGATATTATGGCAGCATCAGCAGCAATTCCGTATTTAATAATGGCAGGAACAAAAATTTATAAAGTAGCTAATAATCCTGCGACTAGAAAATGGGCAAGATCTTTGATGAAAAAAGGGGTTGCAAAAAAAATTAAAAAACCCACACCTGCTCAAATAAAAAAAGCAAATCCTCTTACCACGACTACTATGAAAAAACAAATTGAATCTAGTGGCCGCCAAAAAGGAATAGAAGGAGCTAAAAAGTATCTTTATAAAGCAGACAAAAAAGGTAAATTTCTGCGTACCCCACAAACTGATGCATTTGGAGATCCTACAGGTAAACTTGCACATCTGAAAAAGACAAGACTTAAACCTGCAAAAGTAACAAAAGCAATAGATATAGCAGCAGCAGGAGCAGGAGGATATGCTGCAGCAAAATTTATGACTGCTGCTGAAAAGAAACATAAAAGTACCAAAGCTAAACTAGAAGCAACTAAAAAGAAAAAGTACGTTAAATCACCAAAAAGTGTAAGAAAAAACAGAGGCGGCACTGTAAAAAAGTCTTATAACTATTAAAGGATAACATGGCACAAGTAACAGCACCAGAATATATCTCCCCTTATGTCGTTACGACATCTGGAGGTCTTGTTCTAGACAGAGACGTTTACACAATGCCTGTCGGTGCGGCAACAATTCTGCAGAACTTCGAGCCATCTGTTAAGGGCGGTTATCGAAGAATAGACGGTACGGCAAAGTACTCTAGTTCACAGGTTAACGGTTCCGCAACAGTAAGTGGCGTAGCAGTGTTTAACAGTGGTGTTGTTGCAATAGCAGGTACAGCCGTTGTGTTTGGAACAGGCAGTTCCTGGTCTTCTGTTGCAACACAATCAAACACACCTGTTCGACCACGTTTTGAAAAATATAACTTTGCAGGAACAGATCTACTTGTATGGGTAGACGGTGCTAATGTTCCTACAAAGTGGACAGGATCAGGCTCTGTTACGTTATTAAATGCTTCAGGCGCACCTGCTAACGCAACATCTGTTGCAGCGTTTCAAAACCATATGTTCTACGCAGGAGCATCAGCAGCAAAGCAGCAGATACAGTTTACAGTTCCTTTCGACGAAACAGACTATACTGGTTCTGGTTCTGGTAATTTAAAAGTTGATACAGAAGTTGTAGCCCTAAAGTCCTTTCGTGACTCCTTAATAGTCTTCGGAAAAGACAGAGTATACAAGATAACAGGAAGTTCCAGTTCAAACTTTGCTGTAGCACCTATATCTCGTAATATTGGCTGCAGTGACGGAAACAGTGTTCAGGAAATAGGTGGTGATCTTATCTTTCTGGCTCCTGACGGTTTACGAACAGTTGCAGGTACGGCACGTATCGGTGACGTAGAACTTGGCACAGTATCGAAACAGATTCAGGAGAGAATAGATGATATTGGATTTGATAATATTGCTTCTGTTGTTATAAGAAAAAAAAGCCAGTACAGGCTGTTCTATCCTTCAGATTCAGGAACGGAAGCAGGATCTTATGCAATTATGGGTGTTATTAAGTCAAATCCTCAAGGTCAGATTGGTTGGGAATACGCAGATTTAAAGGGTATAAAAGCAGCTTCCTGTGATTCTGACTTTGTTGGAACTGTAGAAAAAGTTGTACATGGCGGTTTTGACGGATACGTATACAGTCAAGAAACAGGAGATGATTTTGCAGGAACAAACATACGTGCAATTTATCGTTCTCCTGATCTTACAATGGGTGATGCAGGTATTCGTAAGAGTATGCAACGTATTAATCTCAACTTTGATTCAGAAGGTTCCGTAGATGCATCTTTGTTTGTTAAATATGATTTTGAAGATCCAAACATTCCCCAACCTGACTCATATCCGCTAACAACACAAAGTAATGCAGCAGTTTATGGTTCAGCAGTGTACGATACTTCAGTTTATGGCAATAGAGGAATGCCTATTGTGAGACAGAGTGTAGAGGGAAGCGGCTTTACAGTAGTTGTAAAGGTAGAAGATAACTCAGGCGAACCAGCAATAACACTAAAAGGATTTGAATTAGAATTTACTCCAGGAGCTAGAATGTAAGATGGCAGGATACTCAGCAAGGATAAACACATACACCACAGGCGATACAATTGAGGCTGCAGATACAAATGAAGAATTTGATGCTCTTGTAACAGCTTTTGGAACGAGTGGTCATGTACATGATGGAACAGCAGGTAACGGTGGAAAAATAGCAAAACTATTAGGAACTGCTCTTACGATTGGAGACGGTACGGCAGGAACAGATATTGCTGTTACCTTTGACGGTGAAAGCAATGACGGTGTTCTGACCTGGATGGAAGACGAAGATAGATTCCAGTACTCAGACGATGTTATGATCGTTGATAATGAAACATTAATCTTTGGTACAGATTCTGATTGGACAATAAAGTACGATGAAAGTGGAGATGATGATCTTGTACTAACAGGTTCGGATGTTGCTATTGAAAGCTCTACTTCAGCCAAACCTGTTCTCACTATAACCAACACTAATGCAGACGCAAACGGCGCAACTCTTAAATTTAATAAGAATGGAGCTAGTCCAGCAACAAGTGACGTTATAGGCAATATAGATTTCCTAAGTGAAGACGCAGGAAACGCAGCAACAACATACGGACGAATACAAGGTACGATTGTTGACGTAACTGCAGGTGGCGAACAAGGAGGAATAGACTTTTATGTTGCAGAACTTGACGGAACGCTTACGAAAGGTATGGCCCTTGCTGGAGCGGCCTCCGATGGTGATATTACTGTGGACATTAGTACTCACGATGGTTCTACTGGCGGTCTTAAACTAGGAGGTACTTTAGTTACTTCAACTGCTTCTGAATTAAATATTCTAGACGGAAAAAGTTTTGTTGACGAAGATGATATGTCTTCCAACAGTGCAACAGGTATTGCATCTCAACAATCAATTAAAGCATACGTAGACGCTACTTCGTCTATGGGTGCTGGCTTTGTTATGGAAGACGGTGATGGTACAGAAGTAACCATTACAGAAAGCAAAGAAATGAAGTTTGTTGAGGGTGGTGGAATAGATATTAATTGGACAGATGTAGATAATGGTACAGATGCTGATCCGTATGATCTAACTTTTGCGATTGATTCGACAGTAACTACCTTAACAGGTTCACAAACATTAACAAACAAAACTTTAACGTCGCCTGTGCTAAATACAGGTGTTTCTGGAACAGCGGTAAAAGACGAAGATAATATGTCTTCAGATTCCGCAACACATCTTGCAACGCAACAAAGTATTAAAGCGTATGTGGATACAAAGGCATCTACTGGAGATGCTACAGCCTTGGCAATTGCGTTGGGGTAGCCTGTAAGGAGATAAAAAATGGCAAATACCTTTAAAGTTTGTACCATTGCCGATGTAGCAGTTGATAGTGGTACATTTAGTACATTATACACAGTAGCAGGGTCTACAACAACCGTTGTCTTGGGACTCAACATAGCTAATAAGATAAATGCTGTACGAGATGTTACTGTTAAACTGTCTTCCGATACAAGTAACCGTACTGGAAATAACGATGCAGCTAACGAAGCTGTTACACTTCTCAACGAAGTAGAAATTCCAGCAGATACGTCTTTGGAAGTTTTTGCGGGACAGAAAATTGTTCTTGAAACAACGGATGTTTTAACAATAGGAGCTAGTGCAGGAAGTTCGATAGACGCAACTCTTTCAGTAATGGAGATTACATAATGCCTTTTATCGGTACACAACCAGCAGAATCAGCATTAACAACGGCTCATTTAAATGATGATATTGTTACATCTGCTAAAATTGTAGATGGAACAATTGCTGCAGGAGATATTGCCAGTAGTGCAGTAACAACTGCTAAGATTAATGCAGATGCTATAACGGGAGCTAAAATAGCCGACGATGCACTAGACAGCGAGCATTACACTGACGGTAGCATAGACACCGCACATCTTGGAGATCTGCAA